>OGZW01002985.1_pt1 | contig 12835 bp, 9 predicted proteins | sample 1577001 | NCBI WGS metagenome assembly OGZW01 (sample SAMEA3541519, study PRJEB24748) | human gut metagenome | biome: human gut; feature: human-associated habitat; material: faeces | place: China | collected 2012 | reverse complement strand
TTATTATCCTCCTAGATATGCCTTTTGAACATCCGGACTCTTGGCAAGCTCTTCATCGCGACCACCGCTGCCAAACTGCCGGCCGATGGTCAATATGATTTTATTATCCATGTCTATCTATGTTTTTGGTATCAAGACAAAGGTAAATAAAATTTATTTAGAATGAAACTTCCTGAACTGGTTTATCAAGACGAGAGCCGTAACAATCGTAGCAGTCGTGTCGGCGATCGGGATGCTGATCCATACGCCAAGTGTTCCGAACCATCGGGGAAGAATCAACAAGCAGGGAACGAGGAACAGCATCTGCCGGGTGAGCGAAAGGAAGATCGCCTTCTTAGACATCCCGATGGAAAGGAAAAAGTTTGTCGCCACCATCTGGAAACCGACAATCGGAAAGACCGCAAAGACGATATGCAAACCGTACACCGCCGCCTCGATCAGCTCCGGATCGGTCGTAAACATGCGGACGATCACCGACGGGAACAACTGACAGAGCAAAAACCCTGTTGTCGCCACCCCTATCGCCCACTTCATCGTCAACTTCGTCACTTCCGTCACACGCGAATATTGGCGGGCACCGAAGTTATAACCGGCAATCGGCTGCATCCCCTGGTTGAACCCCATGATGATCATAATAAAGAGGAATACCACCCGGTTCACGATCCCGTATGCGCCGATCGCCATATCGCCGCCATGCTCTTTCAGTCCCCGGTTAATCAGTATTACGATCAGACAGGCACAAAGATTCATCAGGAAAGGTGACATTCCGATATAAAGAATCCCCTTCACGATTTCACTTTTCAGCCGGTAAATGCCTTTCTTGAAATGCAACAACTCCTTCGGACGGGAAAAATGAATCAACTGTCCGGTCAGCGAAATGACCTGAGAGATGACGGTAGCCCATGCCGATCCCTTGATCCCCCAACCGAAACCGAAGATAAAAAGCGGATTCAGTACACAGTTGATCACCACCGACGCCAACGTCGCATACATCGCTAATTTAGGGAAACCGGAAGAACGCAACACCGCATTCAGTCCTAGATACATATGAGTAATCACATTTCCTATCAGGATCACATTCATATAATCGCGGGCATACGAAATCGTGTTCTCGCTCGCCCCGAAGAAATAGAGGATCGGATCGAGCAACAACATAAAGACCAACGTAAATGCAAGTCCCAAAACTACGTTCAGCACCAGTACGTTTCCGAGCACCTTGTTCGCCCCTTCATAATCTTTCTGTCCCAACTTCACGGACACCAGCGTTGAAGCCCCCACCCCAACCAGAGAACCGAAAGCAGCCGCAAGGTTCATCAATGGAAAAGTCAAGGCCAAGCCGGAGATCGCCAACGGTCCTACCCCGTGTCCGATAAATATACTGTCTGCCATATTGTAGAGCGAAGAAGCGGTCATGGCGATAATGGCCGGTATGGCATACTGTGTCAACAACTTGCTGATGCGCTCGGTTCCAAGCACTAAAGGAGAATTTTGTTTACTCATGTCACAAAGATACGCAGAATCCGAAAAAAAGGTTACTTTTGTTTTCTTATAAAGTATAAAAAATGGCAGAAAATTTAATAATCAACGGTGAGAACAAGCGGGAACTATATGAGACGCTGCTTCCTCAATTGCAATCGCTGACAGCGGGAGAGACGGACGTCGTCGCCAATATGGCGAATGTCTCCGCTGCCCTGAAACAAACATTCGATTTCTTCTGGGTAGGCTTTTATGTGGTAAAAGAAGAGATGCTCGTGCTTGCCCCGTTCCAGGGGCCTCTTGCCTGCACGCGCATCCGGTACGGGAAAGGTGTATGCGGAACAGCCTGGAAGGATGCACAAACAATCATTGTCCCGGACGTAGAGCAATTTCCGGGACATATTGCCTGTAGCTCGGATTCACGGTCGGAAATCGTCGTACCGATAGTCAGAGATGGAAAAGTGGTTGCCGTACTGGACATTGACAGCGACAAGCTGAACGAGTTCGACAAGACGGATGCGGAATATCTGGAACGACTTTGCGCAATCTTACCGTTTTGAACGGTGGAAAACATATAATTGTGACAACCCTTCCCCCCCCAATCCGTCCAGGAAGAATCCATATGATATAATTTGAAAAAACGGAAGCCTCAGACGGAGGTCTTCCGTTTTTTATTGTCTATTCGACCGTCACCATCTTTCCCTCCGTATTCGCCCGGACAAGATGGTCATACATCGCTTCGCAATAGACCGGAGGCAAATAGAAACGGCCGGGGTAAACAGCACAAAGATTGATACGGACCGTCACTTGCTTTCCGGCAGGCAGATAGTCAATATAGCTGTAAGCACGATCGTCACGAATATCTTGGTAATTGACACCTGTCACCCGATTGTCAACCGTGTCGCCTGTAAGGAAGCGCGTGTTCAATATCTCCCAACCAGCCGGAAAAACCTCAGTCAGCACCAGGTGGTTATAGCCACGAGGAGACGAATTTGCGACGGTCACCACAGCCGTGAAGTTCGTACCCTGCTGCAAAGCGGAGGTATTCACCGGATGACCGTCATGATCCATATAGCTGACGGCGAGCGTAAGACCGTTCGCATAGGCTTCCTCTTTACCCTCGGCTGGGATACCTTCGGCCACGAGGCGGGCGAACAGAGTGGATTTGCCGGTGTTCTTCAACTCTAAGGAGGCAGAAGAGGCAGCCTTGTCAAGCAAAGTCTCCGTCCAGATGTTCCGAGTGGTGGAAACCTTCTTCGTCTTGCCGTCTACGGCATAGGAGAAGTCCATCAAGCCGGACACCTTATATTTCTCCATATAGTCGGAAAGAGCCACCAGGCCGAATGCCGTGGATTGCGTGCTCAGCCAATCGTCGGATGCGAACGTCTTGGATATTTCATTCGCCAAGAGAGCCGCTTCCTTGCCGTCTCCGAGTAGACAGAACGTCATCAGGCGGATCGAAGTATCACGCAAGTCGCTGCCGAACGTCTGATCGTATCCGGAACAAGCCGTTGTCAGAGCCGTTGTCTTTACAACCAACTCTTTCGATACATCCGGACGTCCGACCAAAGCATAACCCGCCGCCAACAGATAGCGACTCATAGACATGAGCGTCTTACTCTCTTTCAGGCGATTCATGGCGCCGACCTCGGCAACTTGCCCTAAAGCGAGGACAAACAGGCGGTACGCCTGCGTCATTTCTTCGGATTCGGCAGAATAGGAGGCTTCCGGTTTCCAGTTACGGGCAATACGGCTCAAGTCATTCAACGCATTCCGCTTCATGCCTTCGGGTACAAGGTAACCTTTCTTCTCCGCTTCGAGCAGAAAGTGGATGGCATAAACAGTCCCCCAAGCATTGGGAGCCGTTCCACCAGGCCAGTAGGAGAAGGAACCGTCTACCGTCTGGTAGGAACGCAGGAGACGGATCACTTCTTTCACGGTCGCTTCAGTCGATTGCTCCTGTTCGCGGGTCAACGAGGCGACCCCGCTCAAGTACAGTTGCGGGAATGCCTTCGAAGTGATCTGTTCAACACATCCATGCGGGTAGCCCAACAGGTAGGACAACCGCGTGGAGAGGTTGACAGGTTGGACATCCGACATTTCGAGCACAAGGGAGTTCGTACCCTCCACGCCGGGAAGGCCGACCGTCCCTTTCCAGCTCTTTCCGGCTTCGAGCGTCACAGGTGTCACCTTGATTTGCGGACGGCGTACGGAACGGATTTCGATATCGGTTTCATATACAGACTTTTCACCACCGCCGGTAGCCGTGATCTTCACGTGTCCGGCTCCGGGGGTATCTTTCACACGAATGCGGAACTGCGCCAGTTTGTCACTGACCGTTTCAAAGTGCAGCATATGGCTCTTCTCGCCGACTACCTCCATATTGCCGGAGCAGGCGATCGTGACCTGCACGTCTCCAACTCCTTTTTCGGTGGCAAAGACGGTAGCAGGAACCACCATCTCCTCTCCTATGCCGATAACGCGCGGGAGTGTGCCGAGCAGCATGACAGGCTTGCGCACGAGCACGCTCTTCTCCGTGTTGCCGTAAGCCTCCCCGTTTCCAGCGACGACCATGACGCGGACACGGCCGTTGTAGTTCGGCATCTTATAGGTATGCTGCCGTTTTTCTCCCTTTTTCAGCAGAAACGGACCGGCAAACTGCACGACCGGCTTAAAGCGGTTCACTATCGCCTTCGGACCTTTGTTCAAGGCATCGTCGCCGCCAATACTGAACAGTTGCTCGATACGGCCGCCATACGCGCCGACCACGTAGTTGTACAAATCCCAGGTATTAACCCCCAATGCCTCGCGGGCGTTAAACGCCTGCCAGGGATCGGGGGTGCGAAAGCGGGTTAGGTCAAGCAACCCTTCGTCGACAATCGCCAGTGTGTAGGCCATCTCGCGACCGTTCTTTTCGGAAACCATCACGTGGCAAGGTGCTTCAGGCTTGACCTCATCCGCCATATGGATAATCGGGGCCAAATGGCTTTCGGGAGATGTAACCGTGAAAGGGACGACACCGTACATGCGGATCGACAGGTCGTTCTTCGTGACGCCGTGCGGCTGGAGCAGCGTTATATATATGTATGCATTGGGCTGCATGTCAGAAGTAACGGCGAGCTTGACCGTAGTCTGCCCATCGTTGCACACATGCTCGGTGGTCGAGAGGACACGCGTGCCGTTCTCGATGCTGATGATCGCGCGACTTCCTTTGACGGAAGGGAAGGTGACGACGATCTGTTCTCCTGGCACGTATGTATCCTTGTCTGTCTTGAAAGTGAGCATATTGGCGGAGGAAGAGCCATCAGCGTCACGCCTTCCTTCACTGTAAGGCCAATCGAAATAGCTCATCACACCGGTGGAGTGTTTGCTCTCTTTGTCTTTCACCGAAATGAAATAGGTTCCCCAATCAGCATCGGCATATCTCAGGTTGAAGGAGGCCATACCATTCGTACCTGTACGGACGGTGAAGGTTTTCACCGGTTTGTTGTACGAATTCGAGACATAGTTCGCCAGGCTCCCGTTATCTGAGCTCCACCACCAGTACCAATGGACTTTATAGACTTTCACTTCGAGTTCGGTATTGGCTACCGCCTGTCCAAGATAATCAACGGAGGCTACCTCATATTTATATTCGGTTCCAGTCTTCAGTGGTTTCCCGTCTTGCTGGGGCGACTTGATGCCGGCATAGCGACGGTAGGGTGAATAGAATGCCCGGTTAGCATCGATGCTAAAATCACCGGATTCCTCATACACACGGGTGACGAAACTCGCCAACAACATACCGGGAGCCGAAGCGCCGGTCTCGAAACGGGCTTTGATGGTGGCGTCGCCCGCTGCATCGGTCACACCGGAGATCACTTTGCTTTCTTCGCTGTTGAAGATTTTCGAAGGATCATCGAAATAGAATTTCTTATAGCCGGAAAAGGTGGTCGGGGTCGAGATAAAGGTTCCCTGAATATCGTATTTCAGATTGCGGGCAGTTGCTCCCTGTAGCCATTCCACGTGCATAGCGGCATCGAGCGGTTCGCCTCGGAGCAATTTTTTGGGGGGCATCGTAAGGGATATCTTCAAGCGGTTCGGTTTGATCGTTTCGATACGGAGACGCTTCGTAAAGGTGACGCCGCCGACATTCACGTTGACGTTCCAAGCGCCTGTCGGCGCATCGGGTTCGGTCGGCATATCGAAAACATAAAGTCCTGCTTCGCCTTTTGTCTGTGTCTTGCGCAGGTAGAACTGGCCGAGCGGATTGTAAAGTTCCATGATGACCGGATGGTTAGCAGGGAGCATCCGGCTGCGGTCGTTCAACATAAAACCGAGATGCAGCGTGTCGCCCGGACGCCATACACCGCGGTCGCCGTAGATGAAGCCCTTGATGCCTTTCTGCACGACTTCTCCGGAGACATCGAACGAACTCAGCGAAAGGGCGGAACCGTCATCTACACGAAGATACGAGCGTTGCTGTCCGAGGGAAGCAGTCAGATAGAACGGCTTGCCGTTTTTCAGCGAGAAACGCACCTGCCCTTTGTCGTCTGTCACGCCGGAGGCTAATTCCTGACGCTGGTAGTTGTAGGCAACGACTTTGACACCTTTCTCTGGATGGGTGCTCAGAATGTTATGTACAAGGACAGTCATATCGTTATCTTCGCCGGCCATCGCCAACAGACCGAGATTGGTGGCGAGGACATTCTTGCCGACGGTCGTGTTATAATAATAGCTGTTGGAACAGGGGTCGCCACGTTTGCTATAATCGTAGTCGGACCAGTCGAAGTCGCCGTTATAGTAGTAATAACCGCCTCCATCGAAACGGCTACTTTCTTCCTTGAACTTGATCTCATCATCGGCAAGCAGTTGTTCTTTACTTTTCTTGACAAGGTCTTCGCAGGGATAGGCGGACAAATCCCGGTTGAACGACAGTTCCACCCGGTAGATGGCGCCGGGTTCGGGGTCGATCAGTTCTTTCAAATCGATCGCGTAGGTATTCCAACGACTGAGATCCTGGGTGGCGTCTTCATCGAGGAAGATCGTTTTACGCGCGATCAGGCGACCGACACGCATCAGGTCACTCGTTCCTTCGAGATCATTCACCTGAAGGAATTGTCCGATGTTCTGTTCGAATATCTTGATGACACGCACTACTACGCCGCGCAAGTAGACGGCTTGAAAAGGAATAGTCAGTTGTGTGGACTGTGGGATGATCACACCGTTGCCGATAAAACGGACTTCCGGCTTTTCATCACTGACTACGATCTGACGAACGACGCTTTCTTTCAGGTTCAGCCCGTTTTTGCTTCTGATGTTCTGGCTCAGATGAACATTAAGGGCACCTTTGCTACCTGCATCGGGATAAAGGCGGAGCTTATTGCCCTCGACATTGACGGTCTCCGATTTGTTACCGTCGATCCAGGCAAGTCCCTGCATGTTTTGTGCCGCATCGAGTAGTTTCGTAAAGGTGACTTCGACGTAACGTTCCGGCTCTGCGACATATTCGACTTCATACACGGCAAAATCATTCAGTTCGGGAATATCGACAGATAGCAGTTCCTCCTCCGGCACTTTCAGTTTATTCGGGGCTACGGATAATTTAAAGGCACGTGTCGCATCCGTCCCGGCCTGTATGTTCGAGATAGAAATTTCATGCCTCTTTCCGTCGGGACTATGTTGCCATCTGGCATTCGCCTTTTCGGAGAAACGGACAAGCGACTCTACAGTTTCGGGAATTTCCCTGTCCGGCGTAAATACCGAGCAGACAATGTCGTAGCCGTTTTCATTCTTCCGGTTGATATCGACGGATTGCAGGTTGGCACGCAACAGCAAAGGCTGCGTCGAGAATCTGAATGAGAAATATTTGTCCTTTCGTTCCGTATCAAACCACTCTGATAGATCAGCCTTTACCTCGTAACGAGTGTCGCGCTCAAAACTCTTGGATGGCTTGAATACGATCGTCCGGTTATTTTCAAATGCGAACTCGCCGACTGTCTCGGGCTTGATCTTGACCAGGTCACGAAGTTGGTCAGGCTCCATTCTGTCAACTGCTATTTCCTGGTTGAAAATCAGATATACGGGCGTATATCTTGAAATCGTACCGGAGGTAAACGCCTCCACATAGGGATTGAAAGGGATCTCTTCCGATTCGCTTTTACCTTTTCCACATCTGCTGAATAAAAACAAAAAACAACAGGCACAGATATAATACAGATATTTCGCCATATTTCCTGAATTTAACAGTTACACTTTCGACAAACAGACTGTTTGCGAATATAAGCATTTTTATGTACATTATTATTATTTTTTACCAAATGGTAATTTCTGGCCGGACTTAAAGGACTACTTTTGCAAACTCTTTCCTCGCCCTTCCTCACTTATTGGGAGAAAGGGGATTATGGCTGGCAATGCCATGTGCCGAACTGATTATTTTTTCGCGTTAACAGCTGATTATCAGTATCGGCACAAGATACGCAAGGTGGCGGAATAAGGCAGCTATCCTCTGGCATTCCGCATCACCCGCTCTATCGCATCATTCATCTGCGCGATGGACTCCAGACCAAGTGTCATGCAATGCAAGTTACTTTCGGTAACAGCAAAACGGATGGAACGTTCGCGTTCGGCATCAGAAACATGTTTGCCTTCACCAAAAATTTTCATTCCGATAAGCCCTTTGCCTTTCTTGCGTGCCTTGCCTAAAAGTTCGTTTACGGCTTCGACCGTCCCATCCATATGGCTTTGGAACGGATTCAAGCGGGCAAGGATAACGTCACACCACGGATTGTCGACTGCCTCGACCAGCGCTTCCCAGTTATGACAGGAGACGCCGACAGCTTTCACGATACCATCCTGCTTGGCTTTCGCCAGGCCGTCCATATAAAATTTACGAGTTTCCGCCCAGTCGCCTTTCGTCATGCAGTGCAGTAGGAGGATATCGAAATAGTCCGTACCAACTTCCTGGCGGAAACGGTCGAGGGTTTTGCTGACCGACTCGCGTTTTTCCGACCCTTCGTCGTAGGTCCACATCTTCGTCATCAGCGTGAGTTTCTCACGAGGCAACTCTTTCAGGGCTTTTCCGACAAATGGTTGCGAACCGTACATATCGGCCATATCGAAGAAGCGAATACCGCGTTCATAACCGTGACGGGCTATCTTCACAAAGTTATCCAGTCCGACTGATCAAATAATGCCTGTTTATCCATTTTATTTTCCTCCTGCAATTACATCTCAATTTTAACAACTGCTTTTCTCACATGTGTGTGCGATCCGTTTTTGCAGCTTGGTTTGTGAAATTCTTCCGGCAGGAATAAAGCAAATCTTCCGTCCCCCAGCGTTCCGCCACATCTGCTTCTGCCTGCCGCAAGTCCGCAGTCCGAAGCTTCCTGAAATGTATCTGTAAATTCTGCCTTGTCTGTCCACTCCCAGTATTCACTTCCACTGATATCGATCTGCAGATCTGCATAACGTTTATGATATTCATACTCCGCGCCTTCTGCCTCCCGAAGGTCTGCCTCCATGACATTGACAAAAACCCGTTCTCCGTCAATCACCGTTTTTCCGTCTGGAAGTGCAGTCAGATCACATTTTTTCAAAAAATCAATGACGGTATCCATATTTTTATGTAAACCGCGATACTGCTCCAGATTCTGTAAGCTGTCTGTAACCATTTTGTATCTCCTCCCGAAATCGTCCTGTAAATCTTATTCTTAATTTTAAATCCGTACATTGGCAGCTGCATCATTTTTCTGCAGATACAGAAATAAGCCGAAGCAGTGCGTACACCCCGGCATATTTCTGTATGTATTTCTCTTATTATAATTCTTTGATCGCTGCCTCGATCATCTTCTGAGCCTCAACAACAACAGCCTCATCTTCCGGTGCTAAAGGTGCAAGCGGCAATCTGACGCTTCCAAGTTCTAAGCCATACATTCTGTGTAAAATCTCTTTCATGACTGCGTAAAGATTTCCTTTTGCCTCGCACATCTTGTAGATGATCGCATCTGCTTTGTATTGGATCTTCATTGCCTCTGCGATGTTATTTTCGCGGATGAGCTGATCCATTTTTACAAATAATTCCGGCATAACCGCATATGTTCCACCGATTCCTCCGTCTGCGCCGATCGCACGTCCGGATACGAACTGTTCGTCCGGTCCGTTGAATACAACAAATCCATTTTCGCCACGCTCTTTGACACCTTCTGCCTTAAACATCTGGATGTCCTGTGTCGGCATGGAAGAGTTCTTCACTGCAATCACATTCGGATTCTTCAGCATTTCTTTTAACAGGTTCATGGATAATGCCGTTCCTGCAAGCTGCGGAATATTGTAAATAACAAAATCAAGATCCGGCGCTGCTGCACTCATTGCATTCCAGTATTCTGCGATTGCATACTCCGGTAAATGGAAATAGATTGGCGGAATCGAAGCGATCGCATCTGCTCCAACGCTCTGTGCATGTGCTGCAAGCTCCACGCTGTCTGCCGTATTGTTGCATCCTACATGCGCAATGACGGTCAGTTTTCCTTTTGCTTCTTCCATGACTGCTTCCAGCACTTTTTTCCGCTCGTCCACATGCTGGTAAATACATTCACCTGATGAACCGCCAACATACACACCCTTTACTCCTTTTGAAATCAGGTGGCGTGTCAATGCTTTGACACCCTCTGTTGAAATTTCTCCTTTTTCGTCATAGCATGCATAAAATGCCGGAATGACTCCCTGATATTTTGTAATATCTTTCATTTTATCTTCACTCCTCTGTTAGATTTTTGTCCTATTTTTTATACCGCCCTTCTTAAACAAGAAGGATAGTTTGTCAGCCTTTTACAGCTCCCATTGTAATTCCTTTTGTAAAGTATTTCTGGAATAACAGGAACACGATGATGATCGGCAGGGCTGCCAGTGCCGCACCAGCCATGATCAGACCGAAATCTGTGGCATTTTCAGCCTGCAACTTGGCAATACCAAGGGAGATCGTCAGGTTGCTTGTGCTTGATAACATGATCAACTGCATGAAGTAATCATTCCAGCTGTTGATGAATGTAAAAATCGCCAGTGCTCCGATACCCGGTTTGATCATCGGTACTACAATCTGTAAAAATGTCTTTGCCTCACTCGCTCCATCGATCTGCGCTGCCTCCAGCATTTCAGAAGGCACACCCTCCGAGAACTGTTTCATCAAGAACACACCAAACGGCCATCCTACAATCGGGAAGATAACCGCCCAGATCGTATTATATAAATTCAGACTTGACATCTCACGAAGTAATGGGATCAAAATAACCTGTTTTGGTAATGCCATTGCACATACGATCAGTGTGAAAAGTAACTGCCGTCCCACAAATCTCTTCTTTGCAAGCGCATATCCTGCCATGGATGCTGTGATACAGGTAAGGATCATGGACATGATCGCCATGAATACGGTATTGATCAGCCAGCGGACTGCAGCCGGCACCGTCGGTCCTGTCAGTGTCAGTTTCAAATCCCTGCTTCCTGTGATCAGGCTGCTGAATGGAATATTGAACTGGAACAGCGGTGCGGTCTGGCGGCTGAATAACTTCTGATAGTTTGCCAGTGTCCACTCTTTTGGCCACCAGATCGGCGTTGTGGAGTTAATCGCTGCGTTTGTCTTAAAGGAACCTGTGATAATCCAATATAATGGGAAGGTAAATAATATTGCCAGTATCACAATTACAACAATGCTGATGATCTTGTATGCAGAAGGATGTTTTGTACTATTTTTGTTTTCCATATCTGTAACCCTCCTCCTAATCATTCGAATTTCCAAGTTTAAACTGGATTGCGGACAGGATTGCGATCATAATTGCAAGGACAACGCCCATTGCATCGCCGTATCCGTAACGGTACAGTTTAAATGCGGAATAATAGATGTAATACATGATCGTGTCTGTACTGTGGTTTGGTCCACCGGATGTCAGCAGCTGGATCAGTGCAAAACACTGGAAACTGTTGATCGTTGTAATAACAACAATATATAATGTGGTCGGCATAATCTGTGGCCACTTAATCTTCCAGAAAGCCTGAAGGCTTGTAGCTCCATCTACATTTGCCGCTTCCACCAAGGATGCATCCACATTACCAAGTGCAGATACATAAAGTACGATTGGCTGGCCAACGGAAGTTGTAAGCAAAATCAGTATGATACATGCAAGTGCATAACGCTCATCACCCAGCCAGTTGATGTTCTGGTCGATGATGCCTGTCTTTGTACCAAGGTAATTGAAAATTCCATAGTAATTGTTAAACATCCACTTCCATACAACGGTAACTGCTACGGAACCAGTTACAACCGGAAGATAAAATATAATTCTGAATAAGGAGGTTGCCCATCCTTTCAGATCTACGATCACGGAAGATACCCATAAGGAAAAAACACATGTGATTGGAACGGAAACCACTACGATAATAAGAGTGTTCTTCAACGCCCCAAGGAAAACTTTATCCTGAAATAATTCTTTATAGTTTGCAAGTCCAACAAAAACATCCGCAGAGTTCATTGTTGAATCAAAAAAACTGGTCCACACACATAATACAATTGGAAAAATTACAAATCCCAGAAAGAAAATCAAACTAGGAAGTAAAAAAAGATATGCAGCGGTCGTTTCTTTTCTTACCAATACACGGCTGCGCTTTGATGGTTTTACTGCTGATTTCAAAGAAAACACCATCCTTTCCATAACTTTTTGGCTAAAAATCCCCTCCTCCGGTATTCCTGCGAGGAGGGGATTCCACTTATCATTTATTTAGTTGCTATACGAACTGCTTAGTTACCTGCTGCTGCGTTTGCTGTTCCAACGAACTCATCAACTGCTGTCTGGACATCAGCACCGCTTCCAACCTGCTGAAGCATATTCCACCAAGCTGTACGAGCTTCTGCCCAGCCTGGAGTTACCTGATAGTAGTCACCAAGGTACTGCATTAATGTACTGTAATCGCTCATTGTCTGAACATCACCGTAAAGACCTGTTAAATCTTTGCCTTCTACAGTATCACGTACTGGGAAGTATGTAGAAGAAAGAACTGCGTCTGGTGTTCCTTCTGCGCTGTCTGCCATGTATTTAATAAAGAGCTTAGATGCTTCGATCTTGTTTGCATCCTTGTTGTCAAATACACCAAATCCCCAGATACCGCCACAAAGTTTTGTGTCTGTTGCATTCTCAGATGGGAATGCCATGAAAAGGATCTCATCGCCATCGTTTGTAAGTCCTGCATCGTTGTTGTCAGCGTTTAACTGCTGTGCAATGTTCCAGCAGAATGCTACATTTAAAACACCCTGACGGAATAAGTTGATCTCGTCACCACCTGCGATAGAAGCATCAAATCCGATTGCTTTGGAATCAACAAGTGCCTGGAT
>OGZW01002982.1_pt1 | contig 12842 bp, 6 predicted proteins | sample 1577001 | NCBI WGS metagenome assembly OGZW01 (sample SAMEA3541519, study PRJEB24748) | human gut metagenome | biome: human gut; feature: human-associated habitat; material: faeces | place: China | collected 2012 | reverse complement strand
GGTGGCGTTCAACTTCCCCGACCACAACGAGCTGCAGGTTGAAAAGAAGGTCGATCTGAGTGATGTTGATAAGGATTTCCAAGCTTGCTTTAACGACCAGAAAATCTTTGATTTTACCATCCAGAATCTGGCCACCCACTATGGCGAAAAGAAGGCCGCTGAACCCGGCACCGGCAATGTCAAAGAAGCAATAGTGGATTTGACTGCAAGTGGAACGAACATCTATCCCGCAACTAAGAACAGCACGGATTACATCTTTGCGTTAGCGCCTGACCCCGCGCAAACCAATACCAGTCAGGTTCTGCACTGGTTTGCGCGCTATAATGACCTGAACAGTGATTACCGCAATATGCGGTATGGTATCTTGAAGCTGAATAATCCTATTGACCTCACGCAGTACGGCTACCTTACATTCCAAATCTATGTCGAGGGAACTACAAACCTTTCCCTCAGCAACCTGTACTTGGAGCTGCTGGATGAAAACGGCAAGCAAATGGGCAGCCTTGGCAAAGCAGGTCTGAACGGCGCCACATTCGGCTCGGTTACGCTGGTACCCAATAAATGGAACACGGTAAAGCTGAGTTTGAATAAGATGAATGCAGTGGATGATTTTGACAACAAAGTTACAACCATCCGCGTGGGCGATAACTATGAACGCGACATCTATTTCAAAGACATTACCTTTGTTCCCAAAACGGTACCGGATATAAAGACCGGCTTCACTACCGAGCAGGATAAAATCCCGGATTACGGCTCCGCTACAACCGGCGTGCTGGAAAACGCCAAATACGCAAAGTACACCTCTAACTTTGATGGCGTGCAGGTGGTGGACGATCAGGGACTGTTTGTACTGGAAAACGGCGAAACAATTACATTCAACGATCAGTTCCGCCGCGGCAGTTACATTTCGCTCAAGGAGATACTGGATACAAAACTGTATGAAACCAAATGGACAGTGTACGAGAACGGGCAGCCGGTTACCTCGATGAAGGGTGACAATGTAAGTACTGTGAAGGTTGAAAACCAGAATAAATCGCTGGAAAATCAACCCGCAACAGTAGATCAGCCCAATGATGGCCGAACGGAAAATAAGGGGACAGATGCCGAGCAAAAGGATAATGAGTATGACGGAAATAAGCCGAGCAATGCCAACACCATTGTTTTCCGCTCCTACAGCAACCCGGACGAGAGCGGCGATTCGCTGACAAGGTTGAAGGTGCAGTACATCAACAAGGTAAAAACCGGCGGGCTGATAATCAAAAAGAAGGCCGCAGAAGGCGAACCCCTGACGGGCACCTATACATTCAAGGTGACCTTCAGTGATGTCGGCGGGCAGGGCTTGGAACCGGGAGATCCCATCGTAAAAAAATATACGATCAATATGGGCGATGGGAACGCAGACCACACCGTACCCATCACCGGAATCCCCGTTGGCACCCGTTATACCATCGAGGAAGTTGCAACATCGGATGGCTCCCACCTGCAAGGCATAACGCTTGTGGGCAATGAAAAAAATGCCCATGTAGTCAACAACACCACGGTGGAAGGTGTGATTGTGGAAAGCACAGCCCCCCAGATAATGACCGCAACCTTTACCAACACCAAGCGCACGCTGATTGACATTGCGTTCACTAAGCTGTGGAAAGATGCGGCTGGCAATGCCCTTGTTTCAGCAAAGCTGCCGGAAAAGATTTACATCCAACTCCAGCGCCGTCTGGAAAACAGCACAGAGAAAGATCCTTGGGAAGCTGTTAAATACCCGGCCACAGGCAGCGCGAACTATGTTATCGTTACCCCTACTCCTGACGGCTGGAAGTATCCCTTTAAGGGGCTGGATCAGCACCCGGCCGAAAACAGCGGTACCAATTATGTGTACCGCATTGTGGAAGGTACGGTGGATACGAACGGCAACTTTACTGCGAAAGGTAGCAGCATCACGATTGGCGGTAACACATATACCATTTCGGCGGCGGCCACACTAACCGGCACGACCGCCAGTGTAACGGGTGGAACCATAACCGGCGGCAGCGGCGAGATTGTGCTGACCAATACGCTGCAGGACCCGAAGTTTACGCTGAAAATCGTTAAGAAGGGCACTACAACAGGCGAAGACGGCAAGGAAACGCAGACCCCGCTGGGCGGCGTGGAGTTTAAGCTGGAAAGACTGACGGAATCGTCCGGCAGTGGAGAGCCGCAGGTTGATACGACCTACGACTTCGGCAGCGAAAACATAGGCTCCATTACCGGCATAACCGGGGATGACGGTCAGATTACGGATAACCCGTTCAAGAATCTGAAACCCGGAAGCTATCAGTTGACCGAGGTCAAGACAGCGGAAGGGTACAACCTGCTATCCAAACCGATCCGAATCGAATTTAACACAAAGGGTGAATGTTATATTGACGGGGTTAAGGATAGCGCGCATGTTACACAAGCCGGTAACACCTATACCATGACCCTTACCGTCCTGAACCGCAAAAGCTTTGAGTTGCCGCATACGGGCGCGGATGCACCCAGCCTGTGGCTTTTGATAGGCTTGCCCGCGCTGGTGGCTGTACTGCTAGTGTTGGTGTTCCGCTACAATAAGAAAGGGGGCCGGCGTTAATAACGAAGTCCCCCTCTACACAAACAAATTTAAAGAGAAAGAGGTACGAAGCAAAATGAAACTGAAACGCTTACTCACCGCAGCCCTCAGCGCCGTCATGGCCCTAAGCGTCTGCGCCCTGCCCGCAATGGCGGATGATACGACAACAGCAGCAACGCCGAAGACGAGCACCAGTACGATTGACACTAGCCTAAAGGGTTCTATCACGATTCACAAATATCTGCAGGAAAATCCAACAGAAAATGGTGATGGTACGGGCGAGGATAACCAAACACCTCCGACTGGTGCAGAAGCGGCTGAAGGTGTAGGCTTTACCGTCTATCAGGTTATGAGCACAGCAGACCTGCTAAAATACTATAATGGTGAAGGCGATACCGTTACGATCGACACCTATGCTAATGTTGCAGCTAATACGCTGAAAGACACGGTGACCGCTATTAAAACGCTTCCCGAAGCCAAAACCAATCCTCAAGGCGAGGTCAAATTTAAAGGCTTGGACATCGGTCTTTATGTTGTAATCGAGACTTCCAAACCGGCTTCCGTTACGGAAGCTGTGAAACCTTTCCTTGTTTCTATTCCAATGACCCGCAAGGGCGATGTGAAGAAGGGCGAGGAATGGCTCTATGATGTTGTTGTTTACCCGAAAAACAGCACAAAGACAGGCGACTTTACGCTGAAAAAGTACGGTGTAATTGGCAGTGATAAAACAAGTAAAGTAGGCTTGGAAGGTGTTCAGTTTAAGCTGGAACACCTGAAAGATGGCATTGACTATAACACGGCAACAGAAAGCGTCACCACCAACTGGGTACAGATTAAGCCGAAAGCGACTACTGGCACTGCGCAGGAAGACTATTTTGTGACCGATGTTTCGGGTGAAATCAGTGTTGAGGATTTGAAACCGGGCACTTATCGTTTTACCGAAATTGGTTACGCAGAGAGAAAAGATAACAAGTACATCATCAACAAAAATGATCAGTATGTGTTTGTGGTAAATGCGGACGGTACTACTGCAAGTATCCCGGCTACTGCAAAACACCAGGGTGATTACACGGTAGATGGAAACACGGTTTCTGTTTATAACTATGTGCCTGATGTGAACAAGCAAGTTAAGAAGGGCGATACCTGGCAGAAGGCGGCCGATTTTAATGTCGGAGATAAGATCGACTATAAGATTGAAGTTACTATCCCTGAAAACATTGATCGCTTAAAGACCTTTACCGTGACCGATACTCCGAAAAATCTGACGGACGATGTGAATTCTGTTAAGGTTAAAAACGGCAATAGCGAGATTGATAATACGGCAAATAGCGTTTATACAGTAAATAAAAGCGGTGCAGATGGCTTTGCCGTCAACTTTGTTCCGGGCGCGATGGCTGCGTACAAGGGCAAAACATTGACGATTACTTATATTGCCGAACTGAATAAGACTGCGGTCTCCACCACGGATGGCAACTCCAACACAGTAAAACTTGACTATTCCAATAATGTTAAGCAGGAAGGTGACACAACTCCGGATACGACGAAGACTGTGCAAGACGAGGCTGTTGTCTATACCTTCAAAATTTCCATTAACAAGATTGCTGATGATGCGGACAAGACTCCCCTTGAGAATGTGGAATTTGATCTGTACAAGCAGGTTAAAAAGGGTGCCACAGGAGCAATTACAGATGCTGACGCAAAGGCACTTGGCCTTGATACTGTGTTTGGTTGGGTACGAGTCAATAATGAAGTGAATGCCAGCAATGAACATGTTGCACTGAAAACTGATACCAACGGAAAACTTGAAGTTAATGGCTTAGAGAACGGTATTTACAAACTGGTAGAAACGAAGACGCACGATGGCTATAACTTGCTGAAAGAGCCGGTTGATGTTACCCTGAGCATTGCGTATAAGACCATATGGACAAAGACAGATACTTATAATAATGGCGTCTGGGTAAAATCCGATGTGACGCAAAAGAACGAAACATTTGATGCAGATCATACGGCGGCACCCGGCGAAGCAATGAATGGCGGAACCCAGAGCGGTGTGGGTAATATCGGCATGATTACAAAGACCATCATCAACCGCAAGGGCTTCAACCTGCCTGTCACCGGCGGCTTCGGCACGCTGCTGTTCAGCGGTATCGGTGTGCTGCTGGTGCTGTCTGGTGTGAGCGTGCTGTTCAGCCTGAAAAAGAAGAACAACCGTGCGTAAGCCGCACAATCCTAAAACCAAAAGCAAGATAGAGGGGTAATCCATAGGGGAAGGGCCGGAAACGGTACTTCCCCTATGGGTGGTTGTGGACATTGCCGATACCCGCGCGGGGAGAGGCGGCTAAGAATAGGGCAGGGATTTTCAGCAGTGCCCTGCGGGGCGCCGGGGACGCCGCCCCTGCGGCTGAAGGGGCGGCTGCCGCGGAGAACCTGCGCATTTACGCGAAAAAGCTACCCCCAAAACCATTACAGAAAGGCTCTTTCCTATGGATACCACTGTCAAATTAAAGCTTGGCTTTGCGGCGCTGATGATTGCTTCGGGCATCGGCGTGGCCATGTACCCCGTCATCAGCAATGCGGTGGCGCAGCGTCACGCAAGCTCGGTCATTGAAAGCTACAACGATACCGTGCAGTCGATGGATACCGAAAAAATTGACGCCGCCAAGGAGGCTGCGCGCCGCTACAATGAACAGCTTAGCAACGCCATTGACCGTGACGCTGCGGGCGAGGCCGCCGACACCGGCACAAGCTATGTGGACATGTTGGATGTGGGCGAGAGTCTGGGCTACATTACGATCCCGAAAATTGATGTCAATCTGCCGATTTATGAGGGCACCAGTGATGATGTGCTGCTCAAGGGCGTTGGGCATCTGGAGGGGTCCAGCTATCCGCTGGGCGGCGCGGGCACGCACAGCGTGCTGACTGGCCACCGCGGTCTGGCCGAGGCGGTGCTTTTTACCGATTTGGACAAGCTGGGCGAGGGCGACCGTTTTTACCTGCACATTATGGACGAGGTGCTGGCCTATCAGGTCGATCAGGTCAAGGTCGTGGAGCCGGAGCGCACCGAGGATCTGGAAATTATCCCCGGCGGGGACTACTGCACGCTGGTCACCTGCACACCCTACGCCATCAACACCCACCGTATGCTTGTGCGCGGCACCCGCGTGCCGTATAATGGAGAGGACGAAGAGACCGCCGCGCCGCAGACCGTGCAGTATCAGGAGCTGCACACCGGCAATGTTGTCAAGCGTATGGTGGACGCATGGCCGTGGATCAGCGTGACGGGCAGCCTTGTCATCGGCGGCGAGGCGCTGCTTTTGCTGCTGCTGCTGCACCGCTGCAAAAAGCGCGAGGAGGAAGACTGATGAAACGCCTGTTTTTGCAGATTTTTGCATGGCTGGCGATACTGCTGGGCGTTGGGCTTATGCTGCAGCCCACGGTCAGCCAGTATCTGGCGGCGCGGCAAAGTACAAAAACCGTACAAAAATTTGTGCAGGCTGCCGAGGCTGCCGCCCCCGCCGCGACCGAAACCACAGACAACACCGAGCCTGCCCGCGCTTACCCCGAGCTGTATGATGCCCTGCAAGCCTACAATGCGCAGATTTTTGCAGAGGGACAAAGCGGCTTGAAGGACCCCTTTGCCTACGAGACGCCCGCCTTTGACCTGACCGGCTACGGTCTGCCCGATGATATGATCGCCGCGCTGTGGATACCGCGCCTGAAGCTGGAGCTGCCCGTCTACCTTGGCGCCAGCACGGCCAACATGGCCCGCGGCGGCGCGCTGCTGGGGCAGACCTCGATGCCGCTGGGCGGCGCGAACACCAACACCGTGATTGCCGCCCACCGCGGCTACTACGGCGCGGAGATGCTGCGCAATGTGCAGCAGATACAGCCCGGCGATAAAATCACGATGACAACGCCGTGGGATACGCTGGTCTACCGCGTGTGCGAGCTGAAAATTATACAGCCGGACGATATAAACGCGGTGCTGATACAGCCGGGGCGCGACCTGCTGACCCTGACGACCTGCCACCCCTACACCCAAAATACCCAACGGTATCTCGTGATTGCCGAGCGCGACCCCGATGCCACGCCCGCGACCCACGCGGAGGATCTGACCGAGTGTGACGAGACATGGGACGCCGCGCCGCGTCAGGTGACCGTGGAAACCGACGGCACGACCGCGCTGGAGGAGGTTGCGCCCGAAAGCATCAGCCCCCTGCCCAACGAGGGCGGCAGCGAGGATGCGGGCGGCGCGTACTCCAACTGGATGATTTGGCTGGAAAACAACGCCCTGTGGGCAGGAATTGTGCTGATTGCCGCCGTCATCGGCTGTATGCTGATCTGGCGCGGCCAAAGAAAGGATTGACCCATGCAGAATTTCAACGAAAAAGCGCTGGCTGTGACAGCCGAGGTGAGCAAGGCTGTGCTGGGCAAGCCCGAGGCCGTGCTGAAAATTATGATGGCGATGCTGGCCCGCGGCCATGTGCTGATTGAGGATATTCCCGGCGTGGGCAAGACCACGCTGGCACAGGCGTTTGCCCGCGCTATGGACCTGACCCAGAACCGCGTGCAGTTTACACCGGATGTTCTGCCGTCTGATATTGTGGGGTTCTCGCTCTATCAAAAGGAAACCGGCAAGTTTGTCTATCACCCCGGCGCGGTCGCGTGCAACCTGTTTCTGGCTGATGAGATCAACCGTACCAGCGCCCGCACCCAGTCCGCGCTGCTGGAGGTCATGGAGGAGGGCGCCGTCACGGTGGACGGTGTAACGCGCGCGCTGCCCCAGCCGTTCACGGTCATGGCTACAGAAAACCCTGTCGGCTCGGTCGGCACGCAGATGCTGCCGGAGTCACAGCTGGACCGTTTTATGGTCTGCGTGGTCATGGGCTACCCTGACGCCGAGGCGGAAATGGAAATTCTGGCCCGCCAGCCGCGCCATGCCCTGCTGGACCGTGTGCAGCCCGTGATGGACAAAAATGAACTGCTGGCCATGCAGCAGCAGGTGGATGAAGTGTTTATGAGTGACGAGATTCGGCGGTATATCGTGGAGCTTTCCCGCGCAACGCGGCAGGACGGCCGATTGGCGCTGGGGCTGTCGCCCCGTGCATCGCTGGCCGTGGCCGGTATGGCCCGCGCCGCAGCCTACCTGAGCGGGCGCAATTATGTGGCCCCGCAGGATGTGACCGCAATTTTTGCCGATGTGACCCACCACCGTCTGCGCCTGACCGAGCAGGCGCGCACCGGCGGCGAGACGGTGGAGAACATTATTGCGGATGTTCTGCACACCACGCCGCGCCCCCGCCCGGAGAAGCCGTCCCATGGCAGGTAAGGTCGGCTGCGGGCTGCTGCTGGCTGTGCTGTTTGCCGTGGCTGCAGTCAGCCGTGCGCCGCTTGCGGTGTTTCTGCTGGCATGGGCGGTGCTGGTGGTGGTGTTTCTGGCATGGTATGCCCGCACACTGCGCCGACATGTGACGGCAGCGCTGCAGCTGCCCGCCCGCCCCGTGCGCCCCGGCGAGGAGTTTGCCGTGCTGGTGCAGCTGCACAACGCCGGGCAGCGGCCTGTGCCGGAGCTGCGTGTCGTTTTGCAGGCAGTGGACGCCGAGAGCGGTACTGCGATCGAATTGCCCTGCGGTGCCATGCTGGCCCCAGGTCAGTGTGCCGACCTGCGCGTAACGCTGCGCGCTGCCAAAAGCGGCCTGTGGCGGTTCCGCGTGCGGGAAATCACGGTGCGCGACCCGCTGGGCCTGTTTGCCGTGCCCTGCGCCGTGCCGCCCCAAAGCCGGGAACTGTGCGTGCTGCCGCCCGCCGAGGGTGAGGACGACGGCGCGGGCACAAAGCCGCAGAACAAGGTGGAGAAAGTGACCGCCGCAGGCCGCGACATGGCTGACGGCGTCTACGACCTGCGCCCCTACCGTGCGGGGGATTCACTGAAGCAGATACACTGGAAGCTGACCGCCCGCGTGGGTGAGCTGACCGTGCGCGAGCCGCTGGGTGCGACCTATTGCGCCGACTCGGCCGGGGCAATCATGGCAGAGGGAGCCGATGCGCCGCGGCAGGTGCTGCACTTTGGTCAGACTGCCGTAAAGCGGCTGCGCACCATGACCCGCCGCCGGACCGCCGACCCGGACACGGGGCTGGTGTTCATTGACCGTGTGCTGCTGCCCCGCACCGGGGCCGCGGCGCGCCCTGCGCTGGAAGCGGCAGTGGATTTGCTGATTCTGGAATTTCTGGCGCTGGGGTTGCTGACGGCTTTGAACGGCACATTTGCGCTGGCGCTGCCCGTTTGGGTATGGCTGGGTATGGCGGCGCTGTGCCCGGTGTGGATGGCGCTGCACCGCGTCCCGCTGCCCAACGCTGCCCGCCGTGGTATGACGCTGGCGCTGGCCGTGGGGTATCTGGTGCTGCTGTTTGTGGTGCAGCGGACATTTCTGGCCGGTGCGCAGCAGTGCGCGGATGCCGTAAGGCTGTGCCTGAATACACGATTCGATGCAAATTTTGCGGTGGCGACTTTGCCGATCCCGGCGCAGAGGGGGCTGTTTGTGCTGCTGGCTGCGATCCCTGTCACGGCGTTTCTGGCCGCAGTAACCGCCTGGCACGCCGATGCACTGCTGCTGGGGCTGGCACTGCTGCCGGTCGTGGTGCTTACGTTGCTGGCCGGGACAGGCAGCGCCGTTGTGGGCTGGCTGCTGCTTCTGCCCGGCTGGTTGGGGTCCTGCGCAGCGGCGCGGTCGGTGCAGAGAAAACGGCTGTGGGGCGGCAAGGATTCCGCCGCCTACGCTGCCAACCTGCAGACCCACCGCACAAACCAAAAATTGGCTGCTGCCGGTATGGCAGCGGCCTGCGCCGTGTTGTTTTTGCCCGCATTGGTGCTGCGCCCGGTGCTTACGCTGCCGCTGAACGCGCTGCAGCCGGTGACCGACAAGGTCCGGGCAGCGGTGCTGAGTGCCGCAATCGAGTGGCTGCCGAAAATCAGCGGCGGCGCATTGAATTTCCATGTCAGCGCAGCGGCGGGCGGTGTTGAGGACGGCAGCCTGACCCAAGGTGACGGCCTTGCACTGACCGGGCTGGAGGATCTGATGGTCACGGCCAGCGCCGAGCCGGAGGAGACCGTCTATCTGCGTGGTTTTATTGGTGCGGACTATGACGGAACAAGCTGGCGGGCGGGTGACGCCGCAGCCTTTGACAGTGCGGCGTCCAACTGGAAGACCGATGGCAACGGTCGGCTGGCCATAGCCAACCTGCCGTTTTTGCGCGCCGCCTACAGTGGCACAGAGCCCCAGCAAATGACCGTACAGCGTCTGCATGCAAATGACGCTTACACTTTTGCACCGTATAACGCATATTTTAACGATTACTACACGCCGGACGGTGACGGAGCTATTGCAGGGCAGACCACACAGGATGATACATTCTACTATTTTCCGCGCAAACAGGCCAAAGAATTGCTGACCGCCCGCGCTGACGGTGAGGCGAGCGTGCTGGACCGCCTTGAAAGCGCTTACGCTGCGTATGCCGAGGCGCGTTATCTGGCTGTGCCCGCAGGCGCGGAGTACGATGCGATCAAGGAAGAGCTTGACGCACTGGTGAAGGGGCGCAAGCTGAAGGACGGCGACACCGATGGCTGCCGCGCGCTGGTGCGCAGCTGGCTGAATGAGCGCTGCCATTACAGCACCGATGCCGCCGCGCCTGCAGACACCGACCCGGTGCTGTATTTTTTGAACGAGAGCCTTACAGGCAGCAGCACGCAGTTTGCCTCGGCAGCGGTGGTGCTGTGCCGAATGCTGGGGCTGCCGGCCCGGTATGTAGTGGGCTACGCCGCGCCGCAAAGCCTGTTTACTATCCAAGGGGATGGCAGTTATCGTGCTGTTTTGCAGGATGACAACGCGCACGCATGGGCGGAGGTCTATCTTGCCGGGCAGGGCTGGACGCCGCTGGAAGTGACGCCCGGCATGGCAGCGGAACTCACCGAAGGCGAGCTGTCAGCTGATACACCGCTGGCCGGACAGAATGCTGCCAAGGAAGATGACGCGCCGCTGCCAACGCAAAACGAAGCAAAAACCCCTGACAATACATCGCGGAAAACGGCACTGCTGTGGGCATTGCCGGTGGCTTTGCTGCTGATCGTGCTGGTGATTGTACAGGTTCGCCGTGCGCGCCGTACCCCGCTGCAGATCGTGCAGGCGGAGTTCCGCGCACTCTACCGCAAAATGCGGCGCTGCGGGCTGGGGGAGGCTGTCTCCTCCGATGAGGCAGCGTTTGCAGAATTTCTGCAGGCGCATTGCCCGCAAACAGACGGCGAGACAATTCAAAGCCTGTTGGCTGCTGTGCAGACGGCACAGTTTGCACCCGGGCCGTGTACACGGGAAACCGCGCAAAGGGTGCGCACCGTTTGCCGGGAACTGCGCAGAAAGATGCGCAAAAGTGTTGTGCGAAGATGTGAAATGCCGTAAAAAATAGTTGACGGTTCGTGAAAAAATGATTATGATAATAGTAAAATAGCTGCGGGAGATGAGGAAGGATGGCGTGCTTGCCGAAGAATGATAAGGTGGCCTATAGTACGCAAAGTACGGAGACGCTGGACACGCCAAAAACAACGGTATACCGTTCGGAACTCGGGAGCGGACGCATCAGCCCCGCAACCCGACAGCGCGTGCTGGACTATGTGAAAAAGCACAACTGTACCCCCGGCGTGCTCTACCGCGGGGCGGCGAAGCAATGCTCGTACAACATTTCACTGGTGATATCAAAGCAGTTCGCCGACTTTGAGATGCCTTTTATGCGAAAAATAATGCGCTCTGTCTACTATGTGGCGGGGGAATATGATTACGATGTTCTGCTGACACTTGTAGACGAGAACGAGACCCGGCCTGTGGAACGGCTGCTGGATAACCGTAAAATTGACGGCCTGATTTTGACCCGCACGCTGGAGCGTGACCCCCTTATTCCCTTGCTGAAAGCGCGCAAGCTGCCGTTTGTCGCCATTGGTCAGCCGGAGGATGATGAGATCCTCTCAGTCGATCACGACCAGGTGGGCGGTTGCCGCGAGATGACGAGCCTTCTGTTGATGAAGGGCATGAAGCATATAGCGTTGCTGGGCGGCAGTATGCTGTACACGGTCAACCAGTCCCGGCTGGAGGGCTTTCGGCAGGCCTATGACAAGGCGGGCCAGGAAATTGATGAAGGCTTGCTGTTTTTGGAGCTGGAAACCGATGATCTGCGGATATGGGCTGTGCAGCAGGCGGTGGAGCGCGGTGCGGATTGCATCCTGTGTATGGATGAGTGTCTGGCCCAGCTGTCGCTGAATGTGTTAAAGCAGCTGAACCTGCGTGTGCCGCAGGATATCCGACTGGCATCGCTGTATGACAGCGAGAATCTGGCCAACACCGTACCGCCCATCACGGCCGTACAATTTAATGCCGACATTCTGGGACTCAAGGCTACCCAGCAGCTGTTATGCGCATTACAGGGGGAAAAGGTAGAGAGCCGAATAGAACTGGGCTATCAAGTGAGCCTGCGGGAGTCAACGCAAATATAGTGCGGCATTTCAGAACATGCTTGCGGATATGCTGGAGCGGTTGCAATGTTTCTAAGATGATTGCTTACCTTTATATAAGGGACCGTGATACATTTCTATACCACAAACCTAACCCTCCGCCACCCTGTATGCTTGTCATTACATCTCTCTCATCTTAACTCCGTATACCCAACGCCACCACCCACCAAACGGTTCGCCCGGGCGGATGCAAGCATCCGCCCCTACAACTTGTGGCCATCGGCCAACAAATCCCCAACATGCACCTTACCCAAAAATCCCCCTCGAAATTTGTCAAAAAAACCGAAAAACCCCATTGACAAAAGTATGACCACTTGCTATAATAATCAGGCTGTCCCGCGGCGGAGGCCGCGACAAGCCCTTGTATCAACAGCTTGTGCGCGTTTTTTGAAGAAAACTTCTTCAAAAAACTTTCAGAAAACCCCTTGACAATCAAGCGGTTCTGATATATAATATACAAGCTGTCAGCGAGAGCAGACAGCACAGCAGGACCTTGAAAATTGAACAAAACTGAAACTTGTGGAACCTTGATCGTGGGTTTGGAAACCCACGTTAATCAATTCCAAATTTACAAGTAATTCATACAGGACGCAAGCGATTGTGTCTGAGTGATTACAGCGATTTAACGCTTTTAAATGGCGATTAAATACCATTTATAAAGAGTTTGATCCTGGCTCAGGACGAACGCTGGCGGCGCGCCTAACA
>OGZW01002981.1_pt1 | contig 12851 bp, 14 predicted proteins | sample 1577001 | NCBI WGS metagenome assembly OGZW01 (sample SAMEA3541519, study PRJEB24748) | human gut metagenome | biome: human gut; feature: human-associated habitat; material: faeces | place: China | collected 2012 | reverse complement strand
TTCCAACCCGGCAGATCGCGTTGAACGTCCTCGTAAGGAAAAGTTCAAGTCGGAGATTTACAGCGGTGAAGAACTGGAGCAGCTTTTCAAAGCGATTCAAGGTGACCCTTCGGAGTTTGGCGTTATCATGGCTGCATTCTACGGCCTGCGGCGCAGTGAAGTTGTTGGCTTGAAATGGGATGCCATTGACTTTGAAAACAAGAAAATCAGCATTCAGCATACGGTTGTGACCGCAAAGGTCAACGGAACGCTAACAGAAATCGCACGAGATAAGACAAAAACAAAGTCGAGCTGCCGGACACTTCCCCTAATCCCTGCCTGTGAGCAGATGCTCAATAAAATGAAAAAGGAGCAGGAGCAGAATCGGAAGGTCTGCGGCAAAAGCTATTGCACCGATTATCTTGACTATATCTATGTAGACCCGATGGGAAAACGGATTCGGCCCGATTTCCTGAGCCAACATTTCCCGGATTTTCTGGTCGCACACCAGATGAAGCGTATCCGCTTTCACGATCTGCGCCATAGCTGCGCCAGTCTGCTCTATGCCAATGGCGTGAGCCTGAAGGAGATTCAGGAGTGGCTGGGGCACAGCGACATCAGCACGACAAGCAACATTTATACACATCTGGATTTCTCCAGTAAGGTATCTTCGGCGAATGCAATCGTCAATATCTTCCCAGAAAACGCCAAAGTATAAAAAATGGGCAAAAAAGAAAAACAGCCTAAAATCTTTCGATCCTAAGCTGTTTTATGATGAAGTGCCGATGGTGGGACTCGAACCCACATGGTTTCCCGAACGATTTTGAGTCGTTTGCGTCTGCCATTCCGCCACATCGGCTTATATTCAATTTTGGGACATTAGTACCGGTTTCTGAAGATTGGAGGGATGTTCAGGAGGGATGTAAGAAATCCTGCTTCGACAAACTTTCAAAATTCAACGAATACTCGTAGATTTCTTGCACAGACATGAAAAATCACGAAGCGGATTTTGAGTCCCCCTCGTCTGCCATTCCGACACACCGGCGTATGTAGAACGGTATTATTATAGCGGATTTTCCGCCCAAAATCAAGACGCAGTTCCTTTTTGCAGAAAAAAGAATTTTTCGCCTTCCCTTTCCGGGGATTTCGTGGTATTCTTACGGCAAACAAGATCCTGGAGGTTCCTATGAATTACACGTTTTCTGCTCCCGTTACCGCTGCACAGCGTCAGCGGGACACTCTGCTGGGCGCGCTGGTGGGGCTGGCGCGCTCCACGGTCAATGAACCCAAAACGGAGGACACTGACCGCATACTGGCTACCGGTCTGCGGCTGGCGGCTGACCCCGAGGCCGCCGAGAGCGCACTGCTCCGGATGACTGACATCGTTGAAGCGGAGAAGCACCGGGTGGCTCCCAACTGCGCTGTCTGTGCCATGCCCTGCGGAAACACCAGCAATTATGACCTTGCCCGTTTGTGGGGCGCACCCGCAGAAATTTGTGCCCTGAAAGTTCGACTGCTTTCTGATGTCTGTGTCCTTGCCGGACAAAAAACGACGGCACAAATCCAGAAGGAGATCTGCGACGATCTATTTGTGCTGGCAGAGGACTGGGACACCGAACTGCTGCTGCCCATCGTCACACGGGCCGAGGGACTGTGCGTCCAGTAACTTTTCCAGAAACAAAAAAGCATTTCCTGCCTGAAAACGAACCTTTTTTCACAAAACCTCTTTACAAATGGGCCGCAAAAAACTATTATATAGTTATATGTTGCTGTTTGAAGCAAAGTTTTTCTACCGGCGTAGTCCGGTATTATTCCCACACGCAAAACGATATGAGAAAGAAGGTAGAATCCATGTCAGTGAAAAAGCCTGTCGTTCCTGCCGCTGCAGAAGCTCCCGCAGCCGAAGCAAAGCCCGCACGCAAGACCGCAAAGTCCGCTGTCAAAACGGAGAAAGCCCCCAAAACAGAAAAGACCGCCCACAAGGGCCGTCCCCCGCTTTCCCCTGAGATCTACGTTGAATTTGCCGGCAAGCAGTATAACATCACCGATCTTGTGGACCGCGCCAAGGCCGATTACCGCCTGACCCACAAGGTGGGCGTGCAGTCCTGCAAGATCTACGTCAAGCCTGAGGAAGAGGCCGCCTACTATGTCGTCAACAAGGTCGGCGGCAAGCTGCCTCTGTAAAGGCTGCGTTTCTGTTTTTCACCGCACAGAAAAAGACCAGAGCTGTTCTGCCAAGTGGCAGTTCAGTTCTGGTCTTTTGTTTTACAATGTTACAAACCCATACGCTCTTCCCTGACGCGGAACGCGGGGTCTTACTTCAGGAACTTGTGCACGGCGCGGGCCACGATGCCGCCCAGGATGCCGGAGACGAGGAACTCAGCCACGCCCTGGACACCAACCAGCAGCACAACGAACATCAGGGGGTTGGCAGCGCCCTTAACAGACACCAGGTTCTGGACATAGTCGCAGTTGTAGAACGCCAGCACGATATAGCCCATGAAGAACAGGGTGTTCAGGGCCGGAGCGCACATGGCGCTGACGATATAGCTCCAGGTGCGGCTCTTGTCCAGCTTGCTCAGGCCGTTGAAGATCAGGCCCACACACACACCCATCAGCACACGCATGCCCACGCAGAGGATAAAGGTGTTGACAGGGCTGACCTGGAACAGAGCGCCGGTCATGGCGGAAGCACCGGTAACGGCATCATAGAAGCTCACCGCGCCGAACACGCCGCCCAGCACAGCACCGGCCACAGGGCCCATGGTGATGGCACCCACCGCAATGGGCAGGGTCAGGAAGCTCATGTAAAGCGGGCCCATGGGCACACTGCCCAGGCCGATGGCCTTCATTACAAGTTCGATGGCGACCAGCAGTGCCAGTCGGGTGAGATTGCGAAGATCGTTGTTTTTCATAATTCAGTTTTCCTCCTGCTGCCGTTCCGCCCTATACGTCGGATACGGCGCAAATCTGGTTTTTCTGTCAGGGAATCTATAAATAAGCGGGCAAGCCCACCTTATTTATCACAGGGAAATTTGATACCGGCGCTCCGCCGGGCTACGGTCAGCACACGGCTGACGGCCACGGAGGTATCCAGCATCCGGCTGCACAGCTCCTGGTCACCGCCCTCGATGGCCCTGGCAAAGGCGTGGAACTCCGCCGCCTGCCGGGGTCTGCCGCCGTTCAGGTTGAAGTGCTCTTCCTTGCCCTGATTGGGGTGGAAGGTCACGCCGCCGCACCAGTTGGCCGTGGATTTCTGCAGAATATAGCCCTTTGTGCCCTGGATGACATACCGGGCAGGCGCACCGCAGTCCTTGGCGGCCATGCTGACTGCCTTGAAGCTGTTGTACTCCATGGTCAGGATACCGCTGGTGTCGATGCCGCGCTCCATGTTGGGCAGGTAGTGCACCTGGTTCGGCTCACCGAACAGGCCCACGATATAGCTGATGTTGTAGACATTCAGATCCATCAGGGCACCGCCCGCACACTCCGGGTCAAAGGAGACCGGCGTTTCCCCGGCACAGAAGGCATCGTAGCGGCTGGAATACTGGCTGAAATTGCACTGCACCAGCTTCACCCTGCCAATGCGGGGCAGCAGCTCCCGGATCTTGTTGTAGTTTTCGAGGTACTGGGTGGTCATGGCCTCAAACAGGAACACCTTTTTGCGGCGGGCCAGCGCTGCCAACTCCTCGGTCTGGGCAGCGGTGCAGGCCATGGGCTTTTCCACAATGACATGCTTGCCCGCTTCCAGCGCCACCTTGGCATAGCGGTAATGCTGCAGGTTGGGCACGGCCAGATAGATCACGTCCACCCACTGCAATAATTCAAAATAGTTCGTGGTGCGCTGGGGAATGCCGTACTGCTCGCACATCTCGTCGGCCACCGGCGCACTGCGCTGGGTGCTGCAGAGTGCCTGCACCGTAAAGGGGCAGTCCGGCCCTGCCAGCCAGGGCAGAAACTCCCGCACGATCATCCCCGTGCCCAGGATCCCTAGTTTCATTGTTCTCTCCATCCTGTTTCGTCGTCAGCCGTTTTTGTTCTCCTCCTCGCGGCGTTCCCGGCGCTGGGAGCGGGGACGGCGGCCCCGGCGGAAATTGTTGTTTGGGTTCCGCCGCCTGCCCCCGGCGGCATAGTGCGGCTGAGGGGCGTTCATCTGGTACAGCAGTGCCAGCCCCTTCAGCAGCAGCTCCGGGTCGTAGGTCAGCGGATGGCGGCAGAGCGGCGTGACATACTTTGCCAGCCCGCCCGTGACCACCAGGGTGGCCGGGCGGCCCAGCTCTTCCTCAATGCGCTGGGTGATGCCGTCCAGCAGAACTGCCGTGCCCAGCACAGAGCCCGAAAGCATACAGCTCTCAGTGTTCACACCAATGGCCGTTTTGGGGGAGCTCAGCCGCACCTGCGGCAGCTGGGCACAGCGCTCGCCCAGAGCCCGCAGGCCGGTAGAAAGCCCCGGGCAGATCACACCGCCCCGGAATACCCGGTTCTCATCCACAACATTAAATGTAGTGGCAGTGCCCAGATCCACGGTGATGACCGGCAACGGGAAGTTCGCCGCAGCGTAAGCGGCATCCACCAGCCGGTCCTTGCCCACGGCATGGGGGTCAGGCACCCCCATGGTCAGGCCCGTGCGGATCTCCGGCGAAACGATGACCGGCTTTTTGCCGGTGTAATAGCGGGCGCACTCAGCCAGTGCCCCGGTGATCTGGGGCACTACGCTGGTCAGCACCGCGCCCTCGAACCGGATGGGCTTTTCCGGGTGGCGGCGGTGAGCAAACACCTTTTCCATTTCAATGCGGTATTCCGCGGCGGTACGGGTGCGCACCGTATCCATGTGGGCCACAAAGCATACACGTCCGTCCTTGATGCCGCCCAGGGCGACGGTGGTGTTGCCTATATCAATGGCTAAGATCATATTTTACCTTTCCTGCAAAACCTCTCAGGCGCTTTGCTCCGGCTCCCCTGCCAGAGGAGCCGGGTGGCTTGCCTCTCCCGGCAGGAGCGGCGGCAAAGACGCAGACCTTGACGGAGAGGTTTTATTCTAAGTCAAGCTATTTTACCGCATTTTTGCGCTGGATACAAGACCCAACCGAAAGATTTTGTTGTGCTGGCGGTGATTTTGGATTATACTAAAGAGGCAAACCCGCAAAACAGGAGGTTTTTTGGATGGATCTGCAGGGCAAATGCGTCCTTTTGGGCGTTACCGGCGGCATTGCCGCCTATAAAATGGCAAATGTGGCCAGCGCACTCAAAAAGCTGGGGGCGGACGTGGAGGTCATTATGACCGAGAACGCCACCCATTTCATCACCCCTCTCGTCTTTGAGACGCTGACCGGCCACAAGTGCATGGTGGACACCTTCGACCGCGATTTCAAGTTCGAGGTCACCCACATCTCGCTGGCCAAAAAGGCGGATGTCGTTCTGGTGGCACCGGCCACGGCCAACGTCATTGCCAAAATGGCCCACGGCATTGCCGATGATATGCTCACCACCGTGGTGCTTGCAGCCAAGTGCCCCAAGCTGGTCAGCCCGGCCATGAACACCGGGATGCTGGAAAACCCCATCACGCAGGACAACCTCAGAACGCTGGAGCACTACGGCTTCACGGTCATCCCCTCCGAGAGCGGGGTGCTGGCCTGCAAGGATGTGGGCAGCGGCCGCCTGCCCAAGGAGGATGTGCTCATCGAGTACATCCTGCACACCATCGCCCGGCCCAAGGATCTGGCCGGTGTCCGCATCGCTGTGACCGCCGGGCCCACGCAGGAGCCGCTGGACCCCGTGCGCTACCTGACCAACCACTCCACCGGCAAGATGGGCTATGCCATCGCCCGGGCCGCCGCCATGCGGGGAGCAGAGGTCACCCTCATCCACGGCCACACCGACCTGCCGCCGGTCCGCTTCACCACCGATGTTCCCATTACCACAGCGCAGGATATGTACGATGCCGTGACCAGCCGCTTTGAGGAGATGGACGTGCTGGTGATGGCTGCCGCCGTGGCAGACTACCGCCCCGTGACGGTGGCAAGCGACAAGATCAAGAAAAAGGACGGCGACCTCTCCATCCCTGTGGAGCGCACCGCCGACATTCTGGGCACCATCGGCCCGAAAAAGACCCACCAGTTCCTCTGCGGTTTTTCCATGGAGACCCGGGATATGGTGGAAAACTCCACGGCCAAGCTGACTCGGAAGAATCTGGACATGGTGGTGGCCAACAACCTGAAGGTCGCCGGAGCCGGTTTCGGGGTGGACACCAACGTGGTCACATTCATCACCCCCGACGGTACCCGGGAGCTGCCCCTGATGAGCAAGGCCGATGTGGCCGATGCCATTCTGGATGAGATTTTGAAGCGCAGAGGTTTATAAAAACTTTTATCCCTCTCCGTCAACCCGGCGGAGAGGGTTGTTTTTGTAAGAGAAACGTTCACTTTACCCTGCTTTTACAAAAACATTTTTCAAAATCCGGGCAAATCACTTTCCAAAAGTGCAATTTTGATGTATTCTATTCCTATCCGCTGTTCAGGTCCACTGTCCGCGGAGGAACCACAAACGAAAGAGGGGTGCGCACAGATATGCTGAAATATCTGGCAAAACGCATCGGGCGTTCCATCCTGACGCTGTTCGTCATTGTAACGCTCGTGTTCTGCCTGCTGCGGCTGATGCCGGTGGAAGGCTACTTTGCAAACTACGAAAAAATGACCGAGGCCCAGATCCAGGCGGGCCTGCAGTCCATGGGCCTGCTGGACCCGCTGCCGGTGCAGATCGGCCGCTTCTGGTGGAATGCCCTCCACGGCGACCTGGGCGTGAGCCATATTTATAAGGTAAATGCCTCGGTCACCGGCATCCTGGCCAAAAAGCTGCCCATCTCCATCCAGATGGGCGTGTTTGCCATGCTGCTGAGCCTGGTCATCGGCATTCCCATGGGCCTGCTGATGGGCCGGTTCAAGAACCGCTGGCCGGATAAGATCGGCACCGCCATCATCGTGCTCATTCAGGCCGTGCCTGCCGCCGTGTATTACCTTTATATTCAGATGTACGGCACCACCGCCCTGGGCGTGGGTCTGCTGTTTGATGCCTCCGACTGGCGGTACTGGGTGCTGCCGGTCTGCTCCATGAGCCTGGGCAACGTGGCATTCTACGCCATGTGGCTGCGCCGCTACATGGTGGACGAGAGCAACAAGGATTACGTCCGGCTGGCGCTGGCCAAGGGCGTGAGCGAGAGCAACATCGCTCTGCGCCACATCTTCCGCAACGCCATGGTGCCGCTGGTGCAGTATATTCCCTCTGCCTTCCTGAACACTGTGGTCGGCTCCATCTACATCGAGAGCCTGTATTCCATCCCCGGCATGGGCGGCCTGCTGGTCACCTGCGTCCAGCGCCACGACAACACCATGGTGCAGGGCATCGTGCTGCTGTACGCCTGCGTGGGCATCATCGGCCTGATTTTGGGCGATGTGCTCATGGTGCTCATTGACCCCCGCATCAACTTTGGCAAGAAAGAAGGTGGACGCTGATGCTCTCTTTTCTGAAACGCGAAAAATCGAAGCAGCTGGAGGATCAGCTGAATGCTGCTCAGGCACAGCGCCGCACCGGCTGGGAAAATCTGCCGGAGGATGAGCTGTTCACCCCCGCCGGGTTCAGTGAGGAACAGGCCGAAGCCACCGCCAGCTCCAACTACAGCTACTGGGGCAGCACCTTCCGTGCCTTTTTCAAGAACAAGTTCGCCGTGGCCCTGCTGATCGCGCTGGTGGTCGTGGTTGCCTTTGCCTTCATCCAGCCCCACCTGCCCGGCGCCTCCGGAGTCCCTGTTCCCGGAAATACTGCCGGATCCAGACAATCCAGATCAATTGTAAAATAAATTGGTACATTTTTCTCTTTCAGTTCTTTTACAGTCTCTTCCAGTCCGTCAAAAGAAAGTGGATGGAAATCTGTATGCTGCGCGGCAAATCTAAATTCTTCTCTCTCTCCGCTTCGGATACAGAACTGATGAATACGTCCGTCTCCCAGAAGATCATGGCATCTTCGCAGAACGCATGCATGACTCAATCTGGCTCCCAGATAATCATCCCTTAAATCTGCATGTGCATCAAAATGGATGATATGTAGATCCGGATATTTCGCAGCTACAGCGCGTACTGCTGCCAGCGTCACCAGATGTTCTCCTCCCAGAAGCAATGGAAATTTATCTGATTTCAATATTTCTTCTGCTCTCTTTTGAATATCCGAAAGCGCCATTTCACTGCTTCCAAAGCAAAGTTCCAGATCCCCACTGTCAAATACACTGATATCCATAAGGTCTCTGTCCTGATATGGACTGTAAGTTTCAAGTCCGAAACTCTCATGACGCATAGCTGCCGAACCGAATCTTGCGCCCGGACGAAAACTTGTCGTCGAATCAAACGGCGCACCATAAAGGACAATCGATGCTTCCTCAAAGCTGCTTTCGCATCCGATAAAAGTTTCTATATTCGGTAAAATCATGAATTATTCCTCCACTTCTTTCAGCATATCTTCCAGAAATGCCGGAAGGTAAAATGCTCCTTTATGGAGTCTTGTTGTATAGTAACGTGTACGAAGATTTAATGCATTCCATGCTTCTGCGTCCAGATCATCTACGGGATGATATTTTTTGCTTGCAAATCCAAACAACCAGTAACCTGCGGCAAAGGTTGGGATATGCGCCTGATAAACACGACTGATCTGAAATGTACTGGCAATTCTTTTATGACTTCGCTGCATTGCATGTGCATCTTCTGCGTAGAATGGACTTCCCTGCTGATTGACCATAATTCCATCCTCTTTCAACGCATTGTAACAATTTCCATAGAATTCGCGGGTAAACAATCCTTCCGATGGACCAAACGGATCCGAGGAATCTACGATAATAAGATCATATTTTGCCTCGCATCTTCGGATAAAACGGAGTGCATTTTCGTAATGAAGATGTACTCTTCTGTCATCCAGTCTGCATGCATTTTCCGGAAGGTATGCACGACATGCCTCGACAACCATCGGATCCATTTCTACCAGATCAATGTGCCTGACCCTGTCGTATCTGGTCAGTTCACGAACGACACCGCCATCTCCGGCTCCAATCACCATAATCTCTTTTGCTTCTTTATGGATCGCCATCGGCACATGCGTGATCATCTCGTCATAAATAAATTCGTCACGTTCTGTCAGCATTACATTTCCGTCCAGAGTCAGAACACGGCCAAATTCCGGTGTCTCAAAAATATCAATTCTCTGATAATCACTCTGTCTGGAAAAGAGCTGACGGTTTACCCGGATACTGTGTTTCACATCCGGTGTATGGAATTCTGAAAACCACATTTCCATTGTTATTACCTCCCTGTCAGAACATTCAGTTTCAAAATATCCGGATCTTCCGGTCCGGTCATATTACAACCCTTCGCTTTTGCATATTCGATATAATCCAGAATTTCTGGATTCAACTGCATTTTCCCACAAGTTATCAATTCCCAATTTTTCATTATGGGTTTTGGGATTAACGCTTTCCAGAGAAATGTCTACAAATTTAACTCCTGCATCAACATATTTATCAATTTTTTCCAGATTAAATCCATTGCCGGTTAAGCAGGGATACATTCCAACATCATCTGCATGTTTAATGAATGTTGAATCAACTTCTCCGATAAATGTAATGTGTGCAACTCCAAAATCAGCTAATTTATCTATTTCATCATGTATCTGCTCAAAGGACAGTTCACTATCTGTTAAATCCCACTGAACCTGAAGAGGTGCTGCAGGAACAAACGGCTTTTCAATTCCTGTTTCTCCAAGCCCTTTTATTACACTGACCAGTCCTTTAGTCCAGTACGAATCCTGCATCAAATCAATCAATTCTTTTTCTGACATCCCAAAAATACTGATGCTGTTTCCGACAACTGTTTTAATTACAGGAACAAGCAATCTACATTTTAAACAGATATCTGACCTTTTACCTAAATAATAATCAATTGCAACTTCCAAACGATTTTTTCCACACTTTTTACATTTTACAGTTGCTGCTTTGATTAATTTTTGAACAAGAGAACTGCCTACTATATTTTCAAAAGTCTGTACTTTATTTGCAATGTCTTCGCTGTCAACATCCTTATTTTTGGTAAAACTCAATTTCATCTCTCCAAAATGTAAATTTCATTAATCAAGATAAAATTAAGTTATAATAATATTTAAATTTAACTAAAGAATTATATTTTAAAAACAACAAAATACTACACATGGAAAACAAAATTATCACTGATTTAAACAAAAATCTGGACATTAAATACCATCCAAATATTAAAGGTGTCCAAATTATAGAAGGTAAAAACAATTTCCCCATTAGCTGGTTAAATCAACAGGGATATTGTGAGTATCAGCTATATCTGCAGTACTTCCAGGGAGTAAAAGTAGGAGAAACCCAGGCCATGACTACAGGAACCAAAGTGCACAACCAGCTGGAAGAGAAGTTTCAGGAAAGTGCAACACCTGCAACCTTTGACGAAGTACTTGAATTTTCAAAAACTGAAAAAACAGTAACCAGAGAAATGTTTGTAATTTCACCTGAATATGGAATCAGAGGATTTATAGATGAAATATGGATGACTCCTGATGAATTTGTAATAATTGATGACAAACCAGGAAACCAAGCATACGGCTCAACAATAAACCAGGTCAGAGCATATTGTCTTGCATTTAAAAATATGATTAATGACAAAAGAAAAATTGTAGGTGCCCTAAGACAAAGAGGAACTGACAACATATTCTGGAGTGAAGAATTTGACGAAGATGCTCAAAAATCAATTAAATTCCTGATTGGCAGAATGGACGGATTGTTCAAAGGAGAAAAACCCTTTATAAAAACAAAAAATCCCAACAAATGCAAAAGCTGCAGATTCCAAAGCTACTGTATACACGATTAAAACACAACATTTATTTAAGTTAAAATACCATATAAAAAACAATGAAATCTAGAAACATCTCCTTAATATTGCTAATATTATTTGTTGGAGTACTTGCAGTTTCAACTGCTGTGAATTTCATGGATAATGAAGTGGCAGCTGCACCTTCACAAGGAACACTTAATATTGAGGATTCTAAAACTCATGAAGTACGAAGCGTACACTATGAAGCTAGCGGGAAATGTTACAAAGTCGTAGACGGAGATACAATCTGGGTAGAAGGTATTGGAAAAATCAGATTTGTACAGGTAAACACTCCTGAAAGAGGAGAACCAGGATACCACGAAGCAAAAGACTATGTTAAAGAAAAATGCCTTGGAAAAACAGTTTATTTAGACATTGATGATAAAAAACACTACGACAAATACAACAGAACATTAGCTATTGTTTATACTGAAAATTTGGTTGATCTGTAACTTCAGCGAGGAAGATCCGAACATGCACCTGATAGATATGTCAGGCGCCTTCAGGACTGATCTCTTTCCATACTTTGGCACTCATGACCATAACATCCGGGATCATGGCATGCTGATCTGTTGAATATACTTTGCAGATCTCACCGTGCTTACCTGTGGTAAGAGCGGTTTCATTATTTTCCGTTCCGTCAATAATACCGGTCTGTAAAGAAGTATAAACATCACCATAGGACATAGCTACTGGAATACCGCCTAAAGCTTTCATCATATCTGTCTGGGACTTCATATCCTGGACACGGATCTTTAAGCCTTTTAAATCTTCTGGTTTACGGATCGCTTTATTTTTTGTGTAAAAAGAGCGGGCACCGGAAGTATAATAAGTCAGCGTTACAAAGCCGTCATCTTCCGATGAAAGGAAGAAATCATGCATCTGGTCAGAATCCATTACGTGGTAAAAATCTTCGGTGCTGTCAAATATATATGGAAGGCCGAAGGTATGGTAGGATTCATTATAAGTAGCAAGACCAGGTGCGGATACCTTTGTCATGGAGATAACGCCTGCCATCAGCTGCTCCATATTTTCATTTTCAGATCCCAGCTGTCCGTTTGGGAAGATCTGGATCTGGATTCTTCCATTTGTACGTTCCTTTACCTTATCTGCAAACTCAGTCATTGCAATATGGACTGTATGAGTTTCACTAAGACCGTGGGCAAGTGTAAGTATCATTGGATTTTCAGCAGTGGCTTGTGCACTGTTTTTAACTCCGCTTTGAGCACAGCCTGTAAGACTGCACAGAGACAGTCCTACAGCGGCTATAATTGCTGCCAGTTTTTTCATTTTATTTTATCCCCTTTCTTTCTTACATACCGATCAGATCGAACTGCTCAAAGGAAACGACAACCTGGTAATCCTTTTTCGGATTAGGATATTTTACCAGTACAGACTTTAAAGTCTGGCTGTAATACCAACCGCAGTCAGTCTCCTCAAACTTTCTTCTATGAAGAAAATGTGGAATTTCCTTTCCATCTACCGTTACCCAATATGGAGCTTTTTCTCTGTGGATCATGTCCAGAGACATGGTTTCTACAGAGGTAGTATAGGAACCTTCCTGTTTAAAGGTGAGAACGGTGCGCTCCCCAGCAGCCATGGAAATGAAAGTTTTTAAATAGCAGCCCTTTTCATAATCCATAGAAACACCGTCATCTTCATACAGGACAAAGGAACCATCACAGTCAGGCGCGCAAAGAATAGAAATTCCGTTTGGCTGTTCGGTCATAAGATTTTTCATCTGGTTCGTTGCCATTGGAATGATACTGCCGCCTTTTACAAACAGAGGGATACTTCCAAGGTCTACCGGTATTTCAATCGTCTGTCCACCATCGTAAGGAGTCCTTGTATAGAAATCATAAAATTTATTTCCTTCCGGCAGGTAGATCTTACGTGTTGCAAAGCAGCAGAAACTAAGAAAATGTTTTGACTGGATTGCAAAACGTC
>OGZW01002976.1_pt1 | contig 12876 bp, 8 predicted proteins | sample 1577001 | NCBI WGS metagenome assembly OGZW01 (sample SAMEA3541519, study PRJEB24748) | human gut metagenome | biome: human gut; feature: human-associated habitat; material: faeces | place: China | collected 2012 | reverse complement strand
TGGTTTCGTATGCCATTTCTGCGTAATACATTGAAGCAGGGAATGCCGGTTATCATAAGAGGACGGGTAGTTTCAAAAAAGGATCAGCTGATTATGGAGCATCCAGAGTTATTTTCACCACCGGATAGTTACGATAAAAAGTGTGGAACTCTTCAGCCAATTTATCCGTTAACTGCCGGTATGACGAACAATGCGGTAGCAAAAGCGGTTAAAGGTGCGATGGAATATCTGGATCTCGTCTCTGATGATCTACCGAAAGATCTGCGCCTTCGATATCATCTGGCTGAGTATAACTATGCGATCCGCGGGATACATTTTCCACTGGATAAGGCAGAATTCTACCATGCAAGAGAGAGACTTGTATTTGAAGAATTTTTAGTTTTCGTGCTTGCTCTTCGCAGGACGAGGGAGCGAAATGAGCGTGCCGAAAATGGATTTGTGATAAAAAGGCGGTCGGAAATCGACCGCTTTCTTGCAAATCTGCCATATGAACTGACCGGAGCACAGAAGAGAGTCTGGGAACAGATCCAGGAGGAGATGTGCGGAAAGCTAGTGATGTCACGCCTGATCCAGGGGGATGTTGGCTCTGGTAAGACAATAGTAGCGCTTCTGGCTCTTCTTCTGGCGGCACTGAACGGTTATCAGGGCGCAATGATGGCTCCGACAGAAGTTCTGGCCAAGCAGCATTACGAATCAGTCATAGAGATGATGGAAAAGTATCAGATTCCGGTGAAAACCGAGCTCTTGACCGGGTCGATGACAGCAAAGGAAAAAAGGGAAGCTTATCAGAGGATTGCTGCGGGAGAAGTGCAGATTGTTCTGGGAACCCATGCACTGATCCAGGAGAAGGTGGAATACCAGAATCTGGCACTTGTTGTTACCGATGAACAGCACCGATTTGGTGTCCGTCAGAGAGAGGCACTTGCCGGGAAAGGACAAATTCCTCATATTCTTGTAATGAGTGCGACACCGATTCCTCGAACACTGGCAATCATTTTATATGGAGATCTGGATATTTCGGTGATTGATGAACTTCCGGCAAACCGTCTGCCAATCAAGAACTGTGTGGTGGATACCAGTTACCGACCGACTGCTTACCGCTTTATGCAGAAGCAGGTCGCCGAAGGAAGACAGTGCTATGTGATTTGTCCGATGGTAGAAGAGAGCGAGGCAATGGATGCAGAGAATGTTCTTGACTATGCGCAGCTTCTGCAAAGTGAGATGGGTGACAAGATCCGGATCGCTGCGCTTCATGGGCGGATGAAACAGGCAGAAAAAGACGAGATCATGGGAGCATTTGCAAAGAATGAGATCCAGGTCCTGGTGTCGACAACAGTTATTGAGGTTGGTATCAATGTGCCGAATGCTACGGTGATCATGGTGGAGAATGCTGAGCGTTTTGGGCTGGCACAGCTTCATCAGCTCCGCGGGCGTGTAGGACGTGGCAGACACCAGTCCTATTGTATTTTTATGAGTGGTTCGAAGACGAAAGAGACAAAAAAACGACTTGAGATCCTGAACAAATCCAATGATGGATTTTTTATTGCGAATGAAGATCTGAAGCTTCGGGGACCAGGAGATCTTTTTGGAATCCGGCAAAGCGGATTAATGGATTTCCGGATCGGAGATGTGTTCCAGGATTCGGAGCTTCTGAAAAAAGCAGGAGAAGCATCGGGGGAAATCCTGAGGGAAGATCCACTGTTAGAAGGCGAAAAATATAAACTGCTTGGTGAAAAGCTTGCGGCATACATTTCGGGAAACAATCTGGAAACGACGTTGTAGATAAAAAGATAGTGGGCAAATTGTTCTGCCCACTATCTTTTTATTCATAAAACCAGTAAATAATAAATTTGTTAAGGGATGCTTCTTCACTGTATGAATAAGAAACCTGCCAAAGTCCATATAGCTCACCCAGGTATCCTGCACCTTCTTCCATGAGGGTTTCGTGCATTTCATCCACGATCTCCTGATAGACTGCATCATCTGACATTTTAAATATCGTATAAGCCTCCTGGCTCTCAATCGATCTGTCGATCACTTCTCGCAACATACCAGGCTCATAGGTATCATAATACATGCCGTTTAGCTGATAATAATTCAGATTTTCAGACTGACATGACGGATATACATAGTCCGTGCTGATCATATGTGTTTTTTCTAGCTCTTTTTCACTGCAGCAGAGATAATCGTAAGCAATCAGGTTCGGTATCTGATAGCCATTATCTTCGCCGAGAAAAATCGGATCTCCCCAGGTTGCATCTACATAATAATACTGACCATTGCACTGAACAATATTCCATGCATGGTCTGCGATGCCTCCATTTGGATCTGTAGTCTGTCCGGTTACATAGATACAGTAAATACCCAGTTGTTGCAGCAGATACTGGCAGCTTTTTGCATAGCCGGCACAAACCGATCTTTTTCCGACAAGAGCACTGTAAATATTCTGGTTATCCGGTGCATCAAGATCATAATCTACGTTATCTATGAGATAGGTGTAAATGTATTTTATCTTTTCGTATTCATCTGAAAGGTCTGAAATGCCAGAAAGGCAGGAGGTTCTTGCCGATTCAATCTCCTGATTCCGTTGTTCTTTTTCTTCTCCCTCATAAAGATAATTGGGCTCTATTACTACATATCGGCTCTGTCCTTCGGACTGAGAATATTCTGTGGAAGTCGCATTTCCATCACACCAGAAAATTTCCGGTCTGTCATTTAACACATTCTGAAATACTTCATTTGCAGTATTCGCGTTGCTGCAATGCAGATAAATTTCTTTTTTATTTTCCTGGATACCCTGAAGAATTTCCCGGTAAACTGTTTGCTCTTCATCAGAAAGCTGTTCATAGTAGAATTCTCCGGTAACCTCTGCATCCGTAATTTTTTCCTGTTCATAAGGAACTTCTTCCGGCGCGGAACTCTCTGCTTTCGGAGTGGCTGACATTTGTCTGCCGATCAGGATTCCTCCGGATATAAGACAGAGACAGCCAAGTCCCAAAAGAATGAACGAAAAAAATTTCCCTGTTTGATGCATCTTTTTTCGCATAATCTATTTAATTCCTCCAAATACTCATCTGTATGTTTCATCATAACATACCCTTCATTTTTGCACAACACGGACATTTTTTACATATAATGTTTCTGACAGTATAAAAAGCCTTGAGGATATCAGATATGAGATTTTTGAAAGCCATGCAGACTTCTGATCGGGGAAATTTGCAGATACAGATTACTTCGTCTATTGATTCTTTTCCTGTTCCAGATGCGTCAATCCGTATTTCCTATACAGGTATTCCTGAAAACACACTGGAAGAACTGACAACCGATAGCTCCGGACAAAGTGAAACTATTGAGCTTGACGCACCGCCTGTGGAGTATAGCCTGGATGTAACAAATGAAGAACAGCCATATGCGGAATATACCCTGGAAGTAAACGCTCCGGGATTCGAGCCGGTCAACATCGCAGGAACGGAAATACTGGCCGGTGTGACGGCAATTCAGAAGATTCGTCTGCGTCCACTTGTCACGGAAGACCAGACCCCGGAAATCTTTGTGATTCCTGCACATACTCTGTACGGTGTGTATCCGCCGAAAATCCCGGAAAACGAGATCAAGCCGGTAAACGAAACCGGTGAGATTGTACTAAGCAGAGTTGTCGTGCCGGAATACATTGTTGTTCACAATGGCTCACCACGCGATTCTACCGCACAGAATTATTATGTAAAATATAAAGATTATATCAAAAATGTTGCTTCCAGTGAAATCTATGCAACCTGGCCGGAAAATACGATCCGGGCAAATGTACTGGCAATCATGTCTTTTACACTGAACCGGGTTTACACCGAATGGTATCGCAATCAGGGCTATGATTTCACAATTACATCTTCTACGGCTTTTGATCACAAATGGATTCCGGAACGGAATGTTTTTGACTCCATTTCTACAGTGGTGGACGAACTGTTTGCAGATTATCTTTCCAGACCGAATGTAAGGCAGCCGATTCTGACACAATACTGTGACGGAAGGCAGGTTCAGTGTCCGAACTGGATGACCCAATGGGGTTCTAAAGCACTTGGTGATCAGGGGTATTCTCCGTCGGAAATCCTCCGCTATTATTACGGAGATGATATTTACATCAATACCGCTGAAGAAATTTCAGGCATTCCGTCTTCATGGCCAGGGTATACCCTTTCCCAGGGCTCTTCTGGTACAAAAGTCCGGCAAATGCAGGAACAGCTAAATGTCATTGCCGGTGCATACCCGGCAATTCCGAAAATCACAGTTGACGGTATTTATGGTCCGGCAACAGCATCGTCCGTCAGAAAATTCCAGTCGGTGTTCGGGCTTCCGGTAACCGGAACTGTTGATTACCGTACATGGTATAAAATTTCCGAAATTTATGTATAAATCATGCGGAAAACCAAATGATAGACCACAATGAAAAGCTCACTGCTGTTTACCTTGCTGGCGTGATGCGCAAAGGTGAAAATGAAGTGGGCTTGTTAGGGTTTTGCAAAAGTGTAAAAATTTGCACTCCGATAGTACTGTGCGTGTGGAGCTTGAGCTGCAGTGTGATATTCTGGTTCTTGTTGCGGTCACATTGCATTTGAAATGACCTTTGGCGAAACCGTCGTCCGAGGGCTTTTGTTTACCTGGAAATCAGGAGGTAAACGGTCTGTACGTCTTGGGAAAAGAGGAACTGCTATCTAAAAGGAAGGTGCTTGCGGGAACGGTGTGAGCTAAAGGGATTACTTTAAAACGAATAACGATAAGAAACGTGTAGACAAGGATTTATGTGAGGAAAAATGGCTACGAATACGACTGGAATTGAGAAGAAAGTTGAAATTGACCGAAAAGAGAATCTGCACGCCCATCGGCTGTACTGGTTTGTCCGCCGTGCGCAGGATATTGTTCTGTCGTCGGTGGCGCTGGTAGTGCTGTCACCTGTTATGTTGATTACAGCAATTGCTATTGTGGTGGATGACCCATCCGCGGGTCCGATCTTCTCGCAGGAGCGTATTGGCCGCAACGGAAAACCCTTCAAGTTCTATAAGTTCCGATCTATGTGCCCCAACGCAGAGGCAAAGTTGGATGATCTGCTGGATCAGAACGAGATGGATGGCCCGGTTTTCAAAATCAAGGATGATCCGCGCATTACTCGTGTGGGTAAATTTATCCGCAAGACCAGCATTGATGAACTGCCGCAGCTGTGGAACATCCTGAAAGGCGATATGAGCATTGTTGGCCCCCGCCCTGCACTTCCCCGCGAGGTGGAACAGTACGGCGACTACGAAAAGCAGCGTCTGTATGTGACCCCCGGCCTGAGCTGCTATTGGCAGATTGCTCCGCACCGCAACGACCTCTCCTTTGAGGAGTGGATGGATTTGGACGTGAAATATGTCAAGGAGCGCAGCTTCTGGGTGGATTGGAAAATTATTTTTAAGACGTTTAAGGTGTGCCTGCTGGGACATGGGGAGTAAAAATAACAGTATACGGAGAGAAGCGGTTGGAGAGACGAGATGGAGAGAAATCTTAGAATTGCGGTATTTGGTGCCGCGGTAATAATAGGCACGAAAAATTAAGAGAAGAAACTGTTGTGTCTGGAGCAATGTTCAGATTGGCATTGAGGTAGAGATACGAAAGAGCGAGGATAGGTTAGAGGAATGAATTCAAAAAAAGAAATGCAGCATGTATATCTTGTGGGCGCGAAGTCATTGGGGGCTTACGGAGGTTATGAGACCTTTGTCTACAAGCTCACAGAGTATCACCAGAATAAAGAAAACATCAAATATCATGTTGCCTGCAAAGCCAATGGTGACGGCTGCATGGATGAGAGCAAGTTTGAGGGCGTGACAAAGATCAATGACCACGAGTTTGAACTTCATAATGCCCACTGCTTCAAAATAGATGTACCTCAGATTGGCTCTGCACAGGCAATTTATTATGATGTTGCTGCACTAAAGGCTTGTTGCGAACATATCAAGAAAAACCATATCCCGCATCCGATTGTTTACATCATGGCTTGCCGCATTGGGCCTTTTGCTGGTCATTTTTACAGAGAAATCCATAAACTGGGTGGCACTGTGTATCTGAACCCGGATGGACATGAGTGGATGAGGGCAAAATGGTCGGCACCAATTCGGAAGTATTGGAAGATTTCTGAGCAGATGATGGTCAAATATTGCGACCTTGCTATCTGTGACTCTGTGAATATCGAAAAGTATATCCATGAATGCTATGACGGTAAGGGCATCCAAGGAAGTAGTCCGAAAACAACCTTCATTGCGTACGGTGCAGATCTGACCCTTAGTAAGTTGGCTGATGACGATGAGAAGCTGATGAACTGGTATAGAGAAAAAGGACTGACGAAAAAGGACTACTACCTTGTCGTCGGTCGTTTTGTACCGGAGAACTCTTTTGAAGTTATGATTCGGGAGTTCATGAAAAGCAAGAGCAAAAAGAACTTTGCGATTATTACGAATGTGAATGAAAAGTTCTTAAATGAGCTTGAGGAAAAACTTCATTTCAAGAGTGATAAGAGAATCAAATTTGTCGGCACTGTTTACGATCAGGAACTGCTGAAGAAGATTCGTGAGAATGCCTATGCTTATTTCCACGGTCATACGGTTGGTGGTACGAACCCGTCTCTGATTGAAGCTCTCGGCAGTACAGATTTAAACCTGCTAGTTGATGTTGGCTTTAATAAAGAAGTCGCAGAGGATTGTGCTCTTTATTGGAGCCGCAAGCCGGGTAGCCTTGCAAAGTTGATTGATAAGGCAGACCGAATGAGTGCAGATGAAATTGCAGAGATGGGCCGGAGAGCTAAGAAGCGTGTGGCAGAAGAGTACACATGGGATAAGATCTGCGGACAGTATGAAAATGTATTTGTGGGGAAAATAAACAATGGGTGATACAAGAAAATATAGAAACATTGATGCTCTTAGAACATTTGGATGTCTGGCAATTATAGCCTGGCATGTTAAAGCAAATACCGGATTTAGTACGGGGGGGGGGTACTAGACAAGGTTATACCATCCTTTGACTATCTAGTTTATCTATTCATGATAATCAGCGGTTTTGGGATGTGCAACGGATATTATCAAAAGTTAAAAACAGGAACTTATAGTATAGACGCGTTTTATTCAAAAAGGTACAAGAGAACAGTTCCCTTTTTTGCACTGCTGATACTTTTAAATTGTGTTATCGAATTCACTCCAAAGACAGTATGCGAAGGCTTAATGGAGATAACAATGCTGTTTGGTTTTTTGCCAAACAATACGTTAAGTACAATCGGAGTTGCATGGACACTTGGTGCTATATTTGCATTTTACATTATATTTCCGTTTATTGTTTTCCTTCTCTATAGTCCAAAAAGGGGAATAGTGTCCTTTGTGATATCCTTGGTAATTACATATATGTGCCAGTGCTATTTTATGACAGAAAGATTTGTTACGGAAAATTTTGTGATGCGTCATTCATTTTTGTATTGCTTGCCATATTTTCTCATAGGTGGGATTGTATATTTGTATAAAGATGAAATTGAACGTTTTGTAAATCAATTTAAAGTAATTAGTCTTTGTGTTGTGTTAGCTTTGACGGTAGGCTATTACATTACCCCTGACGTAATAAATTCTATCAATATAGTGGTTATTAAAACCTTGATACTTTATACTGGATGGCTGGGTTTAGCTTTGGGATATGACAATAGGTTGATGAATAATAAATTTACAAATTATATTAGCAATTTAAGCATGGAGATGTATTTATCTCACATGGTTGTCTTTAGAATTGTAGAGAAAATAGGTATTATGGAGAGAATTGAAAGTCCAGTTATCAGATATATGACAACTTATTTACTGTTGGTGATGTTATTGGTAATGGGATTAACAATTTATAGAAAAGCAATAAACAAATTAGATGAATTAAGGTGAGAATTGAGAATATGGATCAACATTTGTCGATTGAAAAAACAGGAATACAAGGGCTGTACGTTGTAAATCCAGCGTCATATAAAAGTGATGAAGATTTAATTGTGGAAACATATAACAGTCAAGAACTACTTAAAAATAGCTTAAATATGACTTTTGTTCAGGAAAACCAGTCGATGAGTGTTAAGGGCGTTCTGCGAGGATTACATGTTCAAAAGAACTTCCCGCAAGGGAAATTGGTGAGAGTTGTAAGAGGAAAAATATACGATGTCGCTGTAGACACAAGGACTACTTCTTCAACCTACGGAGATTGGTATGGTGTTGAACTCTCAGCAGATAATAAAAAACAATTTTATATACCAGAAGGTTTTGCACATGGATTTTATGTGATTTCTGATATTGCAGAGGTGTGTTTTAAGGTTTCTGACTATTGGCATCCGAATGATGAGATTGGAATACCGTGGAATGATCCAGAGCTGAAGATAAATTGGCCTATAAAAGAAAATGAGATGCCAATTATTGCAGATAAAGACCTACATTATGATTCTTTTTCTCTGTTAAAAGAAAAATTGGTCCAAAGAGAGGAATAGCAACATGAAAATACTATTAATACATAAGTTCCATTATATGTTGGGTGGAACAGAAACATTTCATTATAATTTGGCAGAGGCGTTAACTGCAGCAGGGCATGAAGTCATTTTCTTTTCAATGTATGATGAAAGAAATATACCGTGTGCGCAAGATAAATATTTTGTTTCAAATGTAGATTATAATGATCCCAATTTGAGTACATTTAAGAAAATCAAAATGGGAATTAAATTAATATATTCTTTTGAATCTAAACATAACATCGAAAAACTAATTCGGGATGAAAAGCCAGACATTGCCCATATTGGATTGTTGCATCGCCAAATTACATTTTCGGTAGTTGATGTTTTGAAGAAATATAACATTCCGGTTGTGATGCACTTGCATGAATTGACAGCAGTGTGTCCTTGTTATACGATGCTGCGACAAGACGGAACTATATGCAGTGATTGTGCGACAAAAGGATATTGGAATTGTGTGAAAAATAAGTGCATGAAAGGCTCTCTTGCAAAGAGTGTATTGGCATATATAGAAGCTCAATTTCTTAGATATGGGCATTATTATGACAAAATTGACTTATATATTGCGGAATGCAATTTTTATAAAAATTTAGTAGAAAAAGCTCATTTTACACATTCACCAATAATCAAGATGAATAATTTCTTGCCGATAAATCAGGAGTACAAAGCCTATTATGAGCATGACAATTATATTCTGTATTTTGGAAGATATGCAAGAGAAAAAGGCGTTTTGACAATTTTAAAGGCATATGCCAAGATGCATTGTGATGAAAAATTGGTTCTGGTTGGTAAGGGATCGGAAGAAGAAAGAATAAAAAATTTTGTTAAGGAACACAATCTTGAGGGTCGCGTTCAAGTAAACGGTGCAATTTTCGGCGAAGAAATGGATCGTATAATTGAACGCGCCAAAGTTGTTCTTGTACCGTCAGAATGGTATGAAAATGGGGCATTTGTTGCATTACAGGCCTTGGCTAAAGGGAAGATTGTTGTTGCAAGTGATATTGCAGGTCTTTCTGAAATTGTACAAGATGGTGAAACTGGATATCTGGCAGAACCGGGAAATCCTGATAGCTTTGCAATAGCTATTCAGAAAGCTTTAAACTTGACAGAAACCGAGTATAGAAATATGAGCGCGCGCATAGTAGCGTATGCAAAAAAGCGATGCGATGCGGAAAACTATATAGAGAAACTCTGCAAAATTTACGAAGAACTAATAAATGGGAAACAGCATAAGGAGAACGGATGAAAAAGAAAGCATTGATAGTTGTGAATCTTGCTGGTTTTCTACATTTTCTGTGGAATGATATCGCGACACTTCAAGAAATGGGATATGAAGTGTCAGTGGCAATGAATGAAAATTCTGCGGCAGGCCCTAACCTGATTGAAATTCCTAAACTGGAAGAAATGGGGATTGCACATTATCAGGTAGAATTTGATACAAAAAGCCCGGTGTCAACTCAAAATATTCAGGCTTATAAACAATTAAAACTTATTTTGAAAACGAATAAGTATGATTTGATTCATTGTCATACACCTATTGTTGGCATTTTAACCAGAATGGCTGCAAGGAAATATAGAAAAGCTGGAACAACAGTTATATATACCACACATGGATTTGCATTCACAGACAAATCATCAAAAAAGAGTTGGATTGTTTATTTTACAGCTGAAAAGCTAATGTCAAGATTTTGTGATGCTATTATTACGATAAATCATGAGGACTATGGTAATGCAAAAAAAATGCATTGCCCCAAGGTTTATGTTATTCCGAGCGTTGGCTTAGATAATCATAGGTTTGCAAATTTAAGAATTAACAGAGATGAGTATAGAGCATCATTTGGCGTAAACTCAAAAGATCATATGGTTTTAGCTGTGGGTGAATTGTCATCGAGAAAAAACCAGAAAATTATTATAGAAGCCTTAGGAACACTTGATAGAAAAGAACAGTACATATTTGTAATCTGCGGAACAGCAGTTGTTAATTCAACAATCGAGGAAGAACTCAAAGAAACAGCCTCCAGATTAGGAGTCAGGATTTTCTTGGCAGGACATAGACTTGATATTCCAGAGATAAATGCATGTGCGGATGTTGCTGTTATTCCATCCGTAAGAGAAGGATTTGGAATGACGGGAGTGGAGGCACTTGCATCAGGTGTACCTGTTGTGGGATCTGATGTGCAGGGGATAAGAGAATATGTAATTCCGGGAAAAACAGGATATCTTTGTGATCCGTACGATGCACATCAGTTTGCAGAAGCTATTGAAAATATCGTAAACCTGACTCCGGAAGCAAGGAACCAGATGGCAGCTGCTTGCAAAAAAAAGGCAGAAGAATTTGATGTATCTAAATCTATTGCCGCCATGAAGAACATATATCAGGAAGTATTAAGCAATGACAGAAAATATGAAGAATAAAGATGTGACGTCGCTGGTTAGTGTTGTTGTACCAATATATAATGTTGAATCTTATCTGAAAGAATGTGTTGATTCGATTCTTTTTCAAACATATAAGAATATCGAGGTAATTTTAGTGGACGATGAGTCTCCGGATTCATGCGGGAAAATGTGTGATGATTATGAGAAAATGGATACGAGGATTAAGGTTGTTCACAAGAAAAATGGTGGTCTGTCTGATGCCAGAAATGCAGGTATGAAGGTTGCGACAGGGGATTTAATCACTTTTGTTGACAGTGATGATTACATTTCAAAAGACTTTATAGAAATTCTCTTTGAAGCTATGTTAGAGAATAAATCCGACATAGCTATTGCAAATATGAAGAGAACGAGTAAGCGAGATGAGAAAAACACTTCAACAGCTTGGAAAACGTCTAATTTTAAATCCGAAGATGCTTTGATTAGTATGCTATATGGTATACCATTTGGCACATCTGCGTGTGGTAAACTTTTTAAGAGAAACCTATTTAAGGGTGTGGAATTTCCATATGGTAAATTCTCTGAAGATCTTTTTACAATCTATAAAACAATCTTGAAGAGTAAGAGCGTAACTTATGTAGAATTTGATGGCTATTTCTACTATTACCGGGATGAAGGAAGTATAGTTGTCTCAGGTTATAAGGAAAAGCATTTAGAAGCTTTAGATGCTGTTGATGATATCGCCGGAGCGGTAAAAGGAAAAACGCAGTTTGATAATGCATTATCGACTCAATATATAAATGTCATATATGATATTGCAGCAAGAAATCCACAGCCTTTAGAATTCCGGAATAAGCGTATTCAGAGCATCTTGAAAGCACATCGAATAAATGTGCTAAAAGATGGTAATGCCCCAAAGAGATTACGGGCTTTTGCTGCGATATCATTATTTGGAAATAGAATAGCACTTAAGGTTGTCGTTGCGAGAAACAGGAAGTGGAAGGTGTAAAGAGGGGAGGCAAAAAGAGATGACACCATATATTGTTGTATTTATGATTTCGATAGGTCTTTTTGCGCTTTCTGATCGGGTGAAATATACACAAAGGAAACCGATTGTATTCATATCAGTTATGGCATTGTGTTTGTTAGCAGGAATGAGAGCGGTGGGTGTTGGAACAGATACACGAGTTTATTTAATGCCTGTTTATGAGGCAGCGAAAAGAAGCCATAGCATTGGTGAGTATTTGAACTCATCTTTCCATGCTTTCACATGGACAACAGATTATGTGAAGGATATGGAACCATTGTTTCCGTTATTAGTTTTGATTGTAACAAAAATTACAGGTTCATTATATTGCGTTCAAACTATACTGGAATTATGTGTGATTCTGCCACTATATGTTGCCGTTAGAAAAGATAAGAACACAAGCCTTGGGATGGCGATGTTTGTCTTTTGCATGGCATTTTATAATCCCTCGATGAATATGATGCGTCAGTCAATCGCTATGTCTTTAGGAGTCCTGGGATTTGAATATTGGAAAAATGCAGAAAAGAAAAATGCGTTTATCTGTGTGATTATTGCTTTCTTATTCCACACAAGCTCATTGCTGATATTACTGATTTATCTTCTGTATGATTATATTGTCAAAGGAACAACTTTGAGCATAACAGGAAACAATGTTAGTAAGAGAAATGAAACTCCTAGAATGCTGATATCTATGGGGATTGGTTTCGTAGTGATGATTATGATGTCCGCGATTGTGTCTGCTTTGTCGGCTGTTGGATTTGGGGAATATGTCAGCTACGTTACAGGAAAATTGGTTTTTATGCCAAACCAGCTTTTAATCCGTATTCCTCAAATAATATTGATCATCTGGAGTTATAGATATTTGAGAAAAGATGGAGAAGACATTTCATTTTTCTTGGTTATGGAGGTATATGCAGTCTTGTTTTCACAGTTTACCAGT
>OGZW01002974.1_pt1 | contig 12878 bp, 9 predicted proteins | sample 1577001 | NCBI WGS metagenome assembly OGZW01 (sample SAMEA3541519, study PRJEB24748) | human gut metagenome | biome: human gut; feature: human-associated habitat; material: faeces | place: China | collected 2012 | reverse complement strand
ATTGATGTACGCGCCGAGGTCGTAAGCCCGGTATCCAATAATCCGAAACATTTTTAGGCTTGAAATTTGTAAAATCAACCGTCGTAATCAAAGGGCAGTACGAATAAACACCGCTGCCGTAATAGGTTACGTTTTCATTAAATGTAATTGTCCCATTCAGCGCCAAATAAGAAAATGCATCTGTACCGATTCCTGTAATGCCATCTTCTACAATAACCTTTGTGATTGGAACAACCTCCTGTGTTGTTCTGTCAGCCTCGACATCGCTGAGTAAGGCTCTTCTCCAAGGAGCAATATCCCCCTCAAAGCTATCAATCGTAATATTTTTCCCGTAGTAATCTGCAATGTTGCCTTCCCCCGAAATGGTCAAGGTATAGCCATCTACCTTTTCGTATCCGTCTTCATCTGTTGTTGCGTAGGAATATCCGTTTTCTTCCGCCTTGCAGTATAATGCATCGTCATTCTTTACCAGTTCCCACGAAACCTCATCTTCTTCAGTTGCACCGCAGACCCCTTTTGCAAAAACTTCCCCTTCTGCAACGGCAGTTTCTTGGTCATCATCACACCGTACGAATACGCCTTATCGCGGTGAACGATGGCACTGAATTTTGAATATTAATTATAAAAAGAAAATATATTATGGCTGTAACAATGGCTGATATTACCAAACTCCGTAAAATGACCGGAGCAGGTATGATGGACTGCAAGAATGCGTTGACGGAAGCTGAAGGCGATTTCGACAAGGCAATGGAAATAATCCGTAAGAAGGGACAGGCTGTTGCCGCTAAGCGTTCAGACCGTGAAGCTTCTGAAGGTTGTGTTCTGGCTAAGACTACCGGTAACTTTGCCGTTATCATTGCTTTGAAGTGTGAAACTGACTTCGTGGCTCAGAATGCTGATTTTATAAAATTGACTCAAGATATTCTGGATCTTGCTGTAGCTAACAACTGCAAGACTTTGGATGAGGTAAAAGCATTGCCGATGGGTAACGGTACTGTACAGGATGCAGTGACTGACCGTAGCGGTATTACAGGTGAGAAGATGGAGCTTGACGGCTATCTGACTGTAGAGGGTGCAAGCACTGTCGTTTACAATCACATGAATAGAAACGGTCTTTGCACGATCGCTGCTTTCAACAAAGAAGTTAACGAACAGTTGGCTAAGGAAGTGGCTATGCAGATTGCAGCTATGAATCCTCTTGCAATTGATGAGGACGGCGTTTCTGAAGATGTGAAGCAGAAAGAGATTGAAGTTGCTATCGAAAAGACAAAAGCAGAACAGGTACAGAAAGCTGTTGAGGCTGCTTTGAAGAAAGCAAATATCAATCCGGCTCACGTGGACAGCGAAGACCACATGGAAAGCAACATGGCTAAAGGTTGGATTACAGCTGAAGATGTAGCAAAAGCAAAAGAAATCATTGCTACTGTTTCTGCAGAAAAGGCTGCACACCTGCCTGAACAAATGATCCAGAACATCGCTAAAGGTCGTCTGGCTAAGTTCTTGAAAGAAGTTTGCTTGCTGAACCAGGAAAATATTATGGATTCTAAGAAGACTGTAAGAGAAGTGTTGGCAGCAGCTGACCCTGAATTGAAGATTGTAGATTTCAAGCGTTTCACTTTGAAAGCTGAATAATTCAACTCAATATATATATAGAAAACGACCGCACGGGAATTTCCGTTGCGGTCGTTTTTTTATGCATATTTGCTTCTTTTAGAAGAAGTGATATACTTACTGATAGACCGTCTGTTTCGGTGAACCGGATTATCCGACCGGCTTAGTCTGCGTATATCCCTCCTTTTTAAGTAGTTCCAGCACTTTCTGCTTGAAATCTCCTTGTACGATGATTTCTCCGTCTTTGGCACTTCCGCCTACGCCACATTTAGACTTCAGCAATTTACCTAACTCCTTCAGGTCATTCTCCGTACCTACGAAACCTGTGACAAGTGTGACTACTTTTCCTCCTCTATTCTTGCGATCCAACTGAACACGCAATTTCTGTTGAGAAGCTTTCGGGGTAACTTGTTCCCCATCATCTTCCATTTCATAACTATAGTCCGGATTGGTAGAATAAACCACATTCAACCGTTCTTTCCAATCATTATTCTTCATATTTGTTCTGTTTTAAGAATCAAAAGTAATATTTTGCGTGGAACTTTGCAATCTTTTGAGACTTTTGTCGTCTAATAGAAAACGCTAATTAGCTTCAAGTATACGAAATATGAAAAGAATCATCTGGCTATTTCTATTGTCTTTGGTTACTCTACTATCTTTTTCGCAATCTTTCAAGGGTACTGTTACGGATACTGATGGGAAGCCGGTTCCTTATGCCGCCCTCTATCTAAGAGAAATGAAGTCAGGTTTAACTACCGATGAGCATGGGCGATTTCAAACGAAATTATCTGCCGGACAATATACCTGTGAGGTCTCTTCTTTAGGATTTATATCCCAGACCTTTACTTTCCAAATGCTGAATCGTGATTATGAGAAGGATATAGTGCTTGCCGAACGTACCTATAGCCTGCCGGAAGTAAGCATCACCAAGGGAAATGAAGATCCCGCCTATGCAGTGATGCGCAAAGCGATAGCGCGTGCTCCTTATTATCGCACTCAGATAAAAAGCTATACAGCCGGTACATATCTGAAAGGAACCGGTAAAGGGATCGCTATTCCTGCTGTCCTGAAACTATCCAAAGAGGTGCGGAAAGATGCAAAAGAATGGCTTGGAAAGCTGTTTGTCTTGGAGCAACAGCAGATCGTGAATTTTACTGCTCCCAATATCTGGAATAATAAGGTATTAGCCAATAAAAACTCTTTTCCTGAGGAAATACAGGTGGACATGGGGATAACTACAGTTAATCTCTATACTTCTGAACTTTTCGGCAAAGTCTCTCCTTTAAATAAAAGTGCCTTTTCATACTATCGTTTCAGACTTGACGCTTGCTTTGTGGAAGAAGGACAAATGATAAATAAGATCCGTGTGATTCCCAAGAAAGACGATAGCCGTTTGCTGGAAGGAGACCTGTTCATTGTAGAAGATTTGTGGTGTATATCGGCTGCTGATGTCAATGTTCGTGCTACCGGGCTGAAAGCAAAGATTAAGATCACTTGCAAGGAAGTACAGTCTTCTGTCTTTCTGCCGGTTTCTATTACTACCTCTTCTACCATCGATATAATGGGTTTCAAGGCAGAGGCTTCCTATCTGGCGGCAATACACTATAGAGAGGTAAAAACGGATATCCAGCCGGAAACCAATACGGATACAACAACAAAACCTGTAGTTACCACCACCGCAATGGTGCAGCCAAAGAAACATAAATTTGAACGTCCGGCACGGATCGGACGCAAAGATACTCAGGTTGATTCGCTTGCCGACAAGCGAGATTCTCTTTATTGGACCACTATCCGTAACGTGCCGTTGCGGTTGGAAGAAGTGCAGAGTTATCAATATAAAGAAGAAAAGATTGCTTTGAAAGATTCGTCACCCGGAGAAAAGTCCGGGAAGAAAACAGTAGTCGGGCAAGTACTGAACACCATTATGTGGGGAAAGACTTTCAGAACTTCCAATAAAAGTGCCTGGCTGACTTTACCCGGTCTTTCCGCTTATATTCCCGAATATAATTTTGTGGATGGCTTCTGGTTAGGAGTAAAGCTAAAAACAGGAGTGAAGTTATCAGAATCTTCTACACTTCGTTTTGTACCTTCTTTCTATTATACCACAGCCCGCAAAAACTGGATTGGACAAGGAGAATTGACGCTGGATTATGCTCCCCGGAACCGTGGCTATTTATCCCTTTCCGGAGGTCTTCTGTCTGCCGATTATAATTCGGAAAGCGGAGAATCCCGTTTGATTAATAGTATGTCCAGCTCGTTGTTCGGCCATAACCATCTGAAGCTTTACGAGAATACTTTCTTCACAGTTGACCATGCGATAGAGCCGGCTAACGGATTACTTTTTTCTTCCTCACTTTCTTGGCAACGCAGGAAGATGCTGGATAACCATATCCGTAAAAGTTGGTTCAAGAGGGATGCCGAGCCGAATATTCCGGAAAACACAGCTTTCCGGCCGATGCCTGAGAATGATATCCTGAAAGCTTCTTTTGAGTTGGAGTATACTCCGGCTCACTACTATCACATGTCGCAAGGTAAGAAAGTGTATGAAGCTTCCCGTTATCCTACATTTGCCCTGAAATATGACAGAGCCTTCCCTATGAGCGGTAGCCGTTATCTGACCTCGTACCACCTGATGCAATTCTCTGCCAAACAGAAAATCGAGTTCGGCATGTTCAATCGTCTGTATTGGTCAGTGAATGCAGGCTCATTCTTTGATGCCAAGAATCTCCAGTTCCCCGACTTCAAGCATTTTGCTTCTACCCGCATACTGGTTACGGAACGTTCTTTCGATACCGGGTTTAGTTTACTGGATAACTATGCTTTGTCCACTAATACCCGCTGGACACAGGCTAATGTCTCCTGGTATACTCCATATCTGCTTTTGAAACATCTTCCTTTTCTGTCAAGAAAAGCATTTGATGAAGCATTGCATCTTCGTTCCATTGTGATATATGGTCGGCGTCCCTATACGGAGATCGGATATTCGATCGGGTTTTCCGATAGGGCACGGATAGGAGTCTTTGCCGGTTTCGATTGTCTGAAGTTCCATTCGGTGGGAGTTTCCCTTAGTTTACCGTTATCTCTCTTTGACGATCAATAAAACTTTTGTAGAAATTATGTTAACTTTCTTCTATAGGACTATTCTTTTCAGAAAAAAACGTATTTTTGTCAACCCGTAACCGAAAGAAATGAAGAAAATGACCACGAACCAGGCAATTCAATATAAGGATAGCATGAAAGTGCCGGAGCCTACTTTGCGCAGGTTGCCGTGGTACTTGTCGAATGTTAAGCTGCTCAAGCAGCGGGGCGAACGGTACGTCTCTTCTACACAGATATCCAAAGAAATCAATATAGATGCTTCCCAGATAGCCAAGGATTTGTCGTATGTCAACATCTCCGGGCGTACGCGTGTGGGCTACGAAGTCGATACTCTGATAGCCGTATTGGAAGACTTCCTCGGATTTACCGATATGCATAAAGCATTTCTGTTTGGAGTAGGTAGCTTGGGTGGTGCATTGTTGCGCGACTCCGGTTTGAAGCATTTCGGGCTGGAAATTGTAGCGGCATTTGATGTGAACCCGGAATTGGTAGGCACTACATTGAACGGAATTCCGATCTTCCATTCCAGTGAATTCGAGCAGAAGATGCGCGAATATGATGTGAACATCGGTGTGCTGACTGTACCTATCGAGATAGCCCAATGCATTACGGACACCATGATAGCCGGTGGCATCAAAGCTGTATGGAACTTTACGCCGTTCCGTATCCGTGTGCCGGAAAATATCGTTGTTCAGAATACTTCTCTATATGCTCATTTGGCGGTGATGTTCAACCGCCTGAATTTTAACGAAATCAAATAATGAAGATTATTGCTGTCGGAATGAACTATGCACTGCACAATAAAGAGCTGGGGCATACGTTAGTTAATAAAGAGCCGGTTATCTTCATGAAGCCCGACTCGGCTATATTGAAAGACGGAAAGCCTTTCTTTATTCCCGATTTTTCGGATGAGGTTCATTACGAAACTGAGGTGGTGGTACGTATCTGCCGTTTGGGAAAAAACATTGCGCCGCGTTTTGCCAACCGTTACTATGACGCAGTGACTGTAGGCATCGACTTTACGGCACGCGACTTACAACGTAAGTTCCGTGAAGCGGGTAATCCCTGGGAACTTTGCAAAGGGTTTGACAATTCGGCAGCTATCGGAACTTTTGTTCCTTTGGAGCAGGCTGGAGGCGATTTGCAGCAGCTTGATTTCCGTCTGGAAATAGACGGAAGGGAAGTACAGCATGGCAATACTTCGGATATGCTTTTCAAAGTGGATGAGATAATTGCATACGTCAGCCGCTTTATGACGCTGAAAATTGGTGACCTGTTGTTTACGGGAACTCCCGCAGGCGTAGGCCCGGTACAGATAGGACAGCATTTACAAGGGTACCTCGGAGAAGATAAGTTGCTCGACTTTTATATTCGTTGAGTCAATTTATTACGATATGTTTATCAAACGTTGCTGGTTGCTTTGTTGCTTTATTGCTTTTCTTCTTCCGGTTTCAGCGCAGGAATTCATTACGCTGAACTGGCAGGAATTGTCTTCTGCACAGACGCTTCCTGTGGTGACGCGCGAACTTCCGTTAGGGAACGACTTCCGTTCCTTTACTTATCAGGTAGAAATTGAATTTCCGGAATACCAGAAACTAAGCCGGAATGAGGTGACAGCATTAGAGATACGGCTCGACAGTTTGCGTCAGCTACCTAATGAAAATGTTGCTTTCCGGGAAGGTTTACCGGCATCTCCGCAGATAAACTCTTTCACAAAAATCTCTGCACATCATGGTTTTCTCTCCATAAGTTTTGTCCCTGTAGTTTTTCGTGAAGGAAGCTACCAACGGCTGAACTCGTTCAAGTTATCCGTGAAATCCTATCCAAAGAAAGATGGAATAGGAGGGGGAACAGCCACTCGAGGCTCGGGAACAACTTTAACCAGAGCTTCTTTAAAAGATTGCACTACTTCGCTTCTCGCTTCAGGTCGTTGGACAAAGATAGGTGTGAGAAATACCGGAGTCTTTAAAATCACGAATGCCGAATTAAAGAAGATGGGATTCTCAAGACCCGAGAAAGTCCGCGTATTTGGTTATGGTGGGTATTTGTTATCCCAGCGTTTCAATGAACATCCGGCAGCAGATTTGCCCGAAGTCCCCTTGCTGCGTTTGTCAGACGGTGTGTTGTTTTATGGTCGTGGCACTGTATCCTGGAAACCGAGTTCCGATAACACTTACTTTGTTCGCGAACGTAACTTCTATTCCGATGAAGGTTATTATTTCCTGACTGACCGGGAGGATATTCCGGAAATGGAAGTCGAAGTCCTTTCTTCTTTGAAAGAACCTTCTACCAACAGGTTGACGGCCTTTAATTCCTATACTCTGCATGAAAAAGAGGTATATAGTTGGGCAAGTACCGGCAGACAACTATATGAAGATTATGATTATGCGACGGGTAACACCAAGAATTATACGTTGAGTTTGCCGGGTATCGTTCCGGAAGATTCTGTATGGCTGACCACAGTTTTTGCTGCCCGTTCCATTGGAGCATCTACCTATTATTCGGTTGCAGTGAATGGTAAGGTGAGAGGAAATGCTACACTGGCATCCATATCTTCCGACAATCAATATTACACTAGAGCTACTTCTGCCTCCATAAGTACCTCCTGGCTGGGTACAGAGTCGGAGAATACTGTAGTGACCGTTACCCATACCCGCCCTTCCGGGACATCGGGGCGCCTGGATTATATTGCTTTGAACTATATCCGCTCGCTTACGCTGAATGCTCCTTACCTTACTTTCCGTTCTTTGGCCTCCATCAATAAAGAGACGACATTTGTACTTTCCGGTGCCACAGCTTCTACTGTTGTGTGGGATGTCACCGATCCCGCAAATATTTGCAGGATGGAAGGCAGCTTTGCAGGCGACACATATACGTTTACCATTCCCGCAGGAAAATTGCGTGAGTTCGTAGCCATCACTCCGGAAGCTTCTGGCTTTGATACGGTAGAAACGGTAGGGAATATTGCAAATCAAAATCTGCACTCTCTGGGAGCTACGGATATGATTATCATTTCTCCCGACCGGAAAGACCTGATGACACAGGCGGAACGGCTGGCACAAGCACACCGTGAAAAAGATGGCCTATCTGTTCTTGTTCTTGCTGCTCCGCAAATCTACAATGAATTCTCTTCCGGTACACCGGATGGAACGGCTTACCGTCGTTTGATGAAGATGTTGTATGATCGTTTTCCGAATAAGGCTGAAAGTCCTAAATATTTGTTATTCTTCGGAGATTGCAGTTATGATAACCGTATGCTGACTTCCTCCTGGAAGAATTATCGGCCTGAAAACTTTTTGCTATCTTATCAATCGGAAACCTCTCTTGAGGAAACCTCTTCCTATGTAACGGACGATTATTTCGGCTTTCTCGATGATGGAGAAGGTGAAAATCTGTCAGATGCCATGCTGGATATAGGTATCGGACGTTTCCCGGTTCGCACGGCTGCTGAGGCAAAAGCTACTGTTGATAAGACCATCGCTTATATGGGAAATAAGCATGCAGGACCGTGGAAACACACCGTTTGCTATGTGGGCGATGACGGGGATGGCAGACTGCACATGTCCCAATCTGAAATCCTGGCAAGTTATACAGAACGGAATTATCCTTCCTTCCTTGTTGAAAGAATCTATGCCGATGCTTTCCGTCGCGAATCTTCTGCTACCGGAGAAACTTATCCCGATGCAACAAAACGCCTATTGCAATTATTCGACAAAGGCATGCTGGTAGTCAACTATACAGGGCACGGAAGTACTTCCGCCTGGGCAGAGGAGAATCTGCTGAACATGGGAGATATTACCCAAATGACATCCCCACGTCTTCCTCTATGGATAACAGCTACTTGTGACTTTACCCGTTTCGACGATATCCAGACTTCCGCCGGAGAGCAGGCATTCCTGAATGCCAAAGGCGGGGCTATTGCTTTGCTCACCACTTCCCGGGTGGTATATGCTGCGCAGAATTCTACTTTAAACCAGGCTTTCCTTCGTCATATCTTTTCCCGCCCTGAAGGTAAACGCCTGCGATTGGGAGATGTTATGCGGCTTTCAAAGTGCGATGCATCTTTGGCTACTGACAAGAATAAATTGAATTTCTCTCTGATCGGCGATCCTGCCTTGACCCTGGCATATCCTGATTATCAAATCCTGGTGGATGAATTTGCCGGAGTGAATGTAGCAGAAGAAACAAACACCTATCCGCAGGTGAAAGCCGGTAGCAAGATTACTGTAAAAGGACGTATCCTGACTCCCGAAGGTGCTTTAGCAGAAGACTTTACCGGCACAGTGCATCCTACTGTACTGGATAGTAAGGAAGAAGTTACCACTCTTGATAATCGTGGTGAGGGTGCTTATACTTATACGGAGCGCAGTAAAACTCTTTTTTCAGGCAGTGATTCGGTTCGTCAGGGGCGGTTTGAGTTTACTTTCCCTGTACCGTTGGATATCAATTATTCCGATGAAGAAGGCTTATTGAGTCTTTACGCTCTGGATGCTGTTCACTCTAATGAAGCGGGCGGAGCTTTCGACCGTTTCCTGGTAGGCGGTACGGATGATGATGTTTCTTTGGCAGATACGTTAGGCCCTAAGATAACCATTTATCTGAATACGCCGGACTTCAGTTCCGGTGGACAAACCAATACTACTCCCTTGTTTGTAGCCGAGTTAGAAGATGCGGATGGTATCAATACGGTTGGCAATGGTATCGGGCATGACCTTTCGCTTAGTATAGACGGCAGTGCGGTGTCGACTTACAATCTGAATGATTATTATACTCCGGTAGCGGGAGATTATACCCGGGGTACAGTGCATTTTTCAGTGCCCGAACTTACGGAGGGGAAACATATATTGTCATTCCGTGCTTGGGATTTACTGAATAATTCTTCTACAAAGACTTTAGAGTTTGAGGTGGTTCGAGGGCTACGTCCCGGTCTCTTTTCAGTAACTTGCACACAGAGTCCTGCCCGTGAAAGTACTACATTTATTCTTTCTCACAATCGCCCCGGTTCCACACTTTCAGTCCGTATGTCCGTGTATGATTTTGCCGGGCGGGAAATGTGGACACATATGGAGAAAGGAATATCTGAAGGACAAACCTACTATGTAGAATGGGATTTGTGTAGTAACGGTGGGCAACGCCTGGCACCGGGTGTTTATCTATATCGTGCTTCTATTGTCTCTGATGGCAGTCGTGAAAGTACGAAATCACAGAAAATCATCATCCTGTCACAATAAACAGGGGGATTCTCTGTTTAATTAGTATTAAAAAGATATTCTTCATCCGCAGATGAAGAATTAAATGATATCGTATGAAGAAATACATCTTACCATTAATCATAGCTTTCTTGTCCGTACACCTTCTTGCTCAGGACAAGAATCAGTTTAACCCTGTTAATACCGGTGTTAACTCTCTGGGGATTGCCCCTGACTCCCGTGGTGGTGGTATGGGAGATGTGGGCGCGGCTACAGATCCGGATGTGAACTCCCAATTCTGGAACCCGGCAAAGTATCCGTTTACTATCAGCCGTGCCGGAGTGGCGGTTTCATATACTCCCTGGTTGCGTAAGCTGGTGAATGATATTGACTTGGCATATCTGGCAGGGTACTATCGCATCGGAGATTATCAGGCAGTCAGCGGTTCTTTGCGCTATTTTTCTTTGGGGGAAGTACCCGTGGGATATACCGGTGACGAGAATTCTCCGGGATATACGATTAAACCTTATGAGATGGCGGTGGATATAGCTTACTCACGTATGCTTTCCGAGCGTTTCTCTGCAGCGGTTGCATTACGGTATATTTACTCCGACTTGGCATACAGGGAAGACGAAGAAGTTTCTGCCGGTTCCGCTTTTGCTGCCGACATTGCCTTCTATTATACAAATTACGTCATACTTGCCCAGCGTGAGTGCATGCTTTCTTTCGGATTGAATGCTTCTAATATCGGTACGAAGATTTCTTATGATAGCGGTAATACCAGTCAGTTCCTGCCTACTAACTTGCGTTTGGGTGCTTCTTTACTGTTCCCGATAGATGATTACAATACAATTGGAGTTAGTTTCGACGCCAATAAATATATGGTTCCCACCCGTCCTATCCGTGGAGAAGACGAGTCACAGGAAGAATATGAAGAACGTCTGGACCGTGATTATAATGATATCTCACCCATTAAGGGTATTTTCAAATCTTTCAGTGATGCTCCCGGTGGTTTCAAGGAAGAACTGCAGGAGATACAATGGTCGTTGGGATTGGAATATACCTATCACGAACAGTTCTCCATTCGTGGTGGTTACCATTGGGAACATGAGAACAAAGGAAACCGCAAGTATTTCTCTTTCGGAGCAGGTTTCAAGATGAGCGTGTTTTCACTGGATGCTGCTTACCTGGTATCTACAGCGCAGAGCAATCCACTCGACCAGACACTTCGCTTCACGTTAGGTTTCGACCTTGACGGAATAAAGGACTTGTTCGGACGTCGTAGAAGATAAATCAGCTACTAGCTACAAGTTACGGGCTACAAGTGCCTTTCGGCAGAAGAGGGAGGGAGCTATGTGTAGAGCATTCAGCGATGATCGTTCCAGTAGTTCAGATATATATCTGCTATCCCCAATAGTATATCTGTTATATTCAGTTGGTCTTCCGGTAGTTTTAAGCGTAGCTTTTTGCTATCGTAGATCATTGCGTTTTTTCCTTGCATTTTCGGGGTGGTTTTCACGAACATATCCTTCAGATTAATTGTAATTGTACTGAAGCTCCGGAACATGTCCATTCCTACTATTCCATCTCCGGCAAAATGAAGAGCGTCTTGTTCGGGTGTTGCCACTACGTTGAGACTGTCTGTACAGCCCGTATACTCACCTATCTGGAAGCATGCGCCCGGCAGTTTGTAAATGCATACCCATGCTGTACCACCGAAACCGCCAAGTCCCATCGAGTCCCTTTCCGCTATTCGTTCAATACGGTCTTTATGCTGCTCAAAGTAATCATAATTGAGATGGCTGAGGCAGGAACCGCTGTCGAAGTTCATTTGCAATAGCTCATGGTCGTATACGATTTCCAGGTTCAGGAGGTTCTTTCCCGTAAAACAAATGTTCGGGGCAAAGCCGGGCGTGGGAGTCAGTTCTTTGGGAATAATCATCCGGTTGTTGCGTAAATCCAGTTGTATTTCCTGAAGTTGATTGAGGAAAGGCAGTCCGATGATGACTTCCAGATATTTCATGTAGCGGTCGGCTTTTTCTTCTCCAGTTTTCATATCCAACACGTAGAAAGGTACGTTTCGCATCACGAGCGGACCTGTTTTTATCTCTTCGGCAATGGCGAATTGTCCACTTCCCGTACCTATCCCATTTGCTGTGATTTCTACGTCCAGTATCTTCATGCCACAGGCTTTTGCTACTTCGGGGGTGACAACATTGACACCTGCACCTGTATCCAATATGAAGTTCCGTTCTTTTCCATTCACACTGCCTTCCATAGCTATGGCGGTGGCTCCCGAACCTTTTGGACCTACACTGTCTATGCGAATGGGCAGCGCTAAATCCGTGTCTGGCTTCTCCCATTGGTATAGGGCATATTTGGACAAAGCGCGATATTCTTTTTCTTTTCTCCGGTATCCGGCAAGGAAAGTACTATCCACCTGGCCTTCCAACTGGTCACAGAAATTTTTCAGTGTTTCGGCAGCTTGGTCGTTAGCACCCAGCTTGCTCAGGTTTTCGGATAATAGGTAAATCAAAGCCCATATTACTTTGTTGCTCGTTCAGCAATTTGCCTATAGATTCGTAGGCAGCTTGGGGACGGTTGAAGAAATTATCCAGTAGTGCCTGACCGAATTCTTGCAGGAAAGGGTGTAAAGAGTCTTTGTTGACGGCGAATTCGCGTTGCAGACTGAACCAGTTTTCCTGATTCATATAAGTTCCGGCTCGTTCATCAGCTGTTTGTGCAGATGTGCTGAGGCTCATACAGAGAAATAAAAATAGTAATATTGTCTTCATAACTACAGATTGTTTAGAGTTAGCCAATCTTCTTGATGATTCATTCTTCAAATATACGAAATATATTGTTCTTCTGTCTAAAAAACAATAAATTAGCTCGTGTCAGGAGGGTTATGAACAAAATGTGATAAGGTGGTAGAGTGATAAAGTGATAGCGGGATAACGCTCTGTGATATATAGCGCA
>OGZW01002962.1_pt1 | contig 12907 bp, 15 predicted proteins | sample 1577001 | NCBI WGS metagenome assembly OGZW01 (sample SAMEA3541519, study PRJEB24748) | human gut metagenome | biome: human gut; feature: human-associated habitat; material: faeces | place: China | collected 2012 | reverse complement strand
GCACGAAGCTGAGGACAGAGCAGACGCGGGCAAATACTGTCAGAGCTGAAGCGCTGCGCGATGGCGACGGGTTGAGCGAGCGCACAACGAAGCGTTTTGAGCAGTACTCGAACGGCGAAACCGCGCTGGTACTGAACTACGCCGGCATCGAGCCGGAACGCCTGTCGGAAACGGTGCGTCGTCTGGCGTGCGTGTTCCCGGAGTGCGAATAAGGGGGCGATGGCTTCCTCGGCGGTGCCCGATGGCTGCGGTGCTCTTGGCCGCCCTTATGGGTTTGCCGCCCACAGCCACGATGGTTTTGAGGCTGGTAAGTTGTGGTAAACCTCGGCGAACCTCGCGCGATAACCGCGGCTATCAGCCCTAGCGCCGCAGATATCGATCGAATCTCCGTCAACAGCCCCTCAACGTACCGTTAACGGCCGGTAAGCATCCTGCGCAGGTTTCGTGGCCGGCATTTCCGCTTGCGAAACGCGCCGTACAATGGCGGCGAAGCGAAGGATACGGACAGGCGCGTGGCGCATGGGGCGCCACGGAAAAGGAGGCAGCATGATCAAGCTCATCGCATCGGATATGGACGGCACGCTTCTGGACGGCGAAGGCAATGTGCCGCCTGAGACGTTCGACCTGATCAAGCGGCTGAGGACTGCGGGCATCGGTTTTGTGGCGTCCTCTGGTAGGCGCTTCGTGAAACACCTGACCGTCCTTTATGAAAAGCACCCTGTTAGCATGACTTGCAGCCTTTGTGCTGTGTGTCACCATGAGAATAGTCTGTCCGTCCTCGTTTATCCTGTTGAACAGCCTAAGCAGACTGTCTGTTGCCTTTGAATCCAGTGCTCCCGTTGGCTCATCAGCCAAAATTAATTCGGGATTTGTTATTATCGCACGTGCCACTGCTGCCCTTTGCTTCTGTCCTCCTGACACTTCGTATGGATATTTATTAAGCAGCTTTTCAATTCCAAGCAGCGATGCTATAGGTGCAAGCCTTTTTTCCATATCCCTATAATCCACACCTGACAGCACAAGCGGTAAAAAGATATTGTCCTTCAGTGAAAAATTGTCAAGCAGATTAAAATCCTGAAATACGAAGCCCAGATGCTCACGTCTGAAGGCAGATATCTCCTTTTCCTTCAATGAGACAAGGTTCTTTCCATTTAAGAGTACCTCTCCCGCTGTCGGCTTATCAAGTGCCGCGAGAATATTTAAAAGTGTCGTCTTTCCTGAGCCGGACTCTCCCATGATTGCCACATACTCACCTTCCTCTACAGAGAAATTGATGTTTTTCAATGCCTGTACCTGATTGCCGCCAAATCTGGTGGTATATATTTTTTTGAGATTACTTACTTCTAAGATTGCCATTTCAATGCTCCTTTACGATGATTTCAAAATGTTATTTAAACTTCTATTTTTTGTTACCTTTATTTTATATATGACATAACTGTTCAGTACCTTCACAGTTGCGGGCTGCAGCCGCTTCATATCATTATAATAACAAAAGGCCTGAATGTATGCTATCGAATCAGCTTACATTTCGACCTCGTATCTTACATTTTTGTAAGATATGAATTTGTAGTTGACAAATAACCTCGCATGTATTATTGTATTAATCAAATAATACAGTAGTACAAAGGCGGGTGAAATGATGGAATGGAATTTTAACAACGAAACGCCCATATACCTACAGATCATAGACCGGTTCAAGATGGATATTGCAAACGGCAGCCTAAAGCCAGGTAACAAAGTGCCATCCGTAAGAGAGCTGGCATTGTCAGCCGGTGTAAATCCAAACACCATGCAAAAGGCTCTATCTGAGCTTGAGCGTGACGGGTATCTGGAGTCGAGACGTACCTCAGGCAGATTTGTCGCAGACATGGGAAATCAAGCTGACTCACTAAAAAATGATCTGGCACATAAGCTGTGCAGTGAGTTTTGTGAAGGGATGTCAAAGGTTGGTTTTACACCTGAACAGTCCCTTACGGTGTATGAAAATTATCTTAAAAGTTTAAAAAAGGAGTGATGTAAATGGCAGAACGTATTGAAATCAAAAATCTAAGCAAAAACTATAAGAGCCATAAAGTTATCGAAAATATGAATGTGACTTTTCCCGGTGGAAAGATTATCGGCATCCTCGGCCCTAACGGCAGCGGTAAAAGTACACTGATAAAGATGCTTGCCGGAGTATTGCAGCCAGACATGGGGCAGATACTGATTGACGGTGAGCCTGTCGGAGTAAAGAGCAAGGCTATGGTATCATATCTTCCTGAGCGGACATATCTTAATCCGTCAAAAAGGGTGAGTGATATTATTGCATTTTTCAAGGATTTCTATGCTGATTTCTCACCTGAGCGTGCAAATGCCATGCTTGAGAAATTCGGAGTTGATCCACAGGCAAAGATCAAAAATCTCTCTAAAGGTATGCGTGAAAAAGTACAGATCGTGCTTGTAATGAGCAGGAATGCAAAGCTTTATCTGCTCGATGAGCCTATGGGCGGTGTCGATCCTGCTGCAAGAGACTACATTTTACGCACAATAATCGAAAACTATAATGAAGATTCAACAATTCTTATCACAACTCATCTAATAAGCGATATAGAAAAAGTGCTCGATGATGTGGTATTTATCAGAGATGGCGGTATTTTTCTAAACGATTCCGTAGACAATATCCGCACTAATTACAAGAAAAGCGTTGATGAGCTGTTCAGGGAGGTGTTCGCATGCTGTTAAAATTAATTAAATATGATTTCAAGGAGCAATTCAAGGAACATATCGGACTTTATGCACTGGTGTTTGTGTCAGCCCTGACAGAAATAATTTTAGATAGCTTTGAATTTGATCTTGTATCCGTATTTTTCTGGGCACTGCATAGCCTGTCAGTAATCGCCATGCTGATCTGCAGCCTTGTGATCATAGTTATTTACTTCAGACGCAATCTGTTAAAAGACGAGGGCTACCTCATGAATACGCTGCCTGTCGAGCCATGGAAGCTGTATGTGTCAAAATTCCTGACAGCTTTTGTAATTTTTATACTCGATCTGATAGTTGCTGTTTTAACATTTTCTATAACGAACCATGGCTTTGCATGGATTAAAGATATTATAGGAAGTATGTCTGATGAGTTTGCCAATGCCGGATTTACAATGAGTCCTGTTGTAATGTTTGGCAGTATTGCAGTAATATCCCTGCTCTACACGATCTCTATGCTGTTTTTCAGCTTTACTACCGGCTACAGGGCAAATGGAAGCAAAGATGCTAACTCTGTGCTTACTTTCATCATCCTGTATGTAATCGGTCAGGTCGCAAATATTATAGTGATGATTTTTACATTTTTTATTCCGCTGTCATCAAAGGGATCTATCACTTATATTTTAACGGTATTAAACCCACAGGAGATTACATGTCTTATGAACAGAGTGATCATCGGTGCACTTGCTGTATCGCTGCTTCTCACAGCGGTGTATGTCGCAGGCTCGATATACAATATGACAAAGAAACTTAATCTGGAGTAGTAAAAAGAGGATTGGCACAGATGTGCTGATCCTCCTTTTATCTACAGATTTTTAATTACCTCGACTCTTGTGACAATGCCCTGCTTCATACTGTCCACTCTGAGCGCACAATCCTTGTAATACACACAGGCTCCGATTGCCACATTTTTACCCTCATCCTGCAATTTTTCGCTTATCACATCTCTAAGCAGCTTTGTCTTTTCCTCCGGTATATTTGTTCCGGAAATAAAATTCGCCCTCGCTACCGTCTGGCTGCCACGGCATATCATGTGGTCTGCCTCATCAAAGCTGCAGAAAAGGAATTTTCTGACGGCAAAAAGCGCCGCTATCGCACCTATTCCGACAAGTGTCTCATATACATTGAGATGCTCTACGATCATCTGCCTGGCTGTCGCAAACAAAAGCACCTCTATGATCGTGCCCGGCTTATGAGTACAGAGCATTTTCACAAACTCCACGCCGATTGCAAGCGACATGATATATTCCATGTAATACTCCAGTTTAATTTTATCATGCCATATATCAAAAAAACACTGCCCTATAAGCTTTATAATAAGCACCACTATCACAAACACCAGTACTGCCGACAGAAAAAGTTCCACGTAGGCTGCTACATTTTTCATTGTTTTTCTCAGGAATTGCTTCATTATCATTTATTCCTCTCTTTTTTAGTTACCGGCAATAATCTTTTTTATTGCAGTAATTTATTTTAATATCCTATGGAAATGATTATCATACTATTCTAATTTCATATATCTAAAAGCTCCCACATAATAGTCAAATTATGTGAGAGCCTTTGCGCGAAAAAATATATTTTTTTATGTTTTCTCCCGCATTCTGCGGGTATATATTTTGCCAGAATACTTTCATGGCAATTGGGTTCTAAATAAATTTGATACCAGGCTCCGGCAACTATTTGATGAATCCTACCTGCTTGCAGATTTCCTCTGTTGCAGCATCTTTTTTCTTGTTGAACTCAACTTTCTGCTGCTCGAACCAGTTGTTACCCTCTGCATCTATAGATACGATAAGTGGGCCAAACTCTTTCACACGGCAGTTCCAGAGTGTCTCAGGCATTCCGAGATCCCTCCACTCTGCGCGGACGATTTCCTCAACCTCTGTTGCGGCTACTACTGCATTTCCTGCCGGGAATACGCAGTGAATGGCACCGAACTCTTTACATGCACGCTCTGTATTCTCTTTCATACCACCTTTTCCGATGATAACACGTACGCCGGTCTCTTTTACGAACTCGTACTCGAATTTCTCCATACGCATACTTGTTGTCGGTCCAACAGATACCATCTCAAATTTGTCATTCTCGAGTGGACGGATGATCGGTCCTGCATGGAAAATAGCATTGTTTCTTACGTCTACCGGAAGTTCTCTTCCATCCTCAACGAGACGTCGGTGTGCTACGTCACGGCATGTTGTCATGCTTCCATTTAAGTATACAATATCTCCTATCTTTATTCCTTTAAGATCCTCTGCTGAGATTGGTGTTGTTAAAATTGTTTTTCCATTAATTCTCTCTACCATTATAATTCCACCCCCGAATGTGTTGTGATTGTATAGTTAAGGTCCTTATCAAAAACAATGTGTCCGCGTCTGTGGCTCCAGCAGCCTACGTTTACGGCTACACCGATTGTAGATGGATGACGGGCTGTGTTCTCGATATTTACACCCATTACTGAGTATTTTCCGCCCATTCCCTGAGGTCCAAGGCCGATAGCATTGATACCATCCTCGAGAAGTGTTTCCATCTTTGCAGCTCTCTCGTTCTCATTGTGAGATCCGATTGGACGCATGAGTGCTTTCTTTGATAAAAGTGCTGCTGTCTCAACAGATGTTGCTACACCTACACCTACCAGGAGAGGTGGGCATGCATTTAAACCATAAGTAGTCATAACATCCATTACGAACTTTGTAACTCCTTCATAGCCCTCTCCAGGCATAAGTACCATAGCTTTTCCCGGAAGTGTACATCCACCTCCTGCCATGTATATGTAGATTTCACATTTGTCACTGTTTGGAATAATATCCCAGAATACTGTAGGTGTTCCTTTTCCAACGTTCTTGCCTGTGTTGTACTCATCGAAAGTCTCAACACTGTTGTGACGAAGAGGAGCCTCAAATGTAGCTTTTACAACTGCCTCTTTTAAAAGTCCCTCAAGCTCATCAATAAGTGGGAATTTTGTTCCACATTTAACCCAGAACTGAAGTACTCCTGTATCCTGGCAGCTTGGGCGGTTAAGTTTTACCGCAAGCTCCTGATTTCTAAACATTGTATCATAGATTGTTTTTGAAAGAGGACTGTCCTCTTTGTCACGGAGTTCTGTCAGTTTTGCAATGACATCATCCGGTAATTTTTTTGCTATATGAGCGATAAAATTTGCCATATAGGTGGTAAGCTGTTCTACCTGTTTCTCGTTTGACATAGTTTTTCCTCCTAATATAAATCTTGTAAATAATTAAATATTAATTTATTGTTTACCCACTCCCATCCGTTCTTATGGGAAGAACGGATAGAAAATCGGCAGTAAGACCATACTTACAATGGTCGCCACTACTATAAGCGGAATACCAGCCTTTGCATAATCCTTGAAGGTATATCCTCCGGCTGTAATGACCATTGTGTTGGCAGGCATACCGATAGGTGTGGCGTATGCACATGAACCACCGATAACACATGCCATAAGTACTGCACTCGGGTCAGCTCCAATCTCTGTGGCAATTGATACGCAGATTGGAACCAAAAGTGCTGTGGTGGCGGTATTTGACATAAAGTTCGTAAGTACACAGCAAAGCATGAACACCACGAATGTGAGAACGTATGGTGATGGATTTTTGCCAAGTATACCGATAACCGCTGTTGCGATTTCTTCGCCTGCCCCGGTCTCCTGAAGCGCCGCTGCAAGTGAAAGAGTTCCACCAAATAAGAAAATGGTTTTCAAATCTATTGATTTAAGTGCGTTTTTCTCACTGATAACGCCTGTAATGATAAGGGCAAGTGCTCCGACACAGCCGATGACACAAAGCTTGATGCCAATCTTGTCCTCGAAAATCATTCCCAAAAGTGTAAGGATTAAGATAATCAATGACATCATCTGTTTCCATTTAGGCACATCTGAGAAATCCTTCTGCTCATCATATGAGCTTTCCGTACTGCCCTGCTTTTCAGGCATGAATTTGTATCCTATAAATGCAAAGTACAGAATACCTGCTATAAGTATCGGAAGTCCTACCTTTGCATACTCGAAAAATCCAAAGCTAAGTCCAATCTCTCCCATAGCTGATTGTGCTATGAGATTTCCCGGTGCACCGATGAGAGATAAATTTCCACCCATGGCTGCTGCAAAAACAAGTGGCATAAGAAGTCTCGATCTCGAGTATCCTGATTTTGCAGCAATTCCGATAACTACCGGAATGAGAACTGCTGCAGTTCCTGTGTTTGAAAGTACTCCGCTCATCAGTCCCACAATCACCATGATTGCTATGATAAGCTGCCTCTCTGTTTTGGCGAAGTGTGTGACCACTCCTCCAATTTTGTTTGCCATACCGGTTTCAAACAATGCTCCTCCGACGATAAACATCGCTACGAAAAGAATTACATTGCTGTCAATAAATCCTGAAAAAGCTGTTTTCCAATCCAGTACTCCTGTGATAACAAGACCGACACATACTATCATGGATGTAACCCCAAGCGGAATCTTTTCCCACACGAACATCACAACGGCAAACAATAAGAATAAAAGTGTTATTGTTGCTGGACTCATATCATTTCCCTCCTCCGTTTAATATTTGATATTTGATATTGTATCCAATTTCTGAGTTTAAGATATAACAAAAAACCGAAATCGTCAATACCTTTTTGACAATTTCGGCAATTTATATATATTCCACCTATTCAATTTGTGCATCTATTACAAGTAATGTGTTAAATTAGTAACTTACATCTACACATAATATGTCAGCATATCATCACGACTACGCATGATATGCTCATACATCCTCCGCTGTGCAAGCTGCACATCATGAGCCTTGATTGCTTCGTATATAGCCTCATGCTCCTTTATAGAAATGCCCGCATATTCCTCCTCTGTTACCATGCTGCCCATTGAAAGTCCGTTCCACAGTTCTGCGATCATATTTTGCATCTTTTTGTTGCCGGATGCTGCCCAGATTTCACTATGAAACTCACGGTTTAAATCCGCATATCTGCTATAATCTCCGGAAGCGGTCATCTCCCTTGCATCCAGGTATGACTGCTCTATCTTGCTGATATCGATATCAGGTGAAGCAGCAAAACCTGCACATGCGCCCTCGAGTATGCCTCTAATCTGATAGTGCTCCCTTATGTACGTCTCTGTAATTCCAAGTACTATTGCTCCCTTATTCGGTCTTAGCTTGATAAGTCCGTCATGCGCTAATATCTGAAAAGCCTCACGCACGGGAGTTATAGATACATTAAGCTGCTGCGCTACACTTTCCAGTGTAAGATTTTCTCCCTCTTTTAGCTGTTTTGACAAAATTGCCTTGCGCAGCTCCGATGCTACACGCTCCTTCGCTGACGGAATCTTTATCGGTTTAAGTCCTATCATAATTACTTTTTCCTCTTGTTATCTTTTAATTTTATATGCTTCCGAATCATCTGTCATTATTCAGTATAAAATAAGTCACCAATTACCTGCTGCTTTCCGCCCTCTCTGCTATAACAGCCTCACAAAGACTTCCAAAATATTCTCCCAAAAGTTCTCTGACAATCTTTATATCCTTATCCGAATATGCCTCTGCTATTTTCGATAACAGCTCAAGTCTTCGCGCATTTTCCCTGCCTGCTGCCGTCTCTTCAACCGCAAACCTGATATAGCACCAAAGACCGTTTTCAAGAATATGTGTAAAATACTCGTTATGACTATTGGATATAATTGTCTCATGAAACTGCAACTCTGCAGACAATTTTTCATTTATAGCAGATGGCTCATGTACGCAATTGGGCTGCTCACTGTTATCACTGACCGCTTTATCCCACAAACATATACCAGACTGCAGCATGCCCTTTAACAGTTTTATCTCCACATCTGAAAGCAGCTCATAGATTTCCGTTATCACCTCGTCCGAAAAATCAGCCACCACCACATGCCTTGTTGCCAGTCTCTTTGCCAATCCCTGCGACTCAAGTATCTGCAATGCCTCCCTGATTGGTATTCTCGAATAACCGAGACTATCCGCAAGCTCTTCCTGACGCAATGGCACTCCTGATGACATACGTCCTGATAAAATTTCATTCTGAATAGCTTCCGCTATATAATCACATACTCTTTTATTTCTCATAATATATATTATATCTGATTTTGGATACAATTTCCAGTCAAACTTATTACACCGATTTATCCTAATCTCTCACATCCGCATAATCCAGATCAAACCCTATCCACACCTTAGTTCCTTTTCCAATCTCTGACTCCATGCGGATTGTATGCCCCAGCTTGTCTGCCATCTGCCTGCACAGATAAAGTCCAATTCCTGTAGCCTTCTTATCGGCATGACCATTGTAGCCTGTGTAGCCCTTTTCAAAAACGCGTGGCAGATCCTCGGCTTTGATTCCTATTCCGGTATCCTTTATTGTAATAAAAAACCGGTTAGCTTTCTTAGCCGTTTCTATTTTAACAAAACCCTGCGGCGTATATTTTATGGCATTTGAAAGTATCTGTTCCAGCATAAATGCAAGCCATTTTCCGTCAGTATATACCTCCTGCACGGTTCCTGAATAATTCATCCCAATATGCCTTCGGATCATAATCTTTGCATATTTTTTAATGGTGTCACGTATGACACCATCCACACTGACTTTTTCAAGCACAAAATCATTTTCGGTGCTGCTTACACGCTGGTACTGTAAAGCCATACTGACATATTCCTCTATTCGGAATAATTCGTCCTCAAACGAGTCCATGTTATCTGACAGCAGGCACTGACTCTGTTCATCATCACATATAAGCTGCCCAAGATCCTCCCGCTCTGCCTCAAGCAGTAGTTTCATAGCCGATATCGGGGTCTTTATCTGGTGCACCCACATAGAGTAATAATCTCTCATCTGTGATTGTCTGATTGCAGCACTGCTTTCTGACTCACTTCTTGCAATACTTTGATTTTCCAACAGCCGGTGATAAAGTATCTCCACATCATCTGTTGCTTCCGGAAGCTGTGCCTGTTCCTCAACCGGACGCTTTAAAGCATTGCTTAGAGCTTTTACCTTGCTGCTATATCTGAAAAATCCAACCAAAACTGTTATCAGAAGAAGTATTGCATCAAGCACTGCCGCATACACCAGATCCTGTTTGCGCGCACCAATCAGGTACATGTAAAGCAAATGGATACATGACATTGTGACTATCATCAGAATCCATATATAGTTTTGTTTTATAAAATTTGTCAGATGCGGTTTGTTTTCTATTTTTGCCATGACCTCTCACCCCAGCCTGTACCCAAGCCCCTTTTTTGTGACAATAAAGCTCTCAAGCCCTATAGAATCCAGCTTTTTACGCAGCCTGTTGACATTCACCGAAAGTGTATTCTCGTCCACATACGCATCACTCTCCCACAGCTTTTCCATTAGAAGGCTGCGTGATACAATCCTTTCTTTATTGTCAAAAAGTGTCTGCAATATTTTGAGCTCATTCTTTGTAAGCTCGAGCCTTTTGTCGTCATAGGTTATGGTGGCATCAGATATATTGAGCATGGCGCCATTATGCTCCAAAACACTGTTGTTTGCGCCAAAATCATAGCAGCGCCTGATGATAGCCTGTATCTTTACGGTCAGCACATCGAGGTCAAACGGCTTTGCTATAAAGTCATCAGCCCCCATACTGACTGCCATCACTATATTCATATTATCAGCAGCGGATGACAGGAAAACCACAGGAACCTTTGATACCCTTCTGATTTCCGTACACCAGTGATACCCATTGTAAAACGGCAGACCGATATCCATAAGCACAAGCTGCGGATCAAATGATGCAAATTCTGACATTACAGCATCAAATTTCTGCACTACATGCACATCATAATCCCATTTTTCCAAATGTCTTCTGACAAGCTTTGCTATGGTCTCGTCATCCTCAACCAAAAATATTCTATACATTATTTTCCGCTTTCTTCCATGATAATCTCAGCCGCATCGATGATGAGCTGTGATGCCTTCATACGGAGTAAATCCGGCTTGAGCTGTGCCTTTGGAATGTAGGCGGCGAAGTATTAGCATTTGTTTGGTAATCTAAGCTAAGTACAGCAGACGAAGAAGTACTGAAAACAGAGAGGAACCATAATAGGCCTTTCCGAAAATTTAAGTATCCTTTTGCATAAAGAGACTATGAAGGAAAATTACAGTCTGGAACAGATTATAAAGGAGTGTGTAAAAGAAGAGGAAGAAAATGTTTTGGCAGAGAATAAAAATACAGATTTGGGAACAGAGGAAGAAAAGGAAGGAAGCACATATTTTGACCGGACAGAACATGACTGGATCGCAAGCCAGGAAATGGGAAGTACGATACTTCGTGAGACAGAAAACCTGTGGACACCGATGAAGCGTTTTCTTCACAGACGCAGAAAACCAAAGTGGGGAGACTGGGACGGGCTGTATATTGAAGAAGAAGATCTCTAGTGTTATACTGTACTGACAGGAATGATGCCGGAAAAAATCCCGGCTGGAATATCAGAGACAGGAGGCGGTTTGTCGTGAGACAGGAACGGTTTAAAATGGAAAGACAGGGGCTGGTGGAAGAAGGCCAGCAGGTAGAAGTAACAGAGAGAAGTCCGAATACGAACCTGTTTACTTATGTAGTGGAACCGGCAGTTGCAATGTCCGGAATTTACAAGACATCCGAGCGTATTCATGCAAGACAGGGCGTGATCAAAGAAATACAACATACGGACAGAGGATACTATCTGATCGTAGAGTTTGATGAGTAAAATCTTGCAGAATAACGTTGACATTACAGAAAATTAATGAGAGAATTTTCCTATGAGAAATTACAAGAAATTACCAATTTGTACAATTGCAATCGCAGCAGCGAATGTTCTGATCTTCCTCGGACTGTCTTTTATGGGTATGACTGAGGATTCCGCATTTATGATGCAACACGGAGCAATGTATGTTCCATATCTCATGAACGGAGAACGATATTATACACTGATCACCAGTATGTTTTTGCATTTTGGATTCAGTCATCTGATGAACAATATGGTGATGCTGCTGGTCATCGGTTACAGCCTGGAACCAGAGATTGGAAAGATCCGTTTTCTGCTCATTTATCTTGGAAGCGGACTGATGGGAAATCTCGTATCGGCATGGTTTGATGTGAGTCAGGGAAGCTATGCGGTATCAGCAGGTGCTTCCGGAGCAATCTTTGGAATCGTGGGAGCTCTTCTTTATGTTGTAGTCCGCAATCATGGACGAGTCGGAGAGATTTCAACAAGAGGACTCGTTCTGATGGCAGGCTTAAGTCTCTATTATGGATTCACCGCACAAGGGGTGGATAATGCAGCCCACATTGGCGGGCTGGTATCCGGATTTTTACTGGCGGTACTCACATATTGGAAACGTAAGCCGAAACATTATAAAAAAATGTTTTAAGGGACAGGGATTGTAAGGGTGAATGTAGTTTTTACCTGATAGTCCGGTAGATTTGGTTCTGAGTGGACAGTCAATGTTCCACCATGTGCTTCGATAATTCGGCGGGAAAGTGGCAGGCCTAAGCCTGTTCCGGACGATTTGTACGTGACAAATGGTTCGAAGATTGCAGATAGACGTTCTGGTGCAATACCACAGCCGTTATCGGAGACGGAGATGACCAGATTTGAATGCTCTTTCCATGCGTGAAAGTGAATTTGCGGGGAATAGGTAAGTGCTTTGCAGGCATTCAAAGATCCGTTACTTTCACAATTACAGGCAGAATCAAGATGATTAGAGCATGTAGATTGTTGAATCAGTACTGCATCGCGCGCATTTCCAAGAAGATTCAGAAGAACTTCCCGAAGTTTGATGGAATCTGCAGGCATAACAGGGAGTCCCGGCTCTATCCGGGAGATAAATTCAATATCGGTTTCAATGATGGAGGAAGCAAAGGATAAGGAAATTTTCTTGAGAAAGATGTCTAAATCTGTCGAAGAAGGTGACAGACGTTGACCGTTGTTGTATGCTGATAACTCTTCCAGTAGTTGTTTCATATATTCGATGTCGCTATGTAAGTCTGACCAGTGCCGGATATTCAGAACTTCCGGATTGGATGCTTCGATCATCTGTAAGGTACTGTATATAAGAGTCAGCGGGTTGCGAATTTCGTCAGTCCAATGCTATAAAGCTCTGCCCCTTCCTGATAGCGTACAAATTTCTTTGCTATTTT
>OGZW01002958.1_pt1 | contig 12911 bp, 10 predicted proteins | sample 1577001 | NCBI WGS metagenome assembly OGZW01 (sample SAMEA3541519, study PRJEB24748) | human gut metagenome | biome: human gut; feature: human-associated habitat; material: faeces | place: China | collected 2012 | reverse complement strand
CTGGACACACAAACAAAAGACAGACTCCTTACGGAAGCCCGTTTCTTACGTCCGCAGTGGATCTCTCCCGCCTCCAGGCCGCCGGACACGTCTACCTCGCCGCCCTCCAGGCTGCCGTCCACCTTCAGCGCGCCGGAGCTGTGGACCCGGCCGTTGGCCCGGAGACTGCCCTCGCACCGGGTGGAGCCGGAGCATCCCAGCTCCTGGCAGGCGATGTCGCCGGTGACACGGCTGCTGCCGCTGCACCGGATCTCCCCGGCGCAGTCCACGTCCCCTTGGACCCTGGCGCTGCCGGAGCAGCGCAGGCTCTCGCAGCGCAGGCTGCCCTGGACCTTGCCCGATCCGCTGATGGAAACCAGGCGGTATTCGCCGCCGGGCATGGCGCTGCTGCCGGAAATTTTCATATCCATGATGTCGTTCATAATGTGATCTCCTTTAATAATTGCAGTATGTCCTCCTGGTGCGTCCCCTCCGCCACCACGGCGCTGCGGACCTCCTCCAGGGGAAATTCTCTGCGGCCATAGGCCGTTTCGATGATGAGCTTTCGCCGGGCCAGCACCGTCTGGCCCTTTTCCGCCAGGCTGGCCGCCAGCTCATCCAGCGTCTGGTGCTCCTTGTTGTCCAGGATCAGCCGGATCCGCTGGCAGATCTGGTCCCGGCGGAAAAATGTCTCCTGTCCGGTGGAAGTGGAGCGGCGCAGAAACCACGCCTCCGGGATCAGTCCCATCCGCTTCCACCGATACAGGGCCCCGTAGGAGATGCCGAACGTCTCCAGCAGCTCCTTCTTGGAAATCAACTCCTCGTCCATACCCTTCCTCCCTGCCATAATAGGTTATCGTACGGCGTTGCGTAACAATGTTCCGTAACACTGTTACGATAATAGCATAACAGTGTTACGTTGTCAATAGGGGCAGGAAAAATTTTTGAAAAGACCAAAAAATCCCGGTGCCGAAGCACCGGGATTTTTCGTTATAGCAAGCCCCTTCGGGCATTTTCACTTTACCGCTCCATGATGGGATAGCCCTGGGCACGCAGAGTCTCATATATCTGCTGCACATGGAGGGCGTCCCGGGTCTCCACCAGCACTGATGGTCGTTATTTGCGTCCCTGACGCTCTGGCTTCGGCAGGCTCAGGCGGCGGTATGCCTTACGAATCACACGGTCTATACAGTCAAGAAGCTCACGCTTATTGATGCGAACCTTAGTGTCGTAGTCAGATGAAAGCATCTGGTCAATCTTGAAATACTCACCCTCGATAAGACGTGAAACAACAGTAGTATTTTCAAATTCAAAAACAATATGATTGTTAGTGATATAGATAACAACATCCTCATCCGCTGAACCCGGGATAATCTTGCTTATTTCCTGCAGAGTCTTGCCGGGAACAACAACCTTCTTGCTGTCATAGTGATTTTTCATCTCGATATATCTGATAGATATTCTGTGTCCGTCAAGAGAAACAACTCGAAGCTTATTCTCCTCAATCTCAAAAAGCTCACCTGTCATCAGTTTATTGTTGTCATTGTCGGCAATTGAAAAAATTGTCTGTCTGATAACCTCTTTAAGGGTAAATTGTGAGAGGACAATAGACTCATTTCTCTCAACATATGGTATGTAAGAAAAATCATCACCTGATTTTCCGATGATATTGAACTTAGCCTTTTCACATGATATGACGGTCTTGAAGGAAGCATCTGTCTCAATTGTTACGTCATTGTCAGGAAGCTTTCTCACTATTTCTGAAAAAATCTTGGCATCAAGAGCGATAATTCCTCTTTCTTCGATGGTTCCGTCTATTATTGTTTCGATTCCAAGCTCCATATCGTTAGCCATAAGCTTAATCTCGTTTGCAGATGCATCGATCAGTATACACTCGAGAATTGCCATTGTAGTACGTGTAGGTACTGCCTTCGATACGATATTAACACCTTTCAGTAAATTTGCTTTTGAACAAATAAGTTTCATTTAGAAAAACTCCTTCCTGCGCGTATATATAAATATTTAAAAGATATTCGTAATATTCTTCTTAGGGGCTGTTAAAAAGTTTAAAACCCCTTCAAAGCCTTTAAAGACAAGCTTTAAGAGGCTTGATAACTTGATTAAAAGCCTGTTGAAGTAAAAATGATAAAAATTGATAACTTTTTATTCACTTTCCTTCAACCTGTCATTAACATGCTCATGTGGAAATAAAAGCAAGGTTATAACCAAATTATTAACATGCAAATGAGCACATATATAAATAGGTAGAAACTAATTTGGATTAATCTTTTTCTTGATAGTTTCTATGAGAGTACGTGTACTGTCATTCTCCTCGTAATCCTTGGTGACCTTCTTGATGCCGTGGATGATAGTAGAGTGGTCTCTGCCGCCCAAAAGCTGGCCGATTACATCAAGTGAATCAGAGGTCATGGTCTTGCAGAGGTACATGGCAATCTGTCTTGGACGTGCAATCTCGCTGCTTCTGGTCTTTGAAATCATTTGGTCTACAGAGATGTGGAAATGCTCTGAAACTACTTCAATGATGAGCTGTGCAGTGATTTCCCTTGGCTTGTCCGGCGTGATGATATTGGAAAGCTCCCTCTCAGCGATATCCATAGTGATGTGAGTATGCTCGAGATTGTGGAAGGCTAAAAGTTTGTTTAAGGCTCCCTCAAGCTCACGGATGTTGGAGCTGATGTTTGAAGCAATGTAGTTTAAGATATCATCATCTATATCAAAATTGTCAGTTTCAGCTTTCTTACGGAGGATAGCCATCCTCGTCTCATAGTCAGGAGTACCGATATCAGCCATCAGTCCCCACTCGAAACGTGAGCGGATACGTTCCTCGAGAGTCTCCATCTCCTTAGGCGGCTTATCAGAGGTAAGGATAATCTGCTTGCCCTGTGTCTGCAGTGTGTTGAAGGTGTGGAAAAACTCCTCCTGAGTACTTTCCTTTCCTATGATGAACTGGATATCATCAATCATGAGCACATCTACAGTCCTGTATTTGTCACGAAACTTTGTCATGGCGGAAGAATTACCGTTACGTATAGATTCGATAACCTCGTTGGTAAACTCTTCAGAAGTAACATAAAGCACCTTGGTATCAGGATTCTGGTCAATGATGAAATGACCTATTGAATGCATAAGATGAGTCTTGCCAAGTCCCGGACCACCATATATATATAGCGGATTGTATGCTTCACCCGGGCTTTCTGCCACTGCAAGAGAAGCAGAATGGGCAAACCTGTTATTATTACCTACGACAAAGGTGTCAAATGTATAGTTAGGGTTTAAGTTTGAGTGATCCCCCTTTACAGGAGTCTGTGGCTCAAGCTGAGGGGTATCGTTGTTTTTAAACTTAAGGCTCTGAGCCTGATCCGGTAAAATAAACTGGATATCATACTCGATACCTGTCACCTCACCTATAGCTACCTTAAGAGGAAGATAATATTTTTTGTTGATATAGCTGAGCCCCATCTGCTCAGACGGAACGAGAATATACAGTGTATTGCCGTCTATGGCGAACACCTCAAGCGGTTTTATCCACGTATTAAAGGAAACGTCTGTCAGACCATGCTCTTCCTTGACCATCTGTAGTATTTCATTCCACTTTTCCATTACTTTATCCATCAAAGTTCTCCATTATTTAACATATAAAGAGTATATTATGGGAATGTTCTCCACAATCCCATACATACTATATAGTACACTATTTTTGGCATTTAGGCAATGTAAAAAGATTTACAAAAATACTTTATTCACATTTTTCAACCACAATTATACAAAGTTACCAACATGTTATTCACATATTGTGGATAACTTTTTGATATCTTGATAACTTTCCACAATATGTTGGTCACAATAGGTGGTTTATGTCAAAATATAGACGGTTATCAAGAATTATCATATATATAGAAGAAACTCGTTTTCCACATTTTTATTGTGGAATGTAAACCGATAAAAAAATATATGTAGAAATTTAAAGAAAATTGAGAAAATCCTTGACACAACAGTAATTTTTGTTATAATTATACCGATGTTTTTTAACGTAAAGGAGGTGGATATATATGAAGATGACATTCCAACCTAAGAAGAGACAGAGAGCAAAAGTTCATGGATTCAGACAGAGAATGAAAACTGCTGGCGGAAGAAAAGTAATCGCAGCCAGAAGATTAAAAGGAAGAAAAAAATTATCAGCATAGGCCACAATTTTTGTGGTCTTTTCTTCATTTTTGATTGTTTTTAGAAGGACAGCTTCAAATGAAATTTTCAGATTCGTTGAAAAAAAACAAGGATTTTCAGAGTGTATATAATAACGGTGTATCGTTTGCTAACAGATACCTCGTTATGTATGTTCTGAAAAATAACACAGAAAATAATCGTATAGGTATATCAGTTAGCAAAAAAGTTGGAAATAGTGTTATTAGACATCATATTACTCGTCTCGTGAGAGAGAGCTACAGACTACATGAGGACATGTTCGATAGTGGTTTGGACATCGTAGTCATCGCAAGAGTTGCAGCGCGGCATGTGGGTTATAAGGAAATAGAAAGTGCTGTTTTACATCTTGGAGGTCTTCACAGGATTATTAAGAAACAAAATATTTGAATAATGAAAAAGAAGATGGAATCGTTTTGAAAAGTATCTTAATATTTTTGATTAAATTTTATAGGAAGTATATTTCCCCGATGAAATCAACGAAATGCCCATATTGTCCGACCTGCTCAGAGTATGGTCTGCAGGCTGTGCAAAAGTACGGTGCCATAAAGGGTGGTCTGCTTGCGGCATGGAGGATATTGAGATGTAATCCTTTTTCAAAGGGTGGGTATGATCCGGTTCCATAGCAGCAATGGAGGTTTTTATGTCGGACATTTTATTAACCGCATATCCAGGCTCTATTCTTGGACCAATTGCCAAGCTTCTCGGTATCCTGATGGATTGGATATACAGTGGTATATCTAATATTACAGGTGGAAGAGTTGAGAGCGTTGTACTAAGTATTGTAATTATTACGATTATAATCTACATGTGTCTGTTGCCACTGACTATTAAGCAGCAGAAGTTTTCTAAGCTATCACAGAAAATGCAGCCCGAGATGCAGGCTATACAGGCTAAATATAAAAATAAAAAGGATCAGGCTTCAATGATGGCCATGCAGGAGGAGACACAGCTTTTATACCAGAAGTACGGTATTTCTCCGATGGGAAGCTGTGTGCAGATGCTTATACAGATGCCTATTCTGTTTGCACTGTACCGTGTGTTCTACAATATTCCTGCTTATCTGAGCGGAGTTAAGGGCTCTTTTACAGGGCTTGTTGATTCAATTCAGCAGACAAGCGGATATCAGAATACACTTGTCAGTCTGATGGAAAAGTATAATGTTGTTACATCAAGCGGTCTTAACGCTTCAAATGCGGCTTCAAAGCTTGCCGATGCAAGTGGTGATACTTTAAGCAATTATATCATTGATATCCTTTATAAGCTTCCTTCAAAGGGCTGGGATGCTCTTATGGACGGTAAGTTTTTTGATGGTATCCAGAGCGCAGTTGAGAAGACGCACGATGCGTTACTTCATTTCAACTACTTTTTGGGACTGAATATCTCAGATACACCTTGGTATATCATAAAAAGCAACTTTACGGACAAGCCTGATAAGTGGTTACTTTTTGTAATACTTGCACTGCTTATTCCTGTACTGTCATATCTGACACAGATGCTTAATATCAAGCTCATGCCACAGGCTACAAACGGCAATGATCAGGTGGCAAATCAGATGAAGATGATGAATCTCATGATGCCGCTTATGTCATTGTTTATCTGCTTCACAGTTCCTGTAGGTCTTGGTATTTACTGGATCTGCTCTGCACTTGTAAGAGGTATCCAGCAGTTCTTCGTCAACAGACATATAGAGAATCTTGATCTTGAGGCTGTTATGGCAAAGAACGAGGAAAAGGCAAAGAAGAAGAGAGAAAAAATGGGACTGTCTGAGGATTATATAAAGAAGGCAGCTCAGATTAAGACAAAGTCAATTGACAATAAGGCAAACGTATCTGTATCAGCAGGCACAGAGGAGAAGCTTGCAAAGGCCGCTGAGTACAAGGCTAATGCAAAGGCAGGCTCACTTGCTTCAAAGGCTAATATGGTTAAAGAGTTTAATGAACGCAATTCACGCAAATAGGGGGAGAAAATAGTGGAATACATTGAAGTATCTGCAAAAACAATTGACGATGCTTTGACAGAGGCATCTATTAAACTTGGAACAACAAGCGATAAGCTCGAGTATGAGGTAATTGATAAGGGAAGCAATGGTTTTCTTGGAATTGGCAGCCGTGATGCTGTCATCAAGGTTAAAAAGGCCGAGGCAAGTGTTGAGGATGAGATTCGCGAATTCCTTGACAGTGTGTTTAAGGCAATGAAGCTTGAGGTTACTATTGATATCAAAGTGGATGAGGACAACAGAAATGTTGATGTTGAGCTTAACGGTCCTGAGATGGGCGTTTTAATCGGCAAGAGAGGTCAGACTCTCGATTCACTCCAGTACCTTACAAATCTTGCTATCAATAAGCAGTCTGAGAATTACTACAGAGTAAAGATTGATACTGAGGATTACAGAAAGAGAAGAAGAGAGACACTTGAGAATCTTGCCAAGAATATTTCATTCAAGGTTAAGCGTACAAAGAGACCTGTTTCTCTTGAGCCGATGAATCCTTTTGAGAGAAGAGTGATTCATTCTGCACTTCAGAATGATAGATTTGTTGAAACACACAGCGAGGGTGATGAGCCTTACAGACACGTTGTTGTGACACTTAAGAAATAATAGATATAAATCATTAAAAGGGTATCTGGTTTCAGGTATCCTTTTTGAATATATATTATCTTAGAATTTTTGAGGAATTTCATATGCAAAATGATACAATAGCGGCTATTGCCACAGCTATGTCTCCGTCAGGAATCGGAATTATCAGAATAAGCGGAGATGATGCACTTTCGGTAATAGACAGAATTTATAAAAGCAAGAATAATAAAAAGAAAATAAGCGCCTGTCAGTCACATACCATTCATTATGGTTTTATATATGACGGCGATGAGAAAATAGATGAGGTTATGGTGCTTTTGATGAAGGCTCCCAATACATACACGAGGGAGGATACTGTGGAGATAGACTGCCACGGTGGTGTGTATGTGATGAAAAGAGTGCTTGAAGCAGTAATCAAAAACGGAGCAAGACCGGCAGAGCCCGGAGAGTTTACTAAAAGGGCATTTTTAAACGGCAGGATTGATTTATCCCAGGCAGAATCTGTCATAGATGTAATAAATTCAAAAAATGATTTTGCGCTCAAAAGCTCTTTAAGCCAGCTAGGCGGAGCCGTGCTTGGAAGCATCAGGCAGATAAGAGAGCAACTTTTGCATGAGATTGCATTTATTGAGTCGGCACTTGACGACCCTGAACACATTTCTCTGGATGGTTATCCACAAAAACTACGTACAATTGTGGATAACGAGTATGTGGAGATAGATGGTCTGTTAAAAACCTCAGATAATGGAAGGATTCTGAAGGAAGGAATAAACACAGTAATCATTGGAAAGCCAAATGCCGGAAAGTCATCGCTTTTAAATGTGCTTGTCGGAAGTGACAGGGCAATTGTCACGGATATAGCAGGAACCACGAGAGATGTGCTTGAGGAACAGATTAATATTGGTGGAATCACCTTAAATCTCGTTGATACTGCAGGCATCAGAAGCACTGAGGATGTTGTTGAAAAAATTGGTGTGAAAAAGGCTATGGAGCATGCCAATGGAGCTGATTTAATAATATATGTAGTTGATTCGTCAGTGGCACTTGATGATAATGATTATGATATTATCAATTTTATTAAGGATAAAAAGGCAGTCATTTTACTAAATAAGTCGGATCTGGCCTCTAATGTGTCTGCAGATGATATAAAAAAGCTTGTGGATAAAACTGTTATCTCGGTTTCTGCAAAGGAAAGCTTGGGAATAGATGAGCTTTCTGATACAATAAAGGATATGTTTTTTGATGGAGAGGTCTCATTCAATGATGAGATTTATATCACAAATATCAGGCATAAAAAACTATTGTCAGATGCTAAGGAAAGTCTTAAGCTTGTTATGAACAGTATTGATGATGATATGCCGGAGGATTTTTATTCGATTGATTTGATGAGTGCGTATGAGTCACTTGGACTCATAATAGGAGAATCGGTTGAGGATGATCTGATGGATGAGATATTCAGTAAATTTTGTATGGGAAAGTAGGCAGTTATGTGCAGTAAGTTTGTTGAAGAAAATTATGATGTTGTTATAGTTGGTGCAGGACATGCGGGCTGTGAGGCAGCACTTGCGTGTGCCAGACTTGGACTTGAGACTATTGTTTTCACGGTAAGCGTGGACAGTATAGCGCTCATGCCATGTAATCCTAATATCGGTGGAAGCTCTAAGGGGCATCTCGTAAGGGAGATTGATGCACTTGGCGGCGAGATGGGAAAAAACATTGACAAGACCTTTATCCAGTCAAAGATGCTAAATAAATCAAAGGGACCGGCTGTTCATTCTCTTCGCGCGCAGGCGGATAAAGCGGAATATAGTATGCAAATGAGAAAAACCCTTCAAAATACCGACCATCTGACCATCAGGCAGGGTGAGGTTTCTGAGATTGTTACCGATGAGAATAATAATATAGTCGGTGCAAAAACTACTTCGGGAGCTTTATATCATTGTAAGGCGATTGTGCTGTGTACCGGTACATATTTAAGAGCCAGATGCTTAACCGGCGAGATGATCACTCATACAGGTCCGAATGGACTTTTGGCAGCCAACCATCTGACTCAGTCGCTCATAGATCACGGAATTGAGATGCGCAGATTCAAAACAGGAACTCCAGCGCGTGTAGATAAGAGAAGTCTTGATTTTTCCAAGATGGAGGAACAGTTCGGTGACGAGAGGGTAGTGCCGTTTTCATTTACAACTGATCCTGAAAGTGTGCAGATTGATCAGGTTTCATGCTGGCTTACATATACGAATAGTAAGACCCATGAGATTATCAGAAACAATCTCGACCGTTCACCGATTTATGCAGGCATCATAGAGGGAACAGGTCCTAGGTATTGTCCTTCAATAGAGGATAAGGTGGTTAAGTTTGCTGAAAAGGAAAGACATCAGATATTTATTGAGCCTGAGGGTTTAAACACAAACGAGATGTATGTCGGAGGTATGTCTTCGTCTATGCCTGAGGATGTGCAGTATGAGATGTACCGCACCCTTCCGGGACTTGAAAATGTGAAGATAGTAAGAGATGCTTATGCCATAGAGTACGACTGTATCAATGCAAACCAGCTATATGCATCGCTCGAGTTTAAGAAAATACATGGTCTGTTCAGTGGTGGACAGTTCAACGGTTCGTCCGGATATGAGGAGGCTGCATGTCAGGGACTTATCGCCGGAATCAATGCAGCCATGAAGATACTTGGCAAAAAGCCATTGATACTTGACAGGTCAGAAGCGTACATAGGTGTGTTGATAGATGATCTGGTCACTAAGAAAAATAGAGAACCTTACCGCATGATGACTTCAAGAGCGGAATATCGTCTCCTTTTAAGACAGGACAATGCAGATTTGCGTCTCACCGAGAAGGGATACGAGGTTGGTCTGATTTCAAAGGAAAGATATGACTATGTATGTAAAAAGAAAGAGCTTATTGATAAGGAAATAGAGAGAGTGTCGCATGTAAATATCGGCGCAAGGGCTGATGTACAGGAGATTCTGAAGAAATACAACAGTATAGAGCTGAGCAACGGAACCACACTTGAGGAGCTTATCAGAAGACCTGAGCTGGATTATGACAAGCTCGCTCCGATAGATCCCGACAGACCTAAGCTATCTGATGACACAAGAGAACAGATTAATATTCTTATTAAGTACGCAGGGTATATTTCAAGACAGATCAAGCAGGTCTCTCATTTTAAGAAGCTTGAGAAAAAACTGTTACCTACTGATTTTGATTATAATACTATTTCGGGTCTGAGAATTGAAGCACAGCAGAAGCTGAATGAATTTCAGCCGCTTAGTATAGGTCAGGCATCCAGAATTTCAGGTGTCACACCGGCTGATATATCGGTTTTACTGGTATTTCTGGAACAATTAAAATACTCAAATCCTGATTTATTTTCTAGATTAAACCCGGATAATACAAGCGTTGAACAATAATAATGGAGAATAAAATATGAAATATGATTTCACACACTTCACTGATGAATTATCAAAAATTAAATGTACATTAAATAATTCACAGTTAGAGCAATTTGAGCTATATTATGACATGCTTATCGAAAAAAACAAGGTTATGAACCTTACTGCTATTACAGATTTCGACGAGGTAATAGAGAAACACTTCCTGGATAGCTTGTTTTTATGCCACACATTAGATTTAAACGCGGAAAAAAATATCATTGATGTCGGAACCGGAGCTGGTTTTCCCGGTATTCCTCTTAAGATAGCTTTTCCTCAGCTTAAGATTACTTTATTAGATTCACTTAATAAGAGAGTTGGATTTTTAAATGAAGTTATTGAAGCACTTGAGCTTAAGGATATTGAGGCAGTCCATGGCAGGGCAGAGGACTTTGCCAGAGATAAGGAACACAGGGCAGCTTATGATATTTGTGTATCGAGAGCAGTTGCAAATCTGTCTACTCTTTCAGAATACTGTCTGCCGTTTGTGAAAATGGGAGGCTGCTTTGTGTCATATAAATCAGGTGAGTGCGAGAGCGAGGTGGCAGATGCAAAGTCGGCCATTTATCTGTTGGGAGGAAAGCTGAATAAAATAGAGCAGTTTGGCTACTCGGATAATCATCGCTCTTTTGTCATAATTGATAAGGTTATGAATACGAGCAACAAGTATCCGAGAAAAGCCGGACTGCCTTCTAAGAAACCGTTGTAAAAAACCGTTATATTTGTTGAAGAATAGTTATAGGCGGTGCCTTATTTTAGATTAAAGTATAGAAATTAGTTAGTAACAATTTTTTTAATAATTGAAGCTGTCTTCTCCGGTAACTCTAACTGAGGATAAAGCTTTGCATTTGCAATATGGATGATGTCGCATTTACTGTTTAGCTTATGGTAATTGTTGATAACATCCATATTATTTTTTATTCCTGTTGATGCTATAATTGATACATCCTTGTCCAGGTTCTTGAGAGCATGCACGATATTAGTATTGATGTAGTTTGATAAAATGCTTGAGTAAAGATATTTGCCGCGGCTTTGTCCTTTATGTGCGGACTCATAGTATGCATCCTTCATCTTATCTGATATGAGCTGGCTTCTTGAAATAAATTTATTTCTGAAGAGTAAATCTACTTTGATAGGGCTCATAAGCTTATTGTATATAAATGTACCTATGATTGGCAGATTAATTATGTTCTGCTTAAATTTTGTGTTCTTGTCAGGTATGCATTTAAGCTGTTGTAATGATACAGGGTTTATAAGTATGATTTTATTAAATAAATCCTTTGACAGAGCATTTGCCATGATTACAGGAGCTGTTGACAGATTTGTTGCAGCTACGTTAACAGGCTTTCCTATTACGTCATTTACAAAGGCTGTGATAATCTGTACATACATGTAGCTTGTATATTTGATGGAAGGCTTGTCCGAGCGGCCACATCCAAGCAAATCAATAGTGTATACGGTATTGTTCTTTGCAAGCTTTTTAGCTACTTTAGCCCATTCTTCACCGGATGCTCCGGAGTCGGTGTCGTGTATTAAAAGTATTGGCTCACCGGTGCCGGTTTTTGTATAAAAGATATTTCCTTCTTTCCATTTGTAGTAGTGGCCATTGTCTACTTTGAGTGCATTTTTCCTTTCGGCATTAGAGTCTACAACTCTGTTGTATATATGCATACCGGCAATCACTGCAGATGTGAGAAAAAGTAGATTTTTTGTACTTTTTTTCATATTATAACCTCCTTGTTTTTATCTGAAAAATTTGATATATTGATTTTGTATTCTTATAACTATATTATAACAAAAAAGAAGTTTTATACAATTATTTTTTATAATTGCTTTTAAATATAGTAAAAATGATATATAATTATCCTGTGGATAAATTAATTATACAAACAAATGTTCGATGACTATGGTTAAACAATATTTAGAGAAAACAAGAGATGAATTTTATGACAGCAAGTATGCGCTTATAGAAAAACTTACTGCCGCTGAGAATCATTTTAAAGAAAATATCAAGATTATACAGATGCTTGAGGGAAAATCCGATGAAAGCTTTGAGGCTTTTACCCCTCGTGAAATCAATTCATATAATAAGAGCAAAGCTAAGGAACTTAAGGAAGAGCAGAAGTTGATTGAGCCTCAGATAAAGTCTTTACACAAACAGATTTCTGATATTGATTACAAGATTGATGAAATCAACAATGTTATCAGAGTGTATAATTCTGATGAGACAACTAATGAAGTAGAAATTTCAGAGGCCATATATGATGTTATCAACGAAGAGGATAGTGATGCTTTTAAGAGGGTGATTTTACAGACTGTGGAGAGTGAGAGACAGCGTATCGCCCGTGATTTGCACGATTCTACTGTACAGAGTCTGACATCACTCACTCACAAGACAGAGCTTTGTCTTAAACTTATGGATGTTGACCCTATCAGGTGCCGGCTTGAGCTTACGTCTCAGGGAAAGATACTGAAGGATATTATCAATGAGCTTCGAAATATGATTTATAATTTAAGACCTATGTCATTTGATGATATTGGATTTAATATTACTGTTGAGCGTGCTCTTGATAAGCTTCGCAATTCAAATAATATAAGATGCAATTTCAAGACATCCGGTGATGAGTACATGGTAGACAGTCTTGTGTCACTAACCTTACTCAGGGTCATTCAGGAGGCTTGCA
>OGZW01002948.1_pt1 | contig 12944 bp, 9 predicted proteins | sample 1577001 | NCBI WGS metagenome assembly OGZW01 (sample SAMEA3541519, study PRJEB24748) | human gut metagenome | biome: human gut; feature: human-associated habitat; material: faeces | place: China | collected 2012 | reverse complement strand
AGGACAAGATAAGACAGTCGATCTGGGAACTCAGACGACAACCGAGTTACGGAAGACACAGGCGGTATCTACCATTTATTCGGACGAATTGGATAAAAATGCAACTACGAGTCCTTACAATGCAATATATGGCCTGTTGCCGGGACTGACTGTGATGCAAAATACGAGTTGGGGAACCGACAAATCACGTTTAAATGTACGTGGTCGTGGCTCCTTGAATGGAGATACGCCATTATTTGTGGTAGACGGTTTTGCCCGCCCGATCGAATATATCAATCTTTCGGAAATAGAATCAATATCCGTATTGAAAGACGGTGCTGCTACTGCTCTTTGGGGAGGTAGAGGCGCCAACGGCGTGGTGCTGATAACTACCAAACGCGGTATGTACAGTAAAAAAGAGATCAAGGTAGATTACAAGTTTGGTTTAGGTCTGCCCGTAAACCAACCGGAATTTGCCGATGCTTATACATATGCAAAAGCCCGGAATGAAGCATTGAGATATGATGGCCTGCAACCGGATATGGATGAAGCTTCTTTTTTGGCCGGAGGTAATAGCGATCTTTATCCGAATGTTGATTGGCAGAAGGAAGCGTTGCGTAATCATACGACCAGTCATCAACTGGATATTACTTTCCGCGGGGGAGGTAAGAGGCTGCGCTATTTCAGTGTCTTGAATTATAAGAATGATATGGGACTGTTGAATTCCAAGTACACTGACTACACTGATCGTTATAATTCCCAGATGAAAAAGTATTTTCTCAATCTTCGCATGAATCTGGATGTAGATATCACAGATGCAACGAAATTGAAACTGAATATGCTCGGTATGCTGCGTGAAACGAAACGCCCTACCACATCGGAGGCTACTTTGTTTGAACAGATATTCAATACTCCATCTGCCGCATTCCCTGTACAGACTCAGAATGGACTCTGGGGTAGTAATAATGTGCTGAAAACAAACCCGATAGCCAATCTGGCGGACGTAGGCTATTATAAGCTGAATCAGCGAATGCTGCAAGCAGATCTGCGATTGATACAAGACCTGTCTGTATTGACTCGCGGACTGAGCGCTGAACTTGCTATTGCCTATGATAATAATGCAACTTATCAGGAAACAGCCAAGAAAAGCTTTATGTATCAGACCATTGAGAAAGGTACTGACGGAGAACCGGTTTATACGAATTACGGAAATCCTAACGATGAATTGGAAATCAGCAACAAAGGATTGGCTAATCAATATATACATGCCAACTTTGAAGCGAAAGTCAATTATCACCGGACATGGGATAAACATGATTTTACTGCCAGTGCCATGTTCCGCCAGGAATCAATGACTCTGACGGGAGCTAATAATAGCCGTTACCGTCAGTACATCATCGGAACCGTAGGTTATAATTTTGATAATCGTTATATGGTGGATGTTGTTGCTAACTGTTTCGGCAGTAGCGTATTGGGAAAGAACGATAAGTATCGTGCATATCCTGCCATATCTGCAGCCTGGATACTCTCGAACGAGAATTTCATGAAAGGAATCTCCGCTTTTGATTATTTGAAACTCCGCGCTTCTTACGGGCGTTCCGGATATGATATCTATGATTATGATATGGATAAGCAATATTGGATAGGAAGCGGTTCCTATTATTTTCAGGCTGGGAATACCTCTGCCGGAAGCAGTTTGAAGGAGGGAATGCTGGCAATGGAGCAACTCGACTTGGAAGTGGCAGATAAATATAATATCGGTTTGGATATGAGTTTGCTCAAAGGGTTGACTTTTTCTATTGATGGTTTCTATGACAAGCGCTCTAATATTTTAATTGAAGGAAGCGGGTTGATATCTTCTGCAATCGGAGTTACCATTCCCCAGATGAATGCGGGAAAAGTGGAAACAAAAGGAACAGAACTCTCTACTATGTGGAAAAAAGAGTATAAAAACTTCAGCTACTACATCGGTGCTAATTTCTCTTATGCCAAAAGTAAAGTCATAGAGAATGGTGAGGGGTATCAACCGTATGGCTATCTGTCTAAGAAAGGTTATCCTATCGGACAATGTTTCGGTTGGGAAGCGATCGGTTATTTTAGAGATGAGGAGGACATTAAGAACAGCCCTGTACAGAAATTCTCGGAGGTACGTCCGGGGGATGTCAAATATAGGGATTTAAATGGTGATAAAGTAATTGACAGTAATGATCAGAAAGCGATAGGATATTCTACTGCCATACCGGAGATTTACTATGGTATCAACTTAGGATTTGAGTATAAAGGTTTTGGGGTAGACGCTCTCTTCCAAGGGGTAGGGCATTATAGCGTGATGTTGAATACTGCAAGCGTGTACTGGCCGTTGAGAAACAACACAAATATTTCAAACTGGTATCTGAACGACAAAATCCGTTGGACGGAAGATACGAAAGATATTGCCAATGTTCCTCGTTTGACCACGCTGGATAATGCCAATAATTTCAGAAATAGTACACAATGGTTGGAGAACGGAAGTTACTTTAAACTTCGTAACCTGAATGTTTATTATAATTTTCCTTCTTCTTGGGCGAAGAAGGTGAAGATGGAGAAGATTCAGGTATATGCGAGAGCTAATAATCTTTTCTCGCTGGATCATGTGAAATATATGAACTGTGAGGATCTGAAAATCAATTATCCGGATATGACTTCCGTTTATTTCGGATTGAATATTAACTTCTAAAATGTGAGATAACCATGAGAAAATGTATCATATTATATACAGGTTTGCTACTATCCGTTTCTGGGTGTAGCTTGCTCGAACTGGACGAATCGACTGGTTTGAACAGAGAAGAGGCTTATTCCTACTTTAGCAATGTCAAGGGCTTGGCTACTTATGTTTATAGCCAGTTGCCCGGAGATCTCGGAGTACTCGACGGGGCTTTGAGAGAGTCTGCAACGGATAATTCTGTTTATATTTGGAGTGATAATAGTGTTCACGACTTTTATAATAATGCCTGGAGTCCCAATAATGCAGTCGACAATATGTGGTCGAAGTGTTATGGAGCTATCCGTTCCGTTAATTCATTTCTCGAAAACTATTCCCAAGAGAGGCTGGAGCGTTTCCGTTGGAATGATACGTATGAAGAAGATATTGCCAAAGCTACTATGTATCGTGAAGAATTGCGGGTGTTGCGGGCTTTCTACTTGTTCGAACTGGCCAAACGATACGGAGATATTCCATTATTGACACGTACGTATGCGTTGGATGAGATCAATAGCGTGGAAAAGAGTTCTTTCAGCGAAGTGATAAAATATATATGCGATGAATGTAGTGATGCAGCTAAAACACTTCCCGTCAGTCATCAAGATTTTTGGGCGGAGACGGGACGCGTAACTAAAGGTACTGCGTTGGCATTGAAATCTCGTGCCCTTCTTTATGCGGCGAGTATGTTACATAATCCCAGTCAGGATGCTGATAAGTGGAAAGCTGCTGCCGATGCGGCTTATGCTATCATAAAAGAGAACTGGTACAGTCTGCCGAAAACGAATGCCGATCCTCTGTATGATAAGAACGGTGGAAACGATGTTTTGAAATCTCCGCAATTAATCTTTGAGCGTAGAAATGGAGAAAGTTTTGACTTTGAAGCAAACAATCTGCCTATCAGTTATGAAAAGGGAGAAACCGGCAATGTACCTACCCAAAATCTGGTGGATGCTTTTCAGCTGACTAATGGAAAAGACTTTGACTGGGAACAGCTTGCGCCAGGGCAGAACCCGTATGAGGGCAGAGACCCACGGTTTTACAAAACAGTACTTTGCAACGGAGATACATGGATGAATTCAACTATTCAGTCTTATGAAGGCGGTAAAGATGGTGCCGGAACAGCCGGAGCGACTACCACTGGCTATTATTTGAAGAAGTATATGAACGAGACCGTTTCTCTTACTCCTTCTAACGAGAAAAAGAAACCTCATCATTTCATTATATTCCGTTATGCAGAGATTCTTCTGAACTATGCAGAAGCGATGGATGCCTGGAAGGGTGCCGATTATACGGATAATGATCATCCATTGTCTGCACGTGCAGCACTGAATCAAGTACGTAGTGCAGCTGATATGCCTGCTGTTACAACGGATGGCGATGCATTTACTGAAAGTATCCGTCGCGAAAGACGCGTGGAACTGGCGTTTGAAGACCATCGGTTCTGGGACATCCGTCGTTGGAAGATAGGTGATAAAACCAAAGCCATTTATTGCATCAAGATTACTCTGGAAAATGGTTCACCTGTTTATAAGAAAGAGTTGCTTGAAACACGTAACTGGGATGATAAGATGTATCTGTATCCTATACCACAGACAGAATATTATAAGAATCCTAATTTAGGCCAAAATACAGGCTGGTAAATAAAATACGTGAGATACTGTTTCTGCTTTTCCTGCAAACAGTATCTCACGTTAAATTATTCAGTTTATTATCCAACTTCTGTTTTCTGCATATCAACTACCGGTTTACCTGCTCTTTACTCCTTCTTCTTGATATCATCTCGTAAAAATCAGAGAAAAAGACTAGCTAATAAAGCTAGTCGCTTTAGGTAAGAAAACTAATTATATCAGCGATAAAAAGAAATAAAAAACGCGTTGGAATTGTTTATTACCTTAAGCTACCCTTTCGTTTTTTAATAAATTAGCTAGAAAGTGTGGTGTTTATTGGATAAGAACACTTATTTTTGCAGCATGTTACAATTTGAGAATCAAAAGATAAAGCAAATCGTTCGCAAGGCATTTCCGGTAGTAACGCTGGTTGTCATGCTATATTCTTGCGCCAGTATCGGACGTCCGGACGGTGGCCCTTATGATGAAACGCCACCCCGTTTCATCGGTAGTACACCTGCTGCCGGCGCTTTAAATAATCAGAGGACAAAAGTTTCTCTCTTGTTCGACGAATTTATAAAGTTGGAAAAAGCAACAGAAAAAGTCGTTGTTTCTCCACCGCAGGTACAACAGCCCGAAATTAAAGCTTCAGGAAAGCGGATACAGGTGAACCTGCTTGATTCATTGAAAGCGAATACCACTTATACAATTGACTTTTCGGATGCGATAGTCGATAATAACGAAGGTAACCCGTTGGGTAACTTTACCTTCACCTTTTCTACCGGTACGCAAATAGATACAATGGAGGTATCCGGAACGGTGCTTGACGCTTCCAATCTGGAGCCGATAAAAGGAATCCTGGTAGGATTACATTCCAACCTGAACGATTCGGCTTTTACAAAATTGCCATTTGACCGTGTGGCACGTACCGATAGCCGGGGACGCTTCTCTATCCGTGGCGTAGCTCCTGGCAAATATCGTATTTATGGGTTAATGGATGCAGACCAGACATTTACTTTCAACCAAAAAAGTGAAGTCATTGCTTTTAACGATTCACTGGTCATTCCTCGTATGGAGGAAAGAATCCGTATGGACACGGCTTGGGTGGACTCACTGACTTACGATACGATTGTTGAGAGGAAATATATGCATTATCTGCCGGATGATCTTATACTCCGTGCCTTTAAGGAGTTCAACTACTCACAATATTTGATTAAATCAGAACGGCTTGTTCCGCAGAAATTTACGTTCTATTTTGCCGGTCAGGCAGATACTTTACCTACATTGAAGGGGTTGAATTTCGATGAAAGGGATGCTTTTGTTATCGAAAAGAATCCGCGGAACGATACGATCCATTATTGGGTGAAAGACTCTTTGCTTTTTAAGCAGGATACACTTGCTATCAGCCTAACTTATCTTTATACGGATACATTAAATCAATTGGTATCACGTACGGATACGTTGAATCTGGTTTCGAAGCAAAAATATAAGAAGGAAGAACCGGAGAAAAAGAAAAAAAAGAAAAAGAAAGATGAAGAAGATGAGCCGGAACCAACCAAATTCTTGCCGGTGAATGTCGGTGCACCTTCATCAATGGATGTATACGGTTCTATATCTTTGACTTTTGATGAACCGATTGCCCGTTTTGATAGTGCGGCGATTCATCTGAAAGAAAAGGTGGATACGCTTTGGAAAGATATACCATTTGAGTTTGAACAAGATTCTTTGAATCTGAAAAGATTCAACTTGTATTATGACTGGGAACCGGGTAATGAATATGAGTTCTCGGTAGACTCGACTGCATTCCATGGTATATATGGCTTGTTCACCGATAAAATAAAGCAGGGCTTCAAAGTACGTAAACTGGAAGAATATGCCAGTATCACCTTTCTGGTGACAGGAGCAGACTCTACTGCTTTTGTAGAATTGTTGGATGCTCAAGATAAAGTGGTGCGCCAGAGAAGGTTAACGGACGGAGGGTATGCAGACTTTTATTTTTTGAATCCTGGTAAATATTGTGCCCGACTGGTGAACGACCGGAATGGAAATGGAATCTGGGATACTGGTAACTTTGAAAAAGGAGAACAACCTGAGGAAGTGTATTATTACAATATGATCTTGGAGCCGAAGGCAAACTGGGACTTAGATAAGCAATCATGGGATATTCACGCAATTCCGCTAGATAAGCAGAAACTGGACGAACTTAAAAAACAAAAACCGGATGAAGACAAGAAAAAGAAAGATAGAGATAGGAATAGTCAGCGACGTCGCTAATTTTCGACGAAAAATTATAATTGGATTAGCGACATTGCTAATGGGAATCTTTGTTCTTCCTGCCAGTGCCCAGTGCGAAGCTAAGAACGATGCATTCAAATCCGGTGAGCACGTGATGTACGACTTGTACTTTAACTGGAAGTTTGTATGGGTGAAAGCCGGATTGGCCAGTTTGACAACGAACGCAACTACTTACCACTCGGAGCCTGCCTATCGTATCAATTTGCTGGCTTTGGGCAGTAAGCGGGCGGATTTCTTCTTTAAAATGCGGGACACGCTGACTTGTGTAATAGGTGAAAAACTCGAACCGCATTATTTCCGCAAAGGTGCCGAGGAAGGAAAACGTTATACGGTTGATGAGGCTTGGTTTTCTTATAAGGATGGTCTTTGTTTTGCCAATCAGAAGCGTACATACCGGGACGGATCCGTCACCGAGTCGGAAGAAAGTGACAGCCGTTGTATCTACGATATGTTGAGCATCTTGGCACAGGCACGTTCTTATGATCCTAGTGATTATAAAGTAGGGGATAAAATTAAATTTCCTATGGCTACCGGACGTAAAGTGGAGGAGCAAACGCTTATTTATCGCGGAAAAGAAAATGTGAAAGCTGAGAACGGGGTTACTTATCGTTGCCTGATCTTTTCGTTAGTCGAGTATGACAAGAAAGGAAAAGAAAAAGAGGTGATTACTTTCTTTGTGACTGATGATTTAAATCACCTTCCTGTCCGCTTGGATTTATTCCTGAATTTTGGTTCGGCAAAAGCATTCTTGAATAGTGTAACCGGCAATCGTCACCCGTTGACCTCTATTGTTAAATAAATCAAGAGAAAAGTCGGAGAGCCGGAAGAACCTTTACAGGCAACTTCCGGCTCTCCGACTTTTTATTTTTGAATTTCGAAAGGTACTTTCTGTTCTTTTCTGAATACGCTTGATTCAAAAGTAGCAATTAAGTCCCCGTTCTGGTTTGTCACGTCGACTTGGTAACAGCCTGTACTTCGTCCGATATAGCGTTCGTGCGCTTCGGCATAAAGTGTATCGCCCGGTCCGCTTGCCCGTAGAAAAGTGATGTTGGAGGAGAGAGAGAAGGCTAGTGTACCGTGTGAGTTGGCTGCTGCGGCAAGCGCAAGGTCTGCTAGCGTAAAGATAGCTCCTCCCTGAGTCCGTGCGCCTGCATTAAGATGCTCCGGCTTTATTTCTAATTTGGCTTTACTATACCCTTCACGTACTTCCAACAGCACTACACCTGCGTTTTCGGCGAAAAGATCATTTTTGAAGAATTCTTGTGGAGTCATGGTGTTTATAATTTTGATATTTCCTTGCAAATGTACCAAATTTGTCCCTCATTTGGATTATTTAGGTCGGTCTATTCTTGTTGAATGCATTATTTTTGCAATCAGATAATTAATCACTTAACAAAATAATCCGTGTATTATGAAAACAATTCTTAGCGCATTAGGACTATCCCTTCTGATCTTTACGAGTTGCGGTGGACAGAAAAAAGTTGAAGTAGACTTTATCCAGGACAACATCGACAACGCAGTGGCACAAAACACGATTCAAACGGATATTATCGAGAAATCAGGTAAAATCCTAAATCCGAGAACTATCAATAAAGACGGTAGTATATCTTATATACCTATTGACGACTGGTGTTCCGGTTTCTTCCCCGGCAGTATGTGGCTGACTTATAACTTGACCGGAGATCAAAAATGGTTACCGTTGGCTGAAAAGTATACAGAGGCCCTTGATTCTGTGAAGCATCTGAAATGGCACCATGATGTAGGCTTCATGATTGGCTGCAGCTATCTGAACGGATACCGTATGGCAGACAAGAAAGAATATAAAGATGTAATCATTGAAACGGCAAAATCTCTTTCTACCCGTTTCCGTCCGAATGCAGGTGTTATTCAGTCATGGGATGCCGATAGAGGTTGGCAAGGAACGCGCGGTTGGAAATGTCCGGTGATTATCGACAATATGATGAATCTCGAATTACTGTTCGAGGCAACCGCTTTTTCCGGTGACTCTACTTTCTATAATATTGCAGTGAAACATGCGGATACGACCATGGCTCATCACTTCCGTCCGGACAACAGTTGTTATCATGTTGTGGATTATGATCCCGAAACAGGCGAAGTGCGTAAGAGACAAACAGCGCAGGGATATGCGGACGAATCCGCCTGGGCTCGCGGACAGGCCTGGGCCTTGTACGGATATACTACTTGTTACCGCTACACTAAAGATAAGAAGTATCTCGACCAGGCGCAAAAAGTATATAACTTCATCTTTACGAATAAGAACCTGCCGGAAGATCTCGTTCCTTACTGGGATTATGATGCTCCGAACATCCCGAATGAACCGCGTGATGCTTCTGCCGCTGCTTGTACGGCTTCCGCCCTTTACGAACTGGACGGTTATCTGCCGGGCAATCATTACAAGGAAACTGCTGATAAGATCATGGAAAGCTTGGGCTCACCCGCTTATCGTGCTAAAGTTGGAACAAATGGAAACTTTATCCTGATGCACTCGGTAGGCAGTATCCCTCACGGACAGGAGATTGATGTTCCTTTGAATTATGCCGACTATTACTTCTTGGAAGGACTGATGCGCAAAAGAGACTTGGAAAAGAAATAATAAGGTTATCGTTTATTATTTATCATCTTATAACTTAAATATATATGAAACCTATAAATCTTTTGGTGGGAGGCCTGACACTGTTTACGGCACAGGGTTGCAAGGCTCCGAAGCAAGTAGTCGAACAATCGGAACATCCCAATATTATTTATGTATTTCCGGACCAGTACCGTAATCAGGCAATGGGCTTCTGGAGTCAGGATGGATTCCGGGATAAAGTAAATTTTGAGGGAGATCCCGTACATACCCCCAATCTGGATGCATTTGCACGGGAGTCTATGGTTCTGACCTCCGCGCAAAGCAACTGTCCGTTGAGTAGCCCTCATCGGGGAATGTTGCTGACCGGTATGTATCCGAACCGTAGCGGAGTGCCTTTAAATTGCAACTCTACACGTCCGATCAGTTCTTTGCGTGAGGATGCGGAGTGCATCGGTGATGTATTTAGCAAAGCTGGTTATGATTGTGCTTATTTCGGTAAACTTCATGCAGATTTTCCCACTCCGAATGATCCCGAACATCCGGGACAATATGTAGAATCCAAACGTCCTGTGTGGGATGCCTATACACCGAAAGAGCGTCGTCATGGTTTCAACTACTGGTATTCTTATGGCACGTTTGATGAACATAAGAATCCGCATTACTGGGATACGGACGGTAAAAGGCACGATCCGAAAGAATGGTCACCTCTGCATGAATCCGGAAAAGTTGTATCTTATTTGAAAAACGAAGGTAATGTGCGTGATACAAAGAAGCCTTTCTTTATCATGGTAGGGATGAATCCTCCTCATAGTCCGTATCGTTCATTGGATGATTGCGAAGAGCAGGACTTTGATCTTTATAAAAACCAACCTTTAGACAGTCTGTTGATTCGTCCTAATGTTGACCTGAAAATGAAGAAAGCCGAATCAGCCCGTTATTATTTCGCTTCCGTGACCGGGGTAGACCGTGCTTTCGGACTACCTGAATACCAAGCTTCGCAATAGAATCACGGAAATTATTTACATATTTTTCCATAACCGGTCCCAGATAACTATTCATAACCGTTGTACTCATACGGCTGAACTCACGGAACTCCGGTGCCAGTTTACTGGAAATCGTAACGTATGCTTCCGGGAACTCTTCATGAATGATCTCTTCAATTCTTTCTTCATGAACCGGATTAATGAATGAGAACAAAGTACAAACTGCAATTGCTGTCACACCCTGTGCTTTTAAGTATCGAACGACCTCTCTTGTTTCGTTCTCATCCAGCGGAGTCTCAACACTTCCGTCGTAACGGATTCTCTCTGTTACCGTACAGTTTAAACCGGACGGAACCAGTGAATACGGTTTCTGTGCCTGAAGATTGTAAAGAGAAGGACGTCTCTGGGTTCCGATTTCCATCAGATCCTTAAATCCTTTGGTAGTGATAAGGCCAAGGCGGCAACCTTTCTTCTCGATTAATGCGTTCGTTCCTACGGTTGTACCGTGTGCCAGATAACTAACTTCTTCCGGAGCTGCTTTCTTAATCTCTAATACATCCTGCACTCCCTTTACAATTGCTCTGGACGGATCCGCCGGTGTGGAACTATCCTTGTAATTGAACAACTCACCTGTTTCCTGATTAAAAACAGAAAAATCTGTAAACGTTCCTCCAACGTCTACGCCAATCATATATGACATAGTATTTCCTCCTATGTAGTGTATTTTTCAAGCTGCACCTTCCAGGTATGGTCGTTTACCCATCCGGACTTTTTAGGATGTTGACATCATACAGTTTATGTTGTTATATAACGTCATATCTCCTTTACTGATAACATACTACCATTCTCATCATTTGTCAATACTTTTTCAATCAAAAATTCCATGCTTTTTGAGCCATCTTATGCTCTGTATATCTGCCTGCCTTGGATTAGAGCGATACCTCGGATCATTCTGCTCCAGCGCATACATTCCCTTATATCCAGCTGATTCAAGAATATCCAGATATTCACAGATGGGAAGATCCCCATCCCCAAGGACCATGTGAACCGCCGGGTGGGAATCATGGAGATGAATATGTGATAATTCTGCTCCATGAGCTAAGTAACGTTCTATCTTCTGGTCCATATAAACCATTTGTCCTATATCCAGCATAGGCTTCATGCTTCCTGAAGGCATAAGGGAAATCATCTCTTTCTGCTGCTCCGGCGTGTTCAGTACGTTCGAAGACAGAGGTGTCAATGTCTCCAGCACAAGTAAAATACCCATTTTCTGAGCCTTTTCAGACAAACGATACAGGCTCTCTTCGCTCCGCTTCCACGCATCCTCCACTGGTTTGTTGAAATAACCGCATCCAGCTGAAACCAACACCTTCGGGCAGTTCAATATTTCTGCTGCATAAAATGCACGTTCAAAATTGCGTATGCTATATTCACGTATTTTTTCATCTTCTGCTGCCAGATTGACCGGATACTGGCATTGCTCCGGCGTGATACAGCATACTGAAAGCTCACGGCTCCGAATCTGAGCAGCTTTTTCTATCAGCTGCGCTTCGTCCATCGTATCCAGACAGAAGGACGGACCTGCTGCCCAGAGTTCCACATTTTGCATTCCCAGTAAAACAGCCGTATCCAGAAAGTACTCGAACGGATACCGCAGATACTGATAGCTCCCCAGTGCAAATCGTTCCTTTGATATCTGCACCATGACCCTCACTTCCTTTTTTATTTTTGTTTTTATAATTCTCTGTAAATCCGGTCATGCTCAGACTTCGGTACCGGCACACCGTCTCCAAAGGCACCATTCTTCAAGCAGGTTCCTGCTGAAAATACAGCTGCCGCTTTCAATGCCTCCGGAAGTATCTCTGCCCTTATCTCACTGTTTTTCCAGCTTCCCTCCGGTTGTGTTTCCAGCTTTTTCAAGATGGTAATCAGCATAGCAGTGGCAAAGCTGTCTCCGGCTCCCATGGTATCCACCGGGGTGACATAATCCGGCAGCTGGCGATAAAACCGCTCCCCATCAAAAACCGTTGCTCCCTTACTTCCACGGGTAGCTGTCACCACACTGCATCCCTTTTCATGCAGCTTCCGGCACAGTTTTTCTGTCTCCTCATCATTCAGATCACTACAGGATAAAAATGCAAAATCAATATATGGGCATACACGTTCCACCCTGTCTTCCTCATTCCAGCGATACGAAAAATCATAGCTTACCAAGGGAGAAAGTCCATGCAGGGCTGGAAGCAGCCCATCGGTAAAGCCATTGTTGGTTGTATGAATCAAATTAAAACCATCTGCATATTCCAGATCCTCTTTTTCCAGATAAATTGGATGCTGCTGCAGAACACCACCTTTATTGCTTCCTTTAAATACACGATCTCCATCTACAAGGGTTACTCTGGCAAAGCCATTTTCTCCTTCATAGATGCGGCAATGACTGTGTCCGACTCCGTGTGCATCTAAAGATGCCTGCACGTGATCCGCTACTGCATCCTTTCCAAATACTCCCATAAAATCCGATTCTGCTCCCAGCATTCTTGCATATACCGCAAAATTTACTGCCTGACCACCCGGATACATGGTTCCGGTATGCAGATATACATCACACACATTATCTCCAAGACCTAATACTTTCAGCATTTTCTGTTTCCTCCTGTATTTTTATCGATTGAATTTGTTTTGAAACGAAAAGCGGCCGCCTGGAAGAGGCCGCCATTCAGTTTGAAGGCACCGACGGCAACGAGTGCACC
>OGZW01002943.1_pt1 | contig 12957 bp, 14 predicted proteins | sample 1577001 | NCBI WGS metagenome assembly OGZW01 (sample SAMEA3541519, study PRJEB24748) | human gut metagenome | biome: human gut; feature: human-associated habitat; material: faeces | place: China | collected 2012 | reverse complement strand
CGCAGCCGCCGGAGCGGTGCTTAAGCCGTAAGGCGGGAATTATGCGGTGTTGCCTAATAAAAAGCGGCGAAAGAGAGGCAGCTGAGATGATCCGCCATATTTTGTTCTGGAAATATACCGACGCTGTAAAAGCACAGCATCAAGAAGCTGAAGCTTTGAAGTTTTTACAAAATTCCGTTGCCACCATGCGGGGCAGGATCGACGGCTTGCTGTGCATTGAAATTGGCCTCAACCTGGCCGGAGGGGACTATGACTTGATATTCTATGCAGAACTGCGGGATGAACAGGCGCTGCAATGCTTCCAGCAGCATCCGCTGCACGCTGCCCACCGTGAGCGCTGCAAAGACCTTGTAACGGCGCGCTTGTGCGGTGATGTGAGAGTGGGTACGAATTAAAGGCCAGTTGCGCAAAAAGTGCGGCGGAAAGCCGTGCAAATGTGGTCATTCTCGGCATGTTTTTTGCCGGAATGATATGGTATAATCGTATCATCAAAACAATCCTGCGGGCCTGCCCCAAGCATGGCTGCGGGAATGTAAGGACGTAATATAAAGAGGGATCAATGTGGATAATTTAATGTTCAGCCTGAACGCGACCCTTCCGGTATTTCTGGTGATGGTCATTGGATGGGCGCTGGGGCAAAAAGGCTTTTTGCCAAAGCAGTTCTGCACCGTGGCCGACAAGCTGGTGTTCAAGGTAACGCTGCCGGTCATGCTGTTCTGTGATATGGCAACCCTGGACCTTGCCCACAGCTTTGATGCAAAGTTTGTCTTGTTCTGCTTTGCGGTAACGGCCATTGCCATTGTGGTCATCTGGGTGCTGGCGCGCCGCCTGTTGAAAGATAAAACCCTGGTGGGTGAGTTCGTACAGGCCAGCTACCGCAGCAGCGCGGCCATTCTGGGCGTGGCGTTCATCCAGAACATTTACGGCACTTCCGGCATGGCCCCCCTGATGATTTTGGGCAGTGTGCCGCTGTTCAACATTTTTGCGGTCATTATCCTGACGGTGGAAAGCCCGCAGCAGCATGGCAAAGTGACCCCCTCCAAGCTGCTGTACGGTGTGCTGACCAACCCCATTCTGGACGGCATTATTCTGGGTACGCTGTACAGCCTGCTGCCCTTTGGCCTGCCTACCCTGGCGCAGAAAACCCTGACCAGCCTTTCCAGCCTGACCACCCCGCTGGCGCTGCTTTCCATCGGCGCTTCGTTTGAGGGAGCCAAGGCCATCAAAAAGCTGGCACCCACCCTGGTGGCGGCTTGCTGCAAGCTGATGGTGCTGACCACGATCTTTATCCCCATTGCCGTCAAGCTCGGTTTCCGGGACCAGCAGCTGATTGCCCTGCTCATCATGCTGGGCAGCCCCACCACGCCAAGCTCTTACGTTATGGCCAAGAACATGGGCCATGAGGGTGTGCTGACGGCCAGCTGTGTGGCGGCAACCACGCTGTTCTCGGCGCTATCGCTGACGTTCTGGATCTTTGTTCTGCGTAGCGGCGGCTATATTGCTTAAAAATACAGAATATCTTAACACAAAACGAACCCCCTTTGCATAGTGTGAAATGAGGGCGGGCGGCAAGCCTGCAACACACAGCAAAGGGGGCTTTTTTATGGCAAATGCAATGCCGGAATATGGCGGAACCGTGCTGCGGCCGGGGGCATCCGGCCCGGATATTGCCCTGGTACAGCGCTGGCTGGGCGGACTGAATGTGGATGGACGCTACGGCACCAGCACCGAAACCGCAGTGCGGCGGTTCCAGCGGGAACAGGGGCTGAAAATTGACGGCCACGTGGGCCGCGATACCTGGGATGCCCTGTACCGCGCCTGGGCGGATAAAAACGGGGAAGGGGAGATCTGGCCCGGTGTTACCATGCGCCGCGGCAGCCGGGGCGCAACCGTGAAAAGCGCCCAGCAGAAATTGAAAACCCTGGTGCCGGAACTGACCACCGATGGCCGTTACGGTGCCAGCACGCGGGAAGCGGTTCTGGCCTGGCAGGTAGTGCATGACCTGAAACCGGACGGCATGCTGGGCCGCGCAACCTGGAACAGCCTGTACGGTGTCACTACCAGAAAAGCATAACAAACGCAAAACAGCATCCGCATGGCGGCCCACGGGCAGGGGGCACCATACGGATGCTGTTATTTTGTGAAAAAGCAAAGGCAATACCGCACAATTCCCGCCTGACGGCTTAAGCACTGCTCCGGCGGCTGCGGCACGGCAACTGCGTTGCCAAAATGCTCGATAATACACAAAGTATTATCTGCGCTTTTGGCTTAGCAGCTGCCGCACCTCGCTCGCCGTATCGGCACTTAGAATTATGCGGTGTTGCCCTTAATATGATACACCCTAGTGTACACGAAAGTACGACTTAAAGCAAGTACTTTGCGCACCGGAGGTTTTACAGCTTCACGCCCATTTTTTCCAGCGCAAACAGCGCTGCGCCCAGGCTGCCGCACAGTTGGCTGTACTCGCTGACCTCCACCGGGGCTTTCAGGGCGGTTTCCAGCTCTTTCACAACGCCGCGGTTGCGGGCTACACCGCCTGTCATCATAAAGGGGGCCACGCCGCCGGTGCGGCGGGCCAGGGCAGCGGTTTTGCCCGCAACAGATTTATTCAGGCCGTGGATGATATCCGCCGGTGCGGTGCTGCGGGCAATCAGGCTGACGACCTCACTTTCCGCAAACACGGTACACATGCTGGAAATGGTCACATCGTTGTGCCAGTCCAGGCCAAGCTCGCTCATCTCCGGCAGCTTCATCTGCAGGGTGCGGGCCATCATCTCCAAAAAACGGCCGGTACCGGCGGCGCATTTGTCGTTCATCGCAAAGGTTTCAACAGCGCCGCTTTCGCTCAGGCGGATCACCTTGGAATCCTGCCCGCCAATGTCGATCACGGTGCGCACGGCGGGGTCCAGATGATGAGCCCCGCGGGCATGGCAGGTGATCTCGGTCACGGCTGCGCCGTCATCGCCCAGGAACTCGCGCCCGTAGCCGGTGTATACCTTGGAACCCAGGTCGCTTTCGGCAATGCCTGCCATCGTCAGGGCCTGTTCCAGTGCCTGGCGGGCACCGGTTGCAGCCCCGGCGCCGGTGGGCACAATGGCCCAGCCGCAGATCTTTCCGCTGCGATCCAGGATCACGGCATCGGTGCTGGCAGAGCCGCTGTCGATGCCGGCGGCATATTGTGCGTTGGTGTTCATGGCGGGAGTCTCCTTGTTTTCGGTATCGGGAACGGCGTTCAGGCTTTCGGCAAATGCGCCCAGGCGGGTGCTCAGCTGCCCGCCGCCGCTGGTAAAGGTCTGGCGGGAACAGTCGGTTTCAATTTTTAATACCGGCAGATGGAACTGCTCCGGCGCGGTCAGGCCGGGGGCGTAATAATCACAGAACTGCACGGTGTGGTACACAATGCCAACGGTCTGGCCGTCCACCAGGGCGGCGCGCTCACTGACCGGGGCATCCATCCGCATGCAGGGTATCTGGCCCAGCAGGGCGGCGGCGTAACCGGGCAAAAAGTCCTCCAGTGCGGCGGGGGCAACATCGGCAAGCTCACGGTTGCCGGTGCAGGTAGCATCCACCACGGGCAGGGCAAAGGCTTTCTGCACGGTATCATACAGCACGCTGCCGCCATGGGCACCCAGCAGGGTCAAATGCGGACCCTCGGCGTGGGGTTTGTGCACAAAAAAGGCGTGGGCGCGCTGGGCGTCGAATTCCTGCCCGATGTACCGCTGCAGGGCATCCGCCAGCCTGCGCAGGTCCCGCGCAAAGCGGGCGCGGGTGGCCGGGGTGCTCTGGTGGGGGACGGGCAGCAGCTGCAAAAATTCCATCTTACCACTGGCAGCCAGCACATCGTAAACGCGCAGCATGGCATCGCAGCAGTTGGTCAGCACCAAAGCCCGGATGCCGGATTGCTCCACCTGTTCCAGCACAGCCTTGGCGTAACCGCACAGGTTGGCGTGGGCGCAGCGCTCCGCGCAGGAAAAACTTTCCGCCAGCGGATCCAGCGCCGAGAAGGTGGCCCCATACCCGGCAAACAGCTCCAGCGGGGCGTATTTGCAGGCATAATAAATCGTTTTGCTCATACCAGCGCCTCCTGTTTGCTGTGCAGCATCTCCAGGAAAGCATCCAGCCGGGTGGCGGTCTGGCCGTCCATCGTGTTGGCGCGGTCGCAGCCATCGCCGTCCAGCAGCAGTACCGGGTAGCCCTCGGCTTCCAGTGCGCTCTTGAACAGCTGTGCGGCCCCCATCGTCTGCTTGCAGCCCCATTGGCAGAAGTAGACCACCCCGTCGATCTGCTGCATGCGGCACAGCTTCAGCGCGCGCTGGATGCGGTGCTGGGCGCTGCCGTTAAAGATGTTGTTCACCAGCCGCGCGGCCATGCTCTCAAACGGTTTGTCCGGGTCCATGTAGCAGCCTAAGGTATCGGCGTTCATATCGCAGGTAATAAGCTGGTTTTCTGCCGAGAAATTCAGCCGCTCCCGCACGGGCGCCTGATAAAACGGCACGGCGTGCGCCCACAGCAGCCGGGTGCCGCCACCCATGGGGCTGGCCTCGATATCCGCCAGCAGCTTGCGGGCGTACTGTTCAGCCTGCGGGGTGCCCAGCATGGTGTGGGTCACAAACACTTCGTAAAATTCGGAGGTGACATCGTTGTGCAGGTTCCGCCCGGCCTTGGCGGCCTGTGCCTGCTGCAATAGTTCCAGCGTGCGGCCGCTGTGGGCGACTGCCTGCTGCAGGGCCGCTTCGTCCAGCTTCTGGTGGGTCGCATCCTCCAAAAAGGCGGCGAACTCTCGCAGGCGGTCGGAAACTTCGGCCACAGCGTACTCGTCGTGGTCATAGGGCACATCCAGATAAAAGTGGGGGATGCCGTAATGCTGCGCCAGCCGCCGGAAGGTCAGGTTGTTGGCATCGCAGGCAATGGAGGTGCAGGCAGTGAACAGCGGCTTGCCCGCCGTGCCGGAAAGCCCCATGCCCAGCAAAGCCTTGTGGTAGCTGCACAGCGTGGGGCTGATGCCTGCGCTCTCGGCATAATGGATAAAGCCGCGCTCGGCTGCGGCACCGTTCAGGTAACAGGCGGTGGCTTCGGCAAACATCGGCAGCAGGTGGAAGGCGTGCAGCAGTTCACAGGGCATAAAGATATTGACCAGCGCCGCCCGCTGCGGGTGGGCCAGGGGCGCAATCATGGCGTCCATGGCGATCTGTGCCGCATACTGCCGCGCGGGGGTGAGCTCTTTTTCCGGGGCAAGCAGCAGCTGCACATCCTTGGCGCGGTAGCCCAACAGCAGCAGCTGGCGGGCAAGCTCCGGCTTGGGAATGGCGTCATCCACCAGCTGGCCAAAGCGGTCAACGATATTTGGCATAGGGGGTTATCCTTTCAACACGTAGGTTTCAATGGCCTTGGCAACGCCGTCATGGTTGTTGTCGTCCGTTACATAGCGGGCGGCGGCCAGAACATCCGGTGTGGCGTTGCCCATCGCAATGCCGTACCCGGCGGCCTGGATCATGGCAAGGTCGTTGCCGGAATCGCCGCAGGCCATCACCTGGTTCATCGCCAGGCCCAGGGTATCGGCCAGCGTTTTTAATCCGCTGCCCTTGGTCACGCCGGGGGCGTTGATCTCCATGTTGTTGGGAATGCTGGAAGTAATCTCAACATTAAACCGGCTGGCAACAGCCTGCCAGGCGGCATCGCGGGCGGCATTGTCCCGATAGGTGATGCTGAACTTTTCCACCTCGTGCGGGTGGGCGGCGAACACTGCGTGCATGTCATCCACCACAATGCGGCTGTCGCGCAGGTAGCGGCGCAGGGCAGGGGGCATCAGGGCAAGGCCGTCATTGGCACCAAAATAATCGGTGTAGGCTTTGCCGCCGATAAAAATGCCCATGGCACCGCCCGTTGCGGCCACGATATCATAAATGTCGCTGGCAAGGGCAGCATCAAACGGCAGGTTGACCAGCGGTTTTCCGGTGGAAAGCTCCACCACGCTGGCCCCGTTGGAAGTCAGGGCATACCGCACGCCGGGAATGCGCAAAAACGCTTCCGGCACACCCGATGCCACACGCCCCGTTGCGGGGATGACATCAACCCCTTTGGCAATGGCAGCGCGGATGGCTTCCAGCGTGCGGGGTGTGATCTCTTTTTCATCATTGAATACGGTGCCGTCCAGATCCAATGCAACAAGACGGATATCGGGCATAACGGACCCCTCCTTTGTTATATTTCACCAAAGATTTTAGCGCATTTTCGGTCATTTTGCAAGGGCACCTTGCATTTGCTATGCCAAGTATGGTAAAGTGACATCAGCCCTTTGCATATTGGCACAGGGCAGGGAAGGGGGAACGCGATGCAAACCGAACAACAGTCGTTGCGTGCGGCAGCCGGGCAGCGCTTTTGGCAGATCGATGCCCTGCGCGGGCTGGCGCTGCTGAATATGCTGGTTTACCATGCCATGTATGACTGGGTGTATATTTTTGGCCATGCCAGCGGCTGGTACGATATCTGGTCCACGCACTGCCATGTGTGGCAGCAGTATATCTGCTGGAGCTTTATTCTGCTTTCGGGTTACAGCTTTACCCTATCCCGCCGCCCGCTCAAGAACGGCCTGCTCACGGCGGCCTGCGCGGTGGTGCTGACCGTGGCAACCGCCGTTGCCATGCCGGAGGAAGTCATCTGGTTCGGCGTACTGCACCTGCTGGGCTGTGCGGCCCTGCTGACCTGTCTGCTGCACCCCGCGCTGGAAAAGCTGCCCCCGCTGGCAGGGGTTACGGGCAGCGCGGTGCTGTTTGCCCTGCTGAACCAGCTGCCGCAGGGCTGGCTGGGGTTTGAGGGAACGCACCTGGCAGCCCTACCCGCCGCCTGGTACAAGCCGAATCTTTTCTGGCTGGGTCTGCCAGATCTGACGGTGTTTTCCTCATCGGATTATTTCCCGCTTTTGCCGTGGGTGTTTTTGTATTGGGTGGGGTACTTTTTTGCGCGGTGGTTCCGCGCCCGCTGCACCGCGCAGCCCGGCCTGCCGCCCAAAGCCCTGCGCCCCCTGTGCGCCGGGCAGCCGCACGCTGCTGATTTATATGCTGCACCAGCCGGTGATTTACGGCGCTTTATTGGGCTTGCGGTACTTGGGCTTTGTATAAACTATTGCCCATACCCCGCGTATGAGGGCAAAAAAACTGAACTTTTTATGAAATTTCAAAAAGTGGGCCAGAACGCGTAAAATCGTGGTTGACAGGAGCCTATAAAGTATAGTATAATTTCAGTTACTGGTTGATTGTAATTTTGATTGACCGGCAAACTCCTGTCTCAGACCAAGGGAGGGAAAAAGATGTCGGAGATCCGTGTCAAAGAGGGCGAATCCCTTGAGAGCGCCCTGCGCCGTTTCAAGCGCAGCACTGCCCGCAGCGGTGTTCTTGCTGAGGTGCGCAAGCGCGAGGCTTATGAGAAGCCGTCTGTGCGTCGCAAGAAGAAGTCCGAAGCCGCCCGCAAGCGCAAGTTTAAGTAATCCGGAGCCATCGCAGCGGCTATGCCGCCGTTTTCGATAACCGTGTTTACCCAAAGGAACGGCAGAACAGGTTCGCAGAGATGCGGGCCTGTTCTTTCTTTATATCTAAAAACCGGGGTGGCGCTTGCCCGCTGCCCCGCGCTTATAATAAGGTAGTTTGTCTATGCTTCTTACCCCTGAATATATTTTCCGTGCCATTGAGGCCATCACGCCGGAGTTCCTGCGCCAGCACGGTATCACCGCCCTGGTGCTGGATGTGGATAATACCTTGACGGGGGATGGCAGCCAGCAGCTGGGTGCCACCGTGCAGCAATGGCTGGATACTATGCGTGCCGCGGGTGTGCGGTTGACGATTGTTTCCAACAATACCGCCGCCCGCGTGCGCCCCTTTGCGGACCGTGTGGGCCTGGCTTGGGTGCCGCTGGCCTGCAAGCCGCTGCCGGTCGGCCTGGCCGTTGCCCGCCGCCGCCTTGGCGTTCGCAAAAATCAGATGGCCATGGTGGGCGACCAGATCTTTACGGACCGCCTTGCCGCGGGGCTGTACGGCATCCCCTGCCTGTATACCATGCCGCGTGGGGGCGACCACCAGCGCGGTGTGCAGTTCAAGCGCAGGTTTGAACCCTACTGGCTGGACCGGTATTACCAAAAAGGGGGCCGCCTGTATGAGTGAAGCACCGCGCTTTGGCACGGCTGGGCTTTCGGACAGCTACCGTGTCCGCAGCTTTGACCCGCAGGCCATGGCGGAGTATACGGCTTCCTTTGGGCTGACGGCGTTTGAATACCAGTGTGGGCGCGGTGTGCGCCTGGGGCTGGATAAAGCCGCCGCCTTAAAAGAAGCGTTTGATGCAAAAGGCATCACTTTCTCGGTCCATGCGCCGTACTACATCAGCATGAGCAGCCTGGAGGAGGACAAGCGGCTGAACAGCGTGAACTACCTGCTGCAAAGCTGCGCACTGGTCAAGGCACTGGGCGGCCGCAGGGTCATCTTCCACGCGGGCAGCTGCGGCAAGCAGAGCCGGGAAGCCGCACTGGAAAAGGCGCTGGACACCATGCGCCGCGCTGTGGCTGCGCTGGACGAGGCGGGCTTTGAGGATATGACCCTGTGCCCGGAGACCATGGGCAAGGTAGGACAGCTGGGCACGCTGGACGAGGTGCTGACGCTGTGCGGCGTGGACAGCCGCATCACCCCCTGCATCGACTTCGGCCACCTGAACGCCCGCACGCTGGGCGGCATCCAGACCAAGGCGGACTATGCCGCCATTCTGGACCGCATGGCCGAGGTGCTGGGCGATGACCGCGCCCGGCAGTTCCATGTGCATTTTTCCCGCATCGAGTACTCGGCGGGCGGCGAAAAGCGCCACTGGACCTTTGCCGATACCCAGTTCGGCCCGGAGCCCCAGCCCCTGATGGAGCTGCTGGCACAGCGTCAGCTGACCCCGGTGGTCATCTGCGAGAGCGCGGGCACACAGGCCGAGGACGCGCAGACGATGCAGCAAATGTACTGCGCAGCGCGGAATGTGTAAAAGATTTTGTGTTTTTATCGTCTTTTTTGCCCAAACCCCTTGCCAAACAGGGGCAGATTGGGTAAAATAAATAGAGATATGCGTTAAGCATCTGAGATTAAATTTATGGAGGAATTCCTATGATTTCTGCAGGCGAGTTTCGCAATGGCGTGACCTTTGAGCAGGACGGCCAGGTTCTTCAGGTCGTTGAGTTCCAGCACGTCAAGCCCGGCAAGGGCGCTGCCTTTGTCCGCACCAAGACCAAGAACGTCATCACCGGCTCTGTGGTCGAGACCAGCTACAACCCCACCGCTAAGTTCCCGCAGGCTTTCATCGAGCGTAAGGATGTGACTTACAGCTACGAGGACGGCGATCTGTACCACTTCATGGACAACGAGACCTACGATGACATCCCCGTCAACGCAGCCGACGTGCCCGATAACTTCAAGTTCTGCAAGGAGAACGAGCTGTGCAAGCTGCTGAGCTACAAGGGCAAGGTGTTCAGCGTCGAGATCCCCAACTTCATCGAGCTGGAAGTCACCCAGACCGAGCCGGGTGTTAAGGGCAACACTGCTACCAACACCCTGAAGCCCGCTACCGTTGAGACCGGCGCCGAGATCCGTGTGCCCCTGTTCATCAACGAGGGCGATCACATCCGCATCGATACCCGCACCGGCGAGTATATGGAGCGCGTCTGATCATTTGTCGCATACCGGGCAGCGGGCAACCGTTTGCCCGGTTTTTGTATTACAAACAAGGAGGGCATTTCAGATGGAACTGAACAAGAAAGCAGCCTACCTGCAGGGCTTAGTGGACGGTCTGGGCGTGGATGAGAGCACCAAAGAGGGTAAGATCATCAAGGCCATGGCCGCTCTGCTGGGCGAGATGGCCGATGCCATTGCCGCCATGGACGAGGATCTGACCCACGCCTACGACCAGATCAACGATTTGAGCGAGGAGCTGGAGGATCTGGAAGCCGACCTGTACGAGGACGAGGATGCCGAGGACGAGGACGACGACGCAGCCGACGAGGATGAGGATGCGGGAGATGACGACATCGCCAGCGAGCCCTTCTACGAGGTAGCCTGCCCCGCCTGCGGCGAGACTGTCTACGTCAGCGAGGATGATCTGGATGCAGGCGAAGCCAACTGCGCCCACTGTGGTGTGACCTTTGAGGTCGCACTGGAGGACGAGGAGGACGAAGCCAAGGACGCCCCCGTGCAGTACGAGGTGACCTGCCCCGCCTGCGGCAGCACCGCTGTATTTGAAGAGGACGAGCTGCTGGACGGCGCACCCAAGTGCCCCAACTGCGGCGAGCCGCTGGACTTTGAGGTGACCGAGGAGTAAGATTTTCTCTTATTCTTGTGAAAATGGGATCCAGAAAATAGCGCTTTTTGCTGCTGTTTTCCTTTACGACCCCGCTCGTGAAAAGGCAATTTTGGAAAATCCGCAGATTTTCCAAAATTGCAATCTAAAAAGAAATTCCTATGAATATGGCCAAAGCGCACGCGAAGGCCATTCCAAATCGTCCCTGTAAAAACGCAATGCCGGGCAGTCCGCAGACTGTCCGGCATTGTTCATTTTAAATTGATTCAGCGGTTCTCGTTGGCCTTCTGCAGCCAGATGCCGCCGATGTCCAGCGCATTGTACAGGCCGTGCTTGGTGGTCTGACGCGCTACGCGCTCCTGCGGTGCCTTGGTGGTATCCGTAGAAAGCAGCATCAGGTGTACCTTGTCGGCTACCTGTTGCTCGCCCACCGGGGTGGTGGTCAAAATCTGCAGATACAGCACATAGGGATCGGTCATGCTGCCGTAATACAGCTCATTGTCCTTGCGGACGAGGGGCTTGCCTTTATAAGTCAGTTTCGGTGTATATGCCATCGTGAAAGCCTCCCTATCGTTTGATTCATCTTAGTATAGCACATCCTGCCTATTGGATGCAAGCGTTTGCGGCAGGGCACTGTCTGTTTTGCACCAAAACAGCCCCGTACCGTGCAAAACCGGCGGCACATTTTTGGCAAATGGGGCTTGCTGTTGGGTGCAGTTATGCTATACTATAAGCAGAACCGCCCGTACTCCGGGCCGGAAGTGAGGGAACGACAATGGCAGATTATCAGGAATACCGGCGGCGCATCCTGCACCGGCGCTGGCGCAGGGTGTTTATCATCGTTGCTCTGCTGGCGCTTCTGGCTCTGCTGAGCGCCATCGGCATCCTGTGGAAGGTGCTGCACCGGGAGCGCGTGGATACCGCCCTGAGCCAGAACACCATTCTGCGGCAGGTGACCACGGACAACACATGGAACACGGTCAGCTATCCGCTGGCGCGGCAGCTCCGGGTACAGACACTGGAGGGCAGCACCGAGACCGCGCTGGACTTCCGCATGGCGGCGCTGCCGGCCAGTGCCCCGGTGGAAAAAAGCTGGTTTGCACAGGCCAGCTTTGTGGGCGACAGCCTGACGCAGGGCTTGCAGATCTACGACACCGGCCTGCCCGGGGCGCAGTTCTGCGCCTATAAGGGGGTAGGCCCCAATGCCTTTGTCAATGGCACCAGCTGCAAGCGGGTGGACGGCGTGACGGAGATCCCGCTGGACGCGCTGACCGCGCAGCAGCCCAAGGCCGTCTATGTGCTGCTGGGCAGCAATGTGCTGGGGCAGGACACCGACTACACCAGCTTTCTGACCTACTACCGTTTGATGCTGGATATGATCAGTCAGGCACTGCCGGATGCAAAGATCTATGTGCAGTCTATCACGCCGGTACGGCCGGAGGTGAGCGCGCAGGCAAACCACGCAGGGCTGAACCGCGACCGTCTGTGCCATATCAACAACGAACTTGCCGCCATTGCACTGGAAAAGAACTGCTATTTCCTCAACCTGTGGGAGGTGCTGGCGGACGAAAACGGCGACCTGATCGAAAGCTACGCCCAGCCGGACGGCTACCATATCAAGCCGGAGGGCTACGCTGTATGGGTGGACTACCTTTGCAGCCACACCATGGAGTGAAAATACAAAAGGCGCTGTCCGTAAGGACAGCGCCTTTTGTGTTTTTCAGGCTTTTTATCAGAACAGGCCGGTGATCTTGCCGTCGGCGTCTACATCGATGTTCACGGCGGCGGGCTTTTTGGGCAGGCCGGGCATGGTCATGATGTTGCCGCAGATGACGACCACAAAGCCAGCACCGGCGGCCAGACGCACCTCGCGCACCTCCATGGTAAAGCCGGTGGGTGCACCGGTCAGCTTGGCGTTGTCGCTGAAGCTGTACTGGGTCTTGGCAATGCAGACGGGCAGGTTGCCGTAGCCCATCTCGGTCAGCTCGGCCAGCGTCTTGCTGGCAGCGGCGCTGTAATTCACGCCATCGGCGCGGTAGATCTTGGTGGCAATGGCGTTGATCTTGTCCTTCAGGGGCATCTCCAGCGGGTAGGTATACTGGATGGGACGATCCTCCAGAATCTCAAGCACCTTCTCAGCCAGTGCCTTGCCGCCCTCGCCGCCCTTGGCGAATACCTCACTCAGCACGCAGGGCACGCCCTGCTCGGCGCAGACTTGCTCCACATAAGCCTGCTCCTCGGCGGTGTCGGTGGGGAAGGCATTGATAGCCACCACCACCGGCAGACCGAAGCCGTTCTTCAGGTTGTCGATGTGGCGGATCAGGTTGGAAGCACCGGCCTTGACGGCCTCGAGGTTGGGCTGGTTCAGGTCTGCCTTGGCTACGCCGCCGTGGCTCTTGAGGGCGCGCACGGTAGCCACCAGCACACAGGCAGAGGGGGCAATACCGGCATAGCGGCACTTGATATCCAAGAATTTCTCCGCACCCAGATCAGCGCCGAAGCCGGCCTCGGTAATGGTGTAGTCTGCCAGCGAGAGGCTGAGCTTGGTGGCCAGCACGCTGTTGCAGCCGTGGGCAATATTGGCAAAGGGGCCGCCGTGGATGATGGCGGGGTTGTTTTCCAGCGTCTGCACAAGGTTCGGGTCCA
>OGZW01002930.1_pt1 | contig 12987 bp, 12 predicted proteins | sample 1577001 | NCBI WGS metagenome assembly OGZW01 (sample SAMEA3541519, study PRJEB24748) | human gut metagenome | biome: human gut; feature: human-associated habitat; material: faeces | place: China | collected 2012 | reverse complement strand
GACTGGTTGCGGAACAGGCGCCGTTTGTAATGTGTGACTGCATGGATTTCGGAGCGGACGATGCGGCAACGATCGCAGAACTGTTCGGAGACGGCGTGCAGGGAGGAATGCTCGCGGAGGCAGCCACGGGAATCCTGTTTTTACATAAGGTACAGTTCCTGTCGGTGAACGTCAGACGCAAGCTGCTCCGCTGTTTTGTGGAGGCGGAGGATGCGCGGGAACTGCCGATGATTTTTCTCTCCTGCGACGACAAGGCGCTGGATGTGATTTCCCTGCTGGAAGACCACGTGCTGGCGGAGATAAGGCTCCCGTCCCTTACGGAGCGTCCGCTTCCAGAGCGGCGGAAGCTGCTGGAACATTTTCTGGTGGCGGAGGCATGCAGAACGAAGCGCACGATCACGCTGGAGTCCGAGGTGCTCACCTGCCTGATGCTGTTCCCTTGTGAAAAGGAGATACTGACCTTAAAGACACAGATCCGGAAAGCCTGCATGAATGCTTATCTGCGGGACTACATGGATCACGGGGGAGAACTTCACCTCTACATCAGCGACTTTGATCCGTCTGTGCGCAAGGGATTCTTAAACTACCGCGCGGACAAGGAGGCGGTGGATGCGCTGGTAAAACCGCTTTCGATAAATCTGGAAAATCTGGAAGGAAATCCTGATATGGCACCTGAAAACAGAAGCAGGATAATGCGCAGGGCAAAGCGTGATGTGGATAATATATCGCATATGGTGCAGGCTATCTTAAAGCTTTCAAGGCTTGAAGCGGATGTTGTGGAGTTTGATGAGAAGGATACGCTGCTGTCTGAAATTGTGTCTGAGGCAGCTGACAATGTTATGGCACTTTGCGATTTGAGAGACATAAGGCTGTCCATAGATGAAGGCTCTGATAAGGATGCCTGTATACATGCTGATGCATACTGGCAGTGTGAGGCCATTACAAACATAGTAAAAAATGCAGTAGAGCACGCAGAGAGTGAGGTAAAGATAGGCTTTTACAGGTATGAGATGTATGCAGAGATAACAGTGCAAAACGATGGAGAAGCCATAAGTGATGAGGACAAAAAGCATATTTTTACGCGTTTTTACAGCGGCAGCGGACAGCCGGCGGACAGCATCGGCATAGGACTTTCGCTCGCGGAAGCAATTGTGCGTCATGACAATGGATATATCCTTGTGGAGGATTGTAAAAAAGATGTATTAAATGAAAAAAATGAATGCAGTGGCACACGCTTTGTGGTAAGATATCTGTGATAAGTTGAGAAAATTTATCAATAAATACACTAGGAAGAGATAAAATGACACTAAAAGAACTTGGCATAGGACAGAGTGCCAGAATACTTACAGTAGGCGGTGAGGGCGCACTGCGCCAGCATTTCCTGGATATGGGAGTAATCCCAAAGGCCGAAGTGACAGTAATCAAATTTGCACCGATGGGAGACCCGATGGAGCTTCAGGTGCATGGCTATGAGCTCACCTTGAGGCTTGATGATGCGGCACATATTGAGGTAGAATTAATTGACAGCCGTTCAAGAAAGCATGAGGGTCCTAAAAAGATAAGCAACACAGCCCATCCCGGACTTGGCGAGGAGGGCAAATACCATGTGAAGGGCAGTGGCAATCCCCTTCCGGATGGTGAGAAGCTCACATACGCACTTGTGGGAAACCAAAACTGCGGCAAGACAACACTTTTCAACCAGCTTACAGGCTCAAACCAGCATGTGGGCAATTTCCCGGGAGTGACGGTGGACAGAAAGGATGGCTCTATTAAAGAACATCCGGATACATCAATCACAGATTTACCGGGCATTTACTCAATGAGCCCATATACGAATGAGGAGATTGTGTCGAGAAACTTTGTGCTCGATAACAAGCCAAAGGCCATAATAAATATCGTAGATGCGACAAATATCGAGAGAAACCTGTATCTGACCATGCAGCTTCTTGAGATGGATATACCGATGGTTATCGCTCTAAATATGATGGATGAGGTGACGGCAAACTCAGGCTCAATCGATGTAAATAAAATCGAGGGACTGTTAGGAGTGCCTGTTGTACCGATTTCAGCCGCGAAGAATCAGGGTGTTGATGAGCTGGTGCGCCATGCGATACACATTGCAAAGTATCAGGAGCGCCCAGGCAGACAGGATTTCTGTGATGAGAATGATTTTGGCGGTGCCGTGCACAGATGTATACACGCGGTCAGCCACCTGATTGAGGATCATGCAAAGCTCGCCGGAGTTCCGATTCGCTTTGCTGCTACCAAAATTATCGAGGGAGATGCACTTATATTAGAGCAGCTTCATCTTGATGAGAATGAGAAAGAGGCAATAGAGCATCTGATTGTCCAGATGGAGAAGGAGCGAGGCCTTGACAGAAGCGCTGCAATTGCGGATATGCGCTTTACATTTATTGAGAAAATATGCGAGAGCACCGTGGTAAAACCGAAGGAGAGCAGGGAGCGTATCAGAAGTGAACGCATCGACCGTGTTCTTACAGGCAAATACACGGCAATACCGTGCTTTATAGTGATAATGCTTGCTGTATTTTATCTCACATTCAACGTAATCGGAGCAGGCCTTCAGTGGCTTTTGGAGCAGGGCATAGGAGCACTGACCGCGCTTACGGATAAGGCACTCACAGCGGCAGGTGTGAATGAGGTGCTGCACGGACTGGTAATAGACGGCATCTTTCAGGGTGTCGGAAGCGTATTAAGCTTTTTGCCGATTATCGTGACACTGTTCTTTTTCTTATCCCTCATGGAGGACAGCGGATACATAGCGAGGGTTGCATTCTTCATGGACAAGCTCCTTCGTAAGATAGGACTTTCCGGATAGCAGTGTTTTTCAGAAAGGGCGCAAGGGCGCGATGCGTGTGATTTACGGACGAACGGCGATTATTGCGGTTTCGTTTCTGGCGCAGATTATTCTGATAGGCGGCGTAGTGAATTTCTTCCGTCCGTATATACCGATGTTTTTCGGCGGCTATATGGTGCTTGGACTTGGCATTGTGCTTTTGATTCTGAATAAGGAAACGACACCGGAAACAAAGCTGATGTGGACGGTCATCACGATGCTGCTGCCTCTGGTTGGCGCGGCGTTATATGTATATGTGGAAACGCAGCCGGGGTATCGGCTGTTGGCGAAACGTCTGAATGATATTTATAAGCAGACGGAAGCATTTGTGCAGCAGGATGAGGCGGTTCTGGATGCCTTGGAGCAGAAAGACATCGGGACGGCGCAGCTGGCGAGATATGTGCATAAAAACGGTAATTTTGCAACCTATCAGAATACAGAGGTGACATTTTTTCCGCTTGGTGAGGACAAATTTGCGGCAATGCTGACGGAGCTGGAGCAGGCGGAGCAGTTCATTTTTATGGAATATTTCATCCTGAAGGAAGGCTATATGTGGGAAAAAATTCTGGAGATTCTGGAACGGAAGGTGCAGGCAGGTGTTGAGGTACGGGTGATGTATGACGGAACCTGTGCGATGTTTGATTTGCCGTTTCGTTACCCAGAGCTACTCAAGGCGAAGGGCATCCAATGCAAGATGTTTGCGCCGATTCGCCCGATTCTTTCCACGCATTACAACAACCGCGACCACAGAAAGATTCTTGTGATTGACGGGACGTCTCTCGCAGGACGGCGGCGATCTCCTCCATCTCGGCGGCACTCATGACTGCGCCCGTGGGGTTGTTGGGATACGGGAAGATCAGCAGCTTCGTCCTGGGCGTGATGGCCGCGCGCAGCTGGTCGGCGGTCAGGCGGAACTGATCCTCAGCGCGGGTGGCAATATGCACGGGCACGCCGCCGGTCAGCTGGGTGATCGGCTCATAGCAGACAAAGCACGGCTCCGGGATGATGACCTCATCCCCGGGCTGGACCACCGCACGGATGGTCAGGTCGATGGCTTCGCTGCCGCCGACGGTGACCAGGATGTTTTCCTCTTTATAGTGCAAATCAAAGCGGCGCTGTAAGTAATTGCAGATCTCGCCGCGCAGCTCCTTTAAGCCGGAGTTGGCCGTATACTTGGTGCGGCCCAGCTCCAGGCTGCGGATGCCCGCGTCGCGGACGCTCCACGGCGTTTTAAAGTCCGGCTCCCCGACGCCCAGCGAGATGCAGTGAGGCATATCGGCTGCCAGATCAAAGAACTTGCGGATGCCGGACGGGCGCATAGCCTTGGCGGCAGGGGCAAGCAGCTCATCGTAGTTCATCACAGGACGGTACACTCTCTTTCATCGGGTTCTTCGGCCAGGTACAGGCGGCCGCCGCGCTTGTAGGGGCGCAGCACAAAGCTGGTCGCGGTGGAGAGCACGTCGTCCAGCGGGGAAAGGCGCTTGGCCACGAAGATGGCGATTTCCTGGAAGCTGCGGCCCTTGATGATGACCTGCAAATCATAGCTGCCGCTCATCAGCAGCACGGTGTCGACCTCATCAAACTGGGCAATCGTCATGCCGATGTCGTCAAAGCCGCGGGCCTTATGGGGGGTCACGCGCAGTTCAATGACAGCCTCGACGAGGTTGACACCGGCTTGTTCCCAGTCCACGAGCGTCTCATAGCCGCGGATATAGCCCTTTGCGGCGGCCTCATCCATCATGGCGGCGATTTCTTCAGGCGTTTTATCCAGCATCGCCGCGATGTCCTCAATCGGCATACGGGCGTTCTTTTCCAGAATGCGAAGCAGTTCTTCCATAGTAGGTACACCTCACTCAAGTATATATAGATGTATTATAGCATATTCCGCAGCGGATTGCACTAGTGTCCGGCGGATTTTTGCAGCAGAACTGCAGGGGCCATCTCATAAGAGGTCATCTATGGCAAGGCTGCGAGCCGTACATGTGCGGCCCCTGCGGCGCTGCCGCAAAAAAAGCGCCCGCTCATGCGCATGGCACAAGCGGGCACTTTTCAAATTCAGGGTTTACCCCTCTGCCGGGGTGTCGCCGGTATCGTCGAGGTTTTCGGCATCCGGGGCGACCTCAGCGCCTTCCTCGGGGACGGGCGCGGGCTCGGTGCTCGCGGCATCCGACGTGCCCATTTCCTCGTTCTGCATGTTATCCACAACGGCATCCGTCGGGGCGGGGATCGGCGTGACCTCAACCTGCATATCGCTGTCGCGCAGGGCGGTCAGGTACCACTGGCGGTTCTCGCCGCGGGTAAAGACATAGTCCATATACTTCGTCGGCTCAGTGGGCGCGGTCAGGGACAGCTCACCGGTGGCGTTGTTCGACGACGTCGGCACATAGCCGACGGTCACGATGCGCTGGCCGTCCTTCTTGGTGATCTTTTCCACCGTCGGCGTGTACAGCGCCACCGAACTGGTGACGGGCACCAGATAGGCCTGCTTTTCTTCGTCGTACTGGTAGACGAACTCCGCCGTGCTGAACGTGCCCTCCGTCACCTGGTAGTCCGGCCCGAGCAGGTTGGAGATGTAGGTGTCGATCTCCAGCGCCGGGATCAGGGCCGAGCCGGTGTTGGGGTCGCGCTCGTACTGGTCCAGGCTGCCTCCGCTGTTCTGCACCTGATAGACAGTGCCCCAGATGGCGGCCTGTTTGAAAACGCCCTCGTCCACGCTGTTCACGTCGTCAAAAGCGACGGGGTCCAGCATGACCATGCCGTACAGGCGGTCACGGTACTCATTGCGCAGGTCCGTGTCATCCAGCGCTGCGCGCACAAGCCCGACGATCCAGCCCAGCACGGTGAACAGGCCGATGAGTGCCAGCAGCAGTGCCGCCGCGCCCACGACCTGCCGTGCCAGACGGCGGTTATTGCGGATATGTTCTTCTCTGTAATTTGCCATTGTGGATGTGTTGCTCCTTTTGGGGGGATTCGTAGAGACTTGCCTCCCTCTGCGAGACAGACTCCCCCGCTACGGGGGAGGTGACGCTTGCGCCGGAGGGGGCCAAGAGAGCAGGCTTACTTACCTCGAACATCAAGTTCCCGCATAACAATCTGTTTCATCTCATAACCAGCATGATCGCATGCTAATCCCACCGGCTTTCCCTCTTTTAATATGCTCATAAATTTTGCAGTTCAATTAAACAAAAAAATAACACGAACTCCAAGTTCAAAAGTAAATTTATTCCGCTTACGTCAAAACTCTCTAATTGATGACTATTTTGCAAATATAACAGAAATCGATAATAGAAACAAATGAACCTAACTATAGCCAAGATTCACTTGGTTTTACATTCTAAAAATACAAAAAAATATGCACCGAAAAAATTTTATATCCTGAATATTTCTCAAAATCGATGCGCCATTGTCCCGTTCACCGGGATTCTAAATTTCTGACCTGCCATTACAGTGGCCGTACCGGAAGCCCCACCGATATATGCTGCTCTTGCGCCGTAGACTGCCGCATCAATATTATGCGCCCGCCTTGCTCCAAAATCTGAGACAATGCGTCCCTGCGCTGCCCGGACAATCCGGCTGGTCTTGGTGGCAATCAGGGATTGGTGATTGACCTGAGTGAGAATCGCCGTCTCGATCAGCTGTGCATCAATCAGAGGCGCAACGACCGTAATGACCGGCTCGTTGGGGTACATAACCGTTCCTTCTGGAAAAGCATAAATATCTCCTGTAAATCGGAACTCTTTCAAATATTGCAGAAATTCTTCTGAAAACAGATTCAGAGAGCGGAAATAATCTATGTCCGCGCTGTCGAAATGCAGATTTTCTGCATATTCAACTACCTGCTCCAGACCGGCAAATACCGCATAGCCGCCCTGGTCGGGATTCTTCCGGTAAAACACATCAAAAACGACCTTCTGCGTTTTCTGCTGGTTAGCGAAGTAGCCATTTGCCATTGTCATCTCATACAGATCCATCATCATGCTGATGTTTCTTTTATCAAACTGCGTCACTATCCTTCCTCCCATCTTTCAAAGTAAACAAAATTTCTCCTTAAAACTGCTTTAAGTTTTCAGAACTTCCGGCAGAATCAGTGCAAGATCTCTGTCCATGCCCATCGCCTTATTCTGAATCTGATGTGGAATGTAAATCTCGCCCTTATTAAAGGTAATATAAAAGGCATTCGGTTCCGTATCTGCCCATGTTCCCGCATGGAAAGCACAGCTTTTCCGGTTTGTTTTTACCGTCACTGACAAAAACCTGTCCTGGTTTATGAAACGGGCAGGCTTCAAAATGGGGAATGCATATTACCTTGCCGGTTCATGGGTAACTTCTGACTTTAATATTGTGATTTTTACATTCTTTTTCATTACATATTCTCCTTAAGCTCATGTAGAAAGAGGGATAAATCTTCACATACCGCTAGACTCTTTCCTTTTAGATGTTCTGGCGAACTCTCTTTCGCAAGATTCACTGTCACCAGAAATGTTTCTGGAAATTTGTCGGCCATCTTCCAAAAGGGAAGTTTAATCACGCTGGGCGTCATATCGCCTACTCCTAATTCCAGCAGGAGCAGCTTTTTATCCTGATTTTTACGGACAAAATTCTCATATCTTCGATATGCGATTTTCCATGCTTCGCCCTGTAAAAATGTACTGTCCTGCACCCACGGAACCATTTTCCAGCCGCAGACAGGACAGCGGGGAATCAGTTCTGATGGAACTTCCAGGCCGTTCATGCTGTTTAACATATCCTCGACCAGTCCGTGATTTTCATACAGTTTGTCATGGCATGGCTGGCTACACTGAAAATAGCGGAAGTCCCCCTGGAACTGGCAAGTTCTTTCCTCCGGGAAAACCTTTGGAACCTGAATATCACAATTTGTCGTCAAAATAAAATATTCCTTTTCTCTCAAAATCTCCAGAAGGTCAATGTACGGCTGACCCACAGGTGCTTCTTCCATAAATCTTATATAGCGTGAGTAAAAACCCCACTGCTGTTCCGGCTTTGAGTAAACGTAATAGAACCCCTGAAAAAGACTTTGAATTCCATAGGCTTTCTCAAAATCATGGAAGTTTTCTTCAAATACGGTATTATGATGATAATGATTATAGCCAGCCGCGCTGGACAGCCCGGAGCCTGCTCCTACAAGCACTGCATCCGCCTGCCGGAGCAATTCTGTCGTGGTTCTGATGCTCTCTGCTCTCATTTCATTTCCCCACTCAAAATCTTTCTGGTGTCAGTCAATACCTTTGCAATATCTTCCCGGATTGCCATCCCCTTATTTTTTAGTTCATCCGGCACAATGGCATCCCGCGGATTGATGGTGATATAGAAGGCGCCCGGCCATGTGTAAGTGAGGTTCCAAAATGGCTCTTGAATGAACATCGGCGTCATACGACCCACACCGAGCTCCAGAAACAAAACCTTTTTATGCATATTCTTTTTCAGGAACGTATTGAGTTTGTTGTGTTCTTCATGGTACTTTTTGCCCTCCAGAAACACCCATGAACGTACCCATGGTTCCATTTCCGCGCCGCACTTCGGGCAGCGAGGAATCATATCCGTAGGAACCCGCAGGTCAGGACCAATGGCGTCATTCAGCTTATGTAGTGTTTCCACAGAATCATAAAGCTCGTCATGACACCGACGACTGCACTGGAAATACCGCCAGTCTCCCTGAATCGCGCTGATTTTTTCCTCCGAGAATATACGGCTAAACTGTGTATCCTGATTGGTCGTCAGGATATAATAGTTTTTATCTTTCAAAATTTCAGACAGATCATAATAGGGCTGTCCGGTCCTGGCGTCCAGGATCATGCACAGGTTCCGGGCAATGAATGCCCACCGTTCCTCGCTGGTACGGTAGTGATAATAGAACCCATCAAAGGAATTGTGGTAGCCATATTTTTTTTCAAAATCACCTAAATTCTCTACAAAGTCCTTATCCCGTTCATAGTAGTGCCGGTAGCCTGCGGCAGCTGACATTCCCGAGGCTGCTCCCACAACAATGGCAGCAGCCTCTTTGATGTGTTCGGCAAACAGTTTTACCTGTTCTTCATAGCTTTTACTTTTTGTCGTTATCATCTTTAAAATGCTCCTTTTTCTGTATTTTCAGTTTTGATTTATGGCGGACAAAAGATTGCAATTGCCTTTTACATGCACATCACCATTCGCATTAAGTTGCAAGTTCACACTGCACTAACAAAAGACTCTGCCTCTTTTTTCAAAGCAGCAAGCGTTTCGTCCAGATATCCGTTCACTCCAAAAGATTTCTCCTTAATATCTTCCGTAATGTACACTTCTCCGAGATTGATCGTTATATAGGCTGCGTTCGGCTCTTGAGCCGTCAACCGCATAAGGGGAGCTTTGATCAGCTGGTTTCTCCATCCGATCCCCAGTTCCAGGATCACAAGGTTTTTCCCTTGATATTTCTTCAGGAAAGTATCCAGACGTTCCTTTTCCGCTGTCGGCTGGATAAAATTGGGCCCGATCATATGAATCTTCATGGGACCTCCGCACTCCGGGCAGCGGGGAACCAACTCTAATGGGATTTTCCCGTCCTGCTCCTCTGACGCCATCTTCTCCGCAAGATCCAGCACAGGATACAGCTTCTGATGACATCCGGACGCACACTGCATAGTCAACCAGTTCCCTTCTATCTCATAGATTTTCTCTGGATCAAAACCACACATCTCAAAATGGCACTCTCCGTTGGATGTAACCACAAAATAATCTTTCTCTCCTATGATCGCTTTCAGGTCTGACATCACTTTACTCTCTTTATATTCACCACAGTAATGATTGATCAGCCTGCTCCAAAATCCCCATTTTTCTTCTTCTGCAGGCCACTGTGCGCTCATGCCGTGCAGGATACATGTCAACCCATATTTCTTTTTCAGATCGCCGAATAATTCCCGGAACGCCTGATCATCCGCAAAAAGATGAAGTCCTTCCGTAATGGAAAGTCCATTGCTCGCTCCGATCAGGATGGCATCCGCTCTTTTTATTTTTTCCGCAATTTTTTTCAGATCACTCATACTGTCTACTCCTTCTTTTCACTTCTCATATCGAAATTTTTTGTTCATCTGTATTGCTTCACTGCTTCTTTCAAACTTACAAGCATTTCCTTCAGGTCATCTTCCAGCTAATTTCACAGCATCCCTTAAGACTTTTGCAATATCCCCCACAATCGTCATCCCCTTGTCCTCAATCTGCTGAGGCAGGAAATCATATTTATTATTCACAGCAATATACCGTGCATGAGGAAGGGAAAGTGTCAGGTTCCAGAAAGGTTCCTGAATAAACATCGGTGTCATCCTTCCCACCCCAAGCTCTAAGAACAATATCTTCCTGTCCTTGTTTTTCAAAATATAATCGGATATTTTCTGATATTCTCCCTCATATTTCTTACCCTGAAGAAAATTGCCGTATCCCCGCACCCACGGGAACGCCTCACCGCCGCAGTGAGGACATCGTGGAATCATCTCAGATGGCACATAGGTGTCATTTCCCATTGCACGAATCATCTCTTTCACCGGTTCCACGGCATCCCATGTATCATCCGTGCAACACTTCGCGCACTGTAAAAACCGATGGTCTCCCTGGATCTCGCTGACTTTTTCCTTCGGATAAAGTTTTATGAACTGGGTATCCTGATTGGTCGTCAAAATGAAGAAATCTTTTTCCGCAAGTAGCCTGTCCAAATCCAGATAAGGCTCCCGTACCGGTGCGTTCTGCGTTGTGTTTAAGAAGGTCGCCACATATCCCCAGTGTTCCTCTCGGGTCGGGAATGGGTATTGCATTCCAGCAAACGCGCCATGAAATCCGTACTTTTCTGCAAACCTTCCAAAATACTTCCGATAGGAAGCATTATCTTCATAGTAAAAATCTCCGCCGCCTGCCGCTGACAGCCCGGACGCACCGCCAACGACGATACAGTCAGCCTCATTTAGCTCCTGCACCAGGCGGCTGATCTGTTCCGAGTACGGCAGCGGCTTTTTCTTCGTGAGTATATATGGCGTCTTTCCGGACGCATACATTCCATAATATTTTGAAAAATTCGTCTGTGTCTGCATTACAAGTTCTTCATAAAACGTCATTTCCTGTCTTCCTTTCGTGTTTACTGTAAATTTTATTTTAACACCAATTCTTACTCTATCATGGGGTTGCCTTTCTGTCAATATGTTGTTATAATTAAATTAACATCTAGGAGGGATTATTTATGAAATATTCAACAAAACTCAGTGATGCGGTTCACATCCTTGCATTTATCGTACTGAACCCCAATGGTTCCCTGACCAGTGACAGTATTGCGGAAAGCGTACACACCAATCCCGGCTGTGTGCGCCAGCTTATGTCCAGTCTGCGCCGAGCCGGTCTCATCTCCAGTGTCAAAGGTCATCCAAAACCATCACTTACCAAAGAGCTTTCGACGATTACATTGTTGGATATCTACAGAGCGGTAGAAGGAGAAAAGCCTCTGCTTCATCTGGATACTCATACTAATCCGGAATGCGGTGTTGGCATCTATATTCAGTTGTCTCTTCAGGATTTTTTTGACCAAATCCAGGAAAAAGCAGAAGAAGAAATGAAGTCTATCACTCTTCAGGACATCCTTGACCGATATCAGAAAAAAACCGTCCATCTGAGCAAAATTTCTTTCTGATCGGGGATTGAATATATGATGTGCCAGAACTGCATACAGCATATAAGCTGACAAAATACCGAAGTGCCAAATCCCAAACTGGAAGAAGTGCTCCAATTACTGGAAAAATTGATTATTTAAGAAGATTAGGGTGCCAAAAGGTTTAATACTTACGCAGATAATCAGTTTATGAAAGATTATCTCAATAGGAACAAACAATTTTCTGATGGTTCCTTTATTGTTGCTGATGGAGCATACAGTGGAGAAAAGAACTCACATTTAGCATCTGAGCATAACCTAAGGCTTGTTACAACTAATTTTACAGGACGTAAGCCACATGCGAATGTGAAAACTGTCCATACAAAAAACGCTGTAATCCACGATTTTTGAAAACACGGGTACGAAAAGAGTTATCCTGGAAATCTATTGGAAGAGCAGAACAATTGCAATACATGAAAACAGAAAATTTCTCTGAGTATGCAGGGTTTAGAAATGGAGTTGAGGCAATTCCCGCTCTTCTTCGTCGAAGATATCATGTGGACAAGATACCTGTGCATGGCAAAAAACGTACCCGGTTATTCTTCGGATTTAAAATAGCAGCATTAGATTTTCAAAAGTTATTAGATTATAAAAAAGCATTATATTTTCCAAAAAGCTGGTCGATAGAATCCAGGAGGCCTGCAAGATCTCCAATTAGTTTCGTGGCTGAAAGAAACAGATTGTGAGATGGCTGCCATGGAAAGTACGGGCTCTTATTGGAAACCTGTATATAATATATTTGAAGAAGAACAGATACCGATCATGGTTGTGAATGCGCAGCATATCAAAGGAGTTCCCGGACGTAAGACGGATGTAAAAGATGCAGAGTGGATTGCCGATCTGGTACGCCATGGATTAGTAAAAGCAAGTTACATACCAAATAGGGATCAAAGAGAACTGCGAGAAATAACCCGTTACCGCCAGGAGGTAATTGAAGAACGTGCTCGTGAATTAAATCGAATCCAGGCTGTGTTAGAAGGCTGCAATGTTAAATTGAGCAGTGTAATTACCGATATCAGCGGAAAAAGCGGTATGACAATTTTAAAGGCAATTGTATCTGGAGAAACAGATCCGGTTGTTTTAAGTGAACTTGCTGAAGGAAGAGCCAGAGATAAAATTCCAGAAATGCAGAAATCCCTACAAGGACGGATATCAGAACATCAGCAAAAAATGTTGAAACATCAACTTGGGCATATTGAAAGCCTGACCGCTTTAATTATGGATTTAGATGCAGATATTAAAAAAAAACAGAATCCATAAATTGGGCAATCGAAGCTTTGGATGATATGCCTGGGATTGGAAGAAAAAGTGCAGAACGAATTTTAGCGGAAACTGGTGTGGAAATGGAGCACTTTCAAAATGAATCCCGTTTCAGCTCATGGGCGGGGCTTGTGCCTGAGTGTAAGGAAAGCGCCGGAAAAAAGATGAGTACACGAATACGGAAAGGAAA
>OGZW01002925.1_pt1 | contig 12992 bp, 10 predicted proteins | sample 1577001 | NCBI WGS metagenome assembly OGZW01 (sample SAMEA3541519, study PRJEB24748) | human gut metagenome | biome: human gut; feature: human-associated habitat; material: faeces | place: China | collected 2012 | reverse complement strand
CGAGGACTTTTGGTACGCCGTGAGGGATTCGAACCCCCGGCCTTCTGGTCCGTAGCCAGACGCTCTATCCAGCTGAGCTAACGGCGCGTGTCTCATATCGGACAACGGTGTTATACTACCACAGCCTTTTCGAAAATGCAAGCATAAATTTCATATTTTTAGAAAAAATTTTCGAGGCCTGCCGCAAAGAGGTTTGACACCGACCCGCCGCACCGTTACAATAGGAGCGAAAGACATTGATTTTTAAGGAGCAAGACCATGGAAAACACTTTCAAAGGCAGTAAAAATTACGTTGCAAGCCCTGAGCTGATGAACGCGGTGAACATCGCCGTGGCGCTCAAAAAGCCGCTGCTCATCAAGGGGGAGCCCGGCACCGGCAAGACGATGCTCGCGCAGGCCGTGTCTGAGGCGATGGGCAAAAAGCTCATCATCTGGAGCGTCAAGTCCACAACTAAGGCGCAGGACGGCCTGTATGTCTACGACGTGGTGCAGCGCCTGTATGACAGTCAGTTCGGCACGTCCGGCGTGGATGATATTGCAAAATATATCAAGCTCGGCAAGCTCGGCGAGGCCTTTTCCGCCGATGAGCAGGTCGTGCTGCTCATCGACGAGGTAGACAAGGCGGACCTTGAATTCCCGAACGACCTTCTCTGGGAGCTCGACAAGATGGAGTTCTATATCCCCGAGACGAAGGAGACCGTCAGCGCCAGGCACCGCCCCATCGTCATCATCACCTCGAACGCGGAAAAGGAGTTGCCCGACGCCTTCCTGCGCCGCTGCATCTTCCATTATATCGACTTTCCCGACCAGGAGCAGATGGAAAAGATCATCCGCGTGCACTTTGACCATATCGACGAGACGCTGCTCGCACAGGCTATGCAGGCATTTTACTATCTGCGCTCGATCGACTCGGTGGAGAAAAAGCCTTCCACGTCCGAGCTTGTCGACTGGATCCGCGCGCTTCAGCTCTCGGGGGTCGATACGTCCCGCATTGCGAAGGATATCCCGTTCATCGGGGTGCTGCTGAAAAAGGACAAGGATATCTTGGCCGTCCAGCGCCGCCTGAGAAGATAAGGCGCCATGTTTACTGGATTTTTCTATCTTCTGCGCGCGCATGGCTTCCGTGTCAGCCTGAACGAGTGGATGACGCTGATGGAGGGACTGATGCTGAATTTGCAGCACACCTCGCTTACGGGCTTTTATGAGCTCTGCCGCGCGGTGCTCGTCAAGTCCGAGGCGGATTACGACAAATTCGACCAGATATTCCTGGAATATTTCGACGGCGTGCCCTACGAGGGCGACCTGCCCGAAGAGCTTTTGAACTGGCTGAACCACCCGGAAAACGCACTGGAGGAGTTCCGGCGCTTCCTCAAAACGCAGGGCTACGAGGAAAAGACCATCGAGGAGATCCTCAGAATGTTTGAAGAGCGCCTCAGGGAGCAGACCGAGGAGCACAACGGCGGCTCGTACTGGATCGGCACGCGCGGCTATTCGAACTTCGGCAACAGCGGCCACAGTCCGCAGGGGATCCGCGTGGGCGGACAGAGTATGTATCGCCGCGCCTTTCAGGTCGCGGGGGAGCGCAAGTACCGCGACTTCCGCAAGGACAATGTCCTTGATATCCGCCAGTTCCAGATGGCGTTCCGCCTGCTGCGGCAATATTCGGCGCAGACGATGGGGGAGAAGACCGAATTTGACGTGGATGGCACCATCCGCGATACCTGCGACAACGCCGGTACGCTCTCTGTGCGCTACAAGCGCCCGCGCCGCAACAGCGTCAAGGTCCTCATGCTGATGGACTCCGGCGGCTCGATGGAATATTACTCGCGCCTTTGCTCCATGCTCTTTCAGGCGGCGCGCCAGTCCAATCACTTCAAGGAGCTGCACGTCTACTATTTCCACAACTGCATCTATTCGAGCGTGTATACCAACCCGCGGATGTGGCGTGAGCACGCCGTCGCGACCGACTGGGTCCTGCAAAACTACGGCAGCGACTATAAGGTCATTCTGGTCGGCGACGCGCTGATGGATATGTACGAGCTGACAGAAAAGCGCTACGATTCCCGCACCGGCGAGGCGCGCTGGTCCGGCATGGATCAGATCAGGCGCTTTTGCGAGCACTATGATCATCTCATCTGGCTCAACCCCGAGGAGCTGCCGCGCTATCGCGGCTATTGGGGGGAGAGCTACTTTCACATCCAGAAGGCGGTCGATATGTTTCCGCTGACGGTCGACGGGCTGGAGCGCGGCATGAAAAAGCTGCTCGTAAACCGCTAAGGGAGAGAAAAAGCGGCCGTTACGCGTTATCGGCTACTCCCCGGCAGAGGAAATACTTGATTTTGGCGGGCAAAGATACTATAATAATTTTCTAATTTCCTTATTTGTGCTTTTGATGGATTGCGAGGATCGATTATGGACAAAGTAAAAAAGAACGATACCATCCATGCGGCGGCGAGCCGTATGACAGAGAACTATAAGGGCTCTCAGATCCCGATGTACGGCGATGCGCTTCGTATGCCCAATCGCAATGCGGTCATCGAGATCATCCGGGACTGTCAAAAGCTCATTTTTCCTGTCTACTACGGTGACCGCGACCTGCTGAAGCTGCCGTCGGAGCAGTACAGCGCGCTTCTGATGGAGCACATTCACGAAAAGCTGACGCGCCAGATCGCGCTGACGATGCCAGAGTGCGACGAAAACTGCGAGGTGGCCTATGAGATCAGCACGGCGTTCATCGCGCGTATCCCGGCCATTCAGGAGCTGCTGCTCAAGGACCTGTCTGCAAACTTTGAGGGCGACCCCGCAGCCTACAGCAAGGAGGAGGTCCTGCTCTCGTACCCAGGTATGTTCGCCATCTTCATCTACCGCATCGCGCACGAGCTGTACGAGAACAGGGTCGCGATGATCCCGCGCATGATGTCTGAGTACGCCCATTCGCAGACCGGTATCGACATCAACCCCGGCGCGAAGATCGGAGAATATTTCTTCATTGACCACGGTACGGGCGTGGTCGTCGGCGAGACGACCATCATCGGCGACAATGTCAAGCTCTATCAGGGCGCGACGCTCGGCGCGCTTTCGCCTGCCGGTATGGCGACGAACCCGAATGTCCGCCGCCACCCGAAGATCGGCAACAACGTCGTGATCTACGCAAATTCCACGCTGCTCGGCGGCGCGACGGAGATCGGCGACAATGTCATCGTTGGGGGCAACGCGTTCCTGACGTCCTCGGTCGAGCCCGATACGGTCGTCAGCGTGAAGAACCCGGAGATGACCTTCCGCGGCAAGCGGCACAAGGAAGAATGATCCTGACGGAAAACGCGCGCCTCCGCCTGCGGACGATGTGCCGCGACGATCTGGAGGAATTGTATGCCCTGCTTTCGGACGCTGAGGTGATGCGCTGGCTGGAGCCGCCCTTTACGCGCGAACAGGCGGAGCGGTTTTTGCAGCAAGCGGGACTTTCCGATCCGCCGCTCATCTATGCTGTGGAAAATACGGAGGGGGAATTTCTCGGCTATGCGATCTATCACGATTATGACGAATGCAGCCGGGAGCTTGGCTGGGTGCTCAGACCGGCTTTCTGGCACAAGGGCTATGCAAGCGAGATGACCGCCCTTCTGACTGCGCTTGCGCGGCGGGAGGGGAAGGACGCCGTGATCGAATGTGCGTCCGGGCAGAAGATCAGCGCCCGTATCGCCCGACGGTACGGCTTTTTCCGTGAGGGCTGCGCCGACGGCTGCGACGTTTACCGCCTGCGCTGCGAAAAAGAAAAAAGGTAGGCTTTCTTCAAGAAAGCCTACCTTTTTTGAATGAAATTGCATTACAGCAACAGCACGCCCGCATCCTCGCACAGCCTGCGGGTGTCGGCATCCCAGAGGGAGGCCTGGACCTCGCCGATGTGCGCCGTGCCGATTAGCAGCATACAAAGTCTGCTCTGGCCGATGCCGCCGCCCATCGTGAGGGGCAGCTCGCCACCCAGCAGCATCTTGTGGAAGGGAAGTGTGCGGCGGTCATCGCAGCCGGCGATGGTCAACTGCGCGTCGAGGGACTTGGGATCGACGCGGATACCCATCGAGGAGACCTCGAAGGCGTGACCGAGCACATCGTTCCAGTAGAGGATATCGCCGTTGAGCTCCCAGTCGTCATAGTCGGGGGCGCGGCCGTCGTGCTTGATGCCGGACTTTAAGACCTTACCGATCTGCATGACGAAAACAACGCCCTTCTGCTTGCAGATCGCATCCTCGCGCTGCTTGGGGGTCAGATCGGGATACAGATCCTCGAGCTCCTGCGTGGTGATGAAGAACACATCGCGGGCAAGCTTGGTGTGCAGGGAGGGGAAGGCGATGTTCAGCGCGTCGCTCGTCTCGCTGATAGCGCCGACGATATCGCGTACGGTACGCTTGAGGTATTCCACATTGCGGTCCTCCGCGGAGATGACCTTTTCCCAGTCCCACTGGTCAACGTAAATGGAGTGCAGGTTGTCGACCTCTTCGTCGCGCCGGATGGCGTTCATATCGGTGAAGAGGCCCTTACCGACGTTGAACTCGTAGCGCTTGAGGGCAAGGCGCTTCCACTTGGCCAGCGACTGCACGACCTGGGCGTTGGTGCCGACGTCGGGGATATCGAAGGAGACGGGGCGCTCGACGCCGTTTAAGTTGTCGTTCAGACCGGAATTTTCATCCACGAACAGCGGAGCGGAGACGCGACGCAGATTGAGCGCATTGCTCAGATTCACCTGGAAATTACTCTTGATGAATTCAATGGCACGCTGCATTTCGTATACAGACAGAGGGGTGTGGTAGTTCTGAGGAATATAGGACTTACTCATCGGGTCTCACTCCTTATTAAAAAATATACATTTATTATAAACACGGCTATTACCATTTACAATAGTGAAATTTGAAAGAATTCGCATTGCGAAACGGAAAAAAATTGTCGACACAAACAGCATTGCGGAAAAACTTAATTCTTTTGCCCGTTGCAATCCGGGAGTATGCGTGGTAGACTGCAAAATGAGATAAAATGGAGATAGGAGGCCCTTTCGTGAAAACACTGCTGACCAATGCGGATATCCTGCTGCGCAAGGAAGACGGCGGCTATGAAACGCTGCGCGGCGCTTATCTCGGCATCGACGAAAATAAGATCGACTATATCGGCGCGGCGCGTCCGGCTGCCGGTTACGACTGCGAAAAAAATATGACGGGCAGGCTCCTTGCCCCGGGGCTGATCAACTGCCACAGCCACATCGCCATGACGCTCATGCGCGGTATCGGCAGCGGGCTGCCCCTGCAGGACTGGCTCTTCAAGGCCATCTTTCCGATCGAGGACCGGCTCGTGCGCGCAGATATCGCCGCGGCGAGCCGCTTTGCCCTGCTTGAAATGATCGCGGGCGGCACGACGAGCTTTTCCGATATGTACTTTTTCCCCGAGGAGACCGTTTGGGCGGTCGAGGAGGCGGGCATCAAGGCAAACCTCAACCGCTGCGTGCAGTGCTTCGACGAGAGCCAGACCGTGGAGCAGAATACGCAGATCCCCGAGTCGCTCGCGCTTTTTGAAGCCTACCACGGCGCGGCGGACGGACGCATCCGCATCGATTTTTCCATCCACGCGGAATATACCTGCAAGAGCCATATCGTGAAGGCGTACAGCGACCTCTGCCGCGAAAAGGGCGGGCGGATGCACATTCATCTTGCTGAAACGGCGCGCGAGCAGCGCGAGTGCATCGAGCGCTACGGCAAAACGCCGACGGAGTGGTTCGAATCGCTCGGCACGTTCGATTCGCCCACGGCGGCGGCGCACTGCGTCGCCGTGACGGAGCGCGACATGGACATTCTGAAGGCCCACGGCGTCAGCGTCATCCACAACCCGACGTCGAACTTAAAGCTCGGCAGCGGCTTTGCCCCCATCCGCGCGATGCTCGACAAGGGCATCAACGTGACCCTCGGCACCGACGGCACAGCCAGCAACAATAACCTCAATATGTTCGAGGAGATGCACCTTGCCGAGATCATGCACGACGGCTACCACAATGACCCGACGCTCATCTCGACGCAGGAGGTGCTCGACATGGCGACCGTCAACGGCGCAAAATTGCAGGGCCGCGACGACACCGGCGTGCTCGAGGTGGGCAAAAAGGCTGATATCATTGCCATTGACATGAGCAAGCCCCACCTTTATCCGAACTTCGACACGCCCGCGCTTTTGACCTGCTCGGCACAGGCGGGCGATGTGTGCATGACGATGGTGGACGGCAGAATTTTGTATGAAAACGGCGAATTCAAGACGCTGGACGCGGACAAGGTGCGCGCCGACATGGAGCGCGCCGTTGAGCGTCTTTACAGAAAGTGAGAGAGAAGCAATATGGAGAGAGCGGACAAGGACCTTGCCTTCCTGCTGCGCTATGAGAACGTTGCGTGGTTTGAAGATGGCGAGGTGCGCATTTTGGACCGGCGCGTTTATCCCGCAAGGGTCGAGTTCGTCACCTGCCGAAGCCATCAGGAGGTCGCGCGGGCTATCACCGACATGGTGACGCAGAGCGCGGGCCCCTACACCGCCGTGCCGATGGGCATGGCGCTCGCGGCGTGGGAATGCCGCGAGAAAACGGCGGCAGAGCAGATGGAATACCTGAAAAAGGCAGCCTATACCATTTCCCACGCGCGCCCCACGACGCAAAAGCGCATGGGCCTTCTGTGCGAGATCTGCCTGAAGGAGGCCGAGCGCGCGCTGGCGGCGGGGGAGAATGTGGCCGAGGCCATCAAAAATAAGACCATCGAGCTCAACAACGTGCGCTACAACAGAATGGCGAAGATCGGCTCGTACTTAGTCGATATGTTCCCGGAAAACGGCACGGTGATGACGCATTGCTTTGCCGAGACCATCGTCGGCACGATGCTGCGCGAGTGCAGAAACCGCGGCAAGCACATCCGGCTTTTCTGCCCCGAAACGCGCCCGTATTTTCAGGGCGCGCGCCTGACCGCGTCCGTCTGCCACGACATGGGATTTGACGTGACGGTTATCTCCGACAATATGCCGGCGTTCGTCATGCAGAAGGAAAAGGTCGACGTCTTCACCACCGCGGCGGACGCCATCTGCTGCGACGGGCACGTCGTCAACAAGGTCGGGACCTTCCAGAACGCCATCGTCGCCAAGTACATGGGCATCCCGTACTTCGTCACCGGCGCGCCCGATCAGGGACACGAGACGGTGGACAGCATTCACATCGAAATGCGCGACCCGAATTTCACGCTCCAAGCCATGGGCGTGCGCACGGCGATGGAGGGTGTGAAGGGCTACTATCCCGCCTTCGATATCACGCCGCCGCATCTCGTCTCGGGCGTCGTGACCGACCTTGGCATTTACTCCCCCTACGATCTGCACCGCTATTTTACGGACGGCAGCATCGGCAAGGACAATCTGGTGATTTGAGATGGAACAAAATCTGAATCTGCTCCGTCAGGAGATCGTGGACAAATCGCTTCAGGCGTTCCGAGAAGGACTCTTTTCCGGCACGAGCGGCAACATGAGCTGCCGCATCGCGCCCGATGAAATGCTCATCACGCCGACCTCTGTGCGCTACGATGTGCTGCGCGCGCGGGACATCGTGCGCATGAAGCTCGACGGCACGGTGCTCGAAGGGGAAATGCAGCCCTCGAGCGAGTGGCGGATGCACGCGGCGGTGTATGAGGCGTATGGCGAGACGAATGCCGTCTTTCACACGCATTCGCCGTATGCGACGGCATTTGCCGTCGTGCGGGAGAGCATCCCCGCGGTTTTGATCGAATCCTGCGTCTTTTTGGGCGGCGATATCCGCTGCGCGGACTATGCCGCGCCGGGGACGAAGGAGGTCGGGGTGAACGCTGTCCCCGCGCTCCGGGACCGCGGCGGCTGCACGCTTGCCAACCACGGCGTGCTCGCCGTGGGGAAGGACCTTGCGCAGGCGTACCTGCGCGCGGAATACATCGAGGATGTCGCCAAAATTTACACGTATGCCAGGTCCATCGGCACGCCGGTGGCGCTCGATACACTCTAAAACACCCTGCGCGTGGGCGCAGAAGGAGAATTGACAATGAAAAGCTTCCTGAAAAAAGACAGGCTCCTCGTGCTGCTGGCACTGCTGGGGCTGCTGGCCTCGCTTGTGCCGATCGTCAACCGTGTGCAGACCGAGGAGAGCAACAAGTATTACGATTACGTCCTTGACTATGCGAGCCTGCGCTCCATGGCGCGCCAGTCTTCGCAGACGGAGGACGAGTGGCTCGACCTGTTCCGGTCTCTCGGCGTCGACAAGGTCGCCCTGAGCGAGGCGAGCGCGCTCAACCTGCACGATAACGCCGCCATCCCTGTGCACGCCATGACGGTGAAAAAGGCGGCGGAGAGCTACGGCTGGGAGAACAACTATCCCGCCGAGGTCGTTTCATGGCTGAGCGAGAGCACGGACGTGAGCGATGCCATCATCTGGACGGAGACCGCCGCGGCCTACGAGTGGATGCTCGACGCTTTCAACGTCCGTTTTGAAAATTTTGAAGCCAAGACCTATCTTGAGGGCGAGCACGGCTTTATCTTTATCCAGCAGCAGGAAAACGGCATGAAGGGCGAAAAGCTGCTCGATCTGCGCCTTGGCATCTGGCCCGGTACGGTGGAACTGATCGAGCGCCACGGCTATCAGATCGTTCCGCGCACCGTGACGCAGAAGGATATGAACGGCACGAAATTTGCCGAGGCCTATATCGACGTCCTCAAGCACTATAACGCGCCCTACTTCATGAACAACGGCGACGAACTCGTCGGCTATGAGAGCGACGAGGGCTGGGACCTTCTTGTGCAGTATCTCAATGAGAGCGGCGCGAGCGTCGCGATGATGGAGCAGAACGACCAGAGTCAGAATCAGACCTGGCCCGGCATCGAGGATCTGCTGAACGAGACGGGGTATCGCGGCATCCGCGTGTTCAACGAATGGGCCTACATCCAGAATCGCTATCAGTACTGCGGCTATGAGGGCCCAGAGGAGATCACGAACACCTTTTTCCGCGCCATCGCCGAGCGCAACTGCAAGGTCATCTTCCTCAAGATGATCTTAGAGCCGGATACCGATGTCAGCTGGGACGCCGACGAGAAGGAGTGGGTCTATATCACAGACCCCGCCGAATATGAAAAGTTGCTCACGGACCTCGACACGCGCCTTGCACCGCTTGGCTACACGCGCGGCACGGTGCCCGCGATGCAGATGGAGGATCCCTCCGTGCTGCTCAAGGTCGTGCAGGGAATCGGCACGGCGGCGCTTCTGGTGATGCTCTTCGACCTGTTCTTCTTTATCGGCAAGCGCTGGCGCACCATCCTGCTCGCGCTCGGCGCACTGGGCTTTGCGGGGCTTGCCGTGCTGAAGCCCGCGATGTTCCGCCTGATCCTTTCGATGTCCGGCGGCATCGTGATGCCGTCGCTTGCGGCGGTGGGCCTGTGCCGTGTGCTGATGGAAAAGCGCCGGACCGAGCCGCAGGCGAAGTTCGGCAGGGTCCTCGGCTACACGCTGGGGATTTCCGTTTTGACCATCCTCGCTGCGTTCTGCGGCTCGCTGCTTGCGACCTCCGCGCTCTCGCAGCTTTCCTACATGATCGAGATGGACCTTTACCGCGGCGTCAAGATCATGCAGCTCATCCCCATCGGGCTCTTCATCCTCGCATATCTGCTCGTTTATGCCTATGAGGAGACCGGCGCGCGCGACGCGGTGCTCGCCCATGTGGGACCGCGCAGCGAAAAGGGACGCATCAAGCGCTTCAATGCCTATTTTGCCCAGGTGATGAAAACGCCCATGCAGCTCGGCTGGTTTGTGGCGATCGTGGTCATCGCGGTAGCGGCGGTCTTCCTGCTGCTGGTGTTCGTCTATTATATCTACCGCACCGGAAACTCCACCACCACGCCCGAAACGGAGCTCGCCTTCCGCAACTTCCTGGAAAACACGCTCATCGCCCGCCCGCGCACCAAGGAGATGCTCATCGGCTGGCCGATGCTGATGCTCTTCATCTGGTCGCTGCGCCGCGGGATGAAGTTCCTGCCCATGGTGTTCGGCATGGGAATGAGCATCGGGCTTGTCAGTGTGGTCAACACCTTCCTGCACATCCGCACGCCGTTTTTGCTGAGCCTGCTGCGCACCGGCTGGGGCATCCTCTTCGGGCTTCTCATTGGCCTTGCCGCTGTTGTGATCGCGGAAGGGCTCTACCGTCTTGTGCGCAGGATCTGCGGGGTGGAGAATGGTTAATATCCTGATCTCGGGCTATTACGGCTTCGATAACATCGGTGACGAGTCCATTCTGCGCACGCTCGTCTCCTCGCTGCGCGAGCACATTCCCGACTGCTCGCTCACAGTGCTCTCGCACAACCCCGCCTCCACACGCGAAAAGTACGGCGTGGAGGCGGTGGACCGGATGTCGCCGATGGCGATCCTGCGCGCGGTGAAGGGGTGCGATATGCTCATCTCCGGCGGCGGCAGCCTTTTGCAGGATGTGACGAGCAGCAAGAGCCTGCACTATTACCTTGCCATCATCCGCTGCGCGCAGTTTTTCCACAAGAAGGTCTTCATCTACTCGCAGGGCATCGGCCCCATCGACCGCCCCGGGAATCGCCGCGCCGCGGCGAAGGCGCTCAAAAAGGCGGACGGCATCGTCGTGCGCGACGAGCGCTCCGCGGCGCTTTTGGAGGAGATCGGCATCGCGCGCGACAAGGTCGTCATCACGGCCGATCCCGTCATCCGCATGAAAAAGCCGGACGGCGATGTCGGCGCGGACATTCTGCACAAGGCCGGCGTGACGCTGGACGGCCGGCTGACCGTCGGCTGGGCCATCCGCGAAAAGGACAAGGACGGCCGCTTCGTGGCGGAGATCCTGAAGTCCATCCGCTGGCTCAAGGAAAAGTACAACGCGCAGTCTGTGCTCATCCCGTTCCACTATGAAGAGGACGGCGAGGTGTGCCGCCATATCGCATCTCAGCTGCCGGATGACACAGCGGTCTGCCTGAACGAAAAGTACCTCTCGGAGGATATGCTCTCTATCATCGGCAACATGGATATGCTCGTGGGCGTTCGCCTGCATTCGCTCATCTATGCGGCCATCATGGGCGTGCCGCTCATCGGCATTTCGTATGACCCCAAGTGCACGGCGTTTTTGAACTCCGTGGGGCTCGACAAGCTGAGCACGCGGGAGGGTTTCACCGAGGAGCTCTTTGCGCCCGAGGCCGAGCGTGTGCTCGCAACGGGGGAGGAGCAGGTGAAATGCGTGGAGGAGCGCATGACCGAGCTTTCGAGAAAGCTTGACACCAACGAGAAAATGATCTGCGCGATCATGAAAAAATCAAGGAAGGATACCATGCAGGACCCTCAAAACAACAACGAAAAGAAGGAAAAGTCCGGCGTGCGCACGGCGGGGGCGATCAGCTTTGTCTTTTTGCTGACGCTGTTTGCCAAGCTTCTCGGCGTTGTGCGCGAGATGATGCAGGCCAACATCTTCGGCACAGGCGTGGATGCGGACCTGTATACCGCGTCGTACAATTCGACGCTCTACCTCTTCACGACGATGTGCTATGCGCTGTGCATCGCGGCGGTGCCGATCCTGACGAAGGAATTTGCTGCCGACCGCAAGCGCGGCGAGAAGGCTGCCAATACCCTGATGACCGTGACGCTGCTCGGCTCGCTCGCGGCGGTCGTGCTGTGGCAGATCTTTGCCTTAACGCCGCTCGTCGGCGCGATCTGGGACCTTGACGCATCAGAGCTGCCACGCCTTGCGAGCTATATCCGCATCATGGCCTGCGCGCTGCCGGTCGTGGCAGCGGCGTATCTGAACGTCGCCATCTTCCAGGCGACCGACCACTACGAGTTGCAGGGCAGCATGAGCATTCCGTATAACGCGTTTCTGGCGATCTTCCTTGTGACGCTGGGGGCGAAGTGGGGTATCAAGGGCGTTGTCATCGCGAGCTCGTGCGCGTGGCTTTTGCAGCTTGCCATGAGCATCCCGTATGCGAAAAAGGAACATTATGTCTACCGGCCGGCGCTCGACCGCAAGGCCGACTATGTCGGCACATATTTCAAGACCGCGCTCGTCACGGTGCTGACGACGTCGATCTTCCTCTTCTGCTATTTGATCGACACGGCGACCGCTACGGCGCTCAACGACAGCGCCGTCAGCGCATTCTACTATGCCGACAAGCTCTTCACGCCGCTCACGACGAGCGTGCTCTACAGCATCAGCGCGGTCATGTTCCCGCGCTTCAACCGCGAGTTCACGAAGGAGGACTCGAAGGGCTACCTCGGCTACATCTGGAACGTGACGGAAAACACGCTGCTCTTTATCCTGCCGGTCTGCGCGATGATGTGCGCCTTCGGCACGGATATCATCCGCGTCATCTTTGAAAGCGGCAGCTTCACCGCCGAGTCGACCGAGATGACGGGCAGCATCTTTGCCCGCTACGCGCTCGGCATGAGCGCCTTTGCCGTGCTCGACCTTCTGAACAAGGCTTACTACGCGATGAAAAAGACGCTTGTGCCGCTGCTGATCAACCTCGGCGTGCTGGTGCTGAACATCATCCTGAACCGCGTGTTCTACACCGACACCGGCGTCGCGCTGGCGACGTCGCTCGCGCTGACCATCGGCGCCGTCGCCATGACAATCCAGCTCTTCCATGGGACAAAGATCGTGCGCCTGGTCCCGCTCCTCAAGGGCCTTGCCGCTACCGCGGCGATGGCGGTCGTGCTGTATGGCGGGCATTCGCTGCTCGTCACGGCGGACGACAGCAAGCTGATGCTCGTTATTAAGTGCGGTCTCACGGGTGTTGTGGGCTGCGTCGTCTATGTGGCGGTCAGCGTGCTCCTGAAGCAGAGTATTATCGCGGATACGCTGAAGAGGTTCAAAAAGTAAACGTTTGGAAATGTTCCCCACACCGTGTGGGGATGCGAAATAAGGGAGGGATATCTCTTTTTGAAAAAGAGATATCCCTCCCTTAGACCCACCCAG
>OGZW01002923.1_pt1 | contig 12994 bp, 18 predicted proteins | sample 1577001 | NCBI WGS metagenome assembly OGZW01 (sample SAMEA3541519, study PRJEB24748) | human gut metagenome | biome: human gut; feature: human-associated habitat; material: faeces | place: China | collected 2012 | reverse complement strand
ACTTTTCTTTGGGGTAAGAGAACATGGGACGCTTGTCTTTGCAATAATCAGTCAGCCGAGCTCCGGATATGCCTTTCCTTTCCCAAACATGCTCCCCCACAAAAAACAGCCCCCATCCAGCCCATACCGCTCCCCTTGAACAGGGGATCGATAACGACAAACGTCTTTGGAGGAGAGGGGGAAGGTTGAGGGGAGAGGCCCCCTTCCGGAAAAAGGTTCCCCTCCCAATGCAATCTTCATCAGCCCGGCCGCAATCAGTCTCCGGCCTTGAGCTGTTCCCAATACCTTTCGTACAGTTCGCGGGCTTTGCCCACGTTGACGGTCACTTCACCCTTGGCGAGCTCTTCCGGATCCAGCACAATGACCTTGCTCTCGGCGTATTCGGGCTCAAGGATCTTCTCGGCGGCCTTGTTCGGCGTGGAGTAGTTGAACTCTTCCACGCACAGCTTGGCGACCTCGGGACGCATCAGGTAACTGATGAACTTGTAGGCGTTTTCCTTGTGCTCGGCCCCGGCGGGGATGGCGAAGTTGTCGAGCCAGATCAGCATCCCCTCTTCGGGCACGATGAATTCGAGGTCGGGGTTTTCCTGCATGGCGATGAAGGCGTCTCCGTTCCACGCCAGCCCGGCCACCACTTCCTCGCTGATGAAGGCCTGCTTGGTGGCGGTCACGTCGAACACGCGCACGGACGGCTTGAGGGCCTTCAGCCACTCGTAGGCGGCCTTGATCTCGTCGGGGTTGGTGCTGTTGATGGAGTAGCCGCACGCCTTCAAGCCCACGCCGAACGTATCGCGCAGGTCATCGGAAAGCAGCACCCTGCCCTTGAATTCGGGCCGGGCGAGATCCTATAACGGTTCTTGGCGGAATGGAGACAGACAGTACAAGAATGTGTATAGAGATGGTTGGTGCGATAACAATATATAAGCCAATTGCGTGGGTATTCTCATTCGTTCCAGCATACGGAATGAGAGCGGCAGGAGATGTAAAGTTCTCAATGATAACATCAATGACAACTATGTGGTGTTGCAGGGTTGCATTGTGTATTGGTCTTGTTAAGGTATTCAATATGGGACCAATGGCTGTATGGTATGGTATGTTCGCAGACTGGACAGTAAGAGGAATAGTCTTTGTAAGCAGATACTTTAGCGGTAAGTGGATTAAGAAGGTTATATAGTATATAGCATATGGAATGGGCATTTAATACAATGATTAAATTGTTAACAGATTAAATGCTAAATTAATAAAGGTAAACGGTTAAAAAATGGAAATTTTATTACATTAACGGTTGAAATTATATATAATATCGGTTGACAAATGGAAACTTGCCTCCTATACTTTAATTAAAGTAACTTATAGACATTAGACCTATTATACGGAGGTGCTGCATATGACCATTCAGGAGATGAGGGATAAGAAGAAAGAAAAAGGCTACACATATGCACAGATGGCTGAGTTATCGGGAGTGCCCTTAGGGACAATACAGAAGATATTTTCTGGAGAAACAGAAAGTCCACGTTATGATACGCTTCTGGCACTTGAACAGATTTTTACAGAGCAATCTGTAGTGTGTGAGGCTGCTGCTTCTTATAAGACTGACAGGAATGGAAGTTACACGCTTGATGATTATTATGCCCTGCCAGAGGATCAGAGAGTTGAGTTAATTGATGGATATTTCTATACAATGCTGTCGCCTACATTTGGACATCAGTCAATTGGTGGGGAGATATATCGTCAGATTGCTAATTATATTATGGAGCATAACGGAAGCTGCCGTCCATTTATTGCACCGGTAGATGTGCAGCTTGACTGCGATAATAAGACAATGGTTGAGCCAGATGTTGGCATAATATGTGACCCTTCCAAGATTAAGAGATTTGGAATATATGGAGCACCGGATTTTGTTCTTGAAGTAATATCTCCATCTACTAAGAAAAGGGACTATGCCCTTAAGTTGTCAAAGTATATGGAAGCTGGTGTCCGCGAATACTGGATAGTGGATTTCGTGCAGGCGAAGATACTTGTGTATTATTTTGAAGGTGATAATTACCCTGTTATATATGGATTTGACAAGCCAGTTCCAGTGAATATCTATGGTGGTGACCTTACTATAGACTTTTCTAATATTGCTAAGTGGCTTGAGGAAGGGATGGAATAAGGAAAGTGCCGATAAAAAAGTGCCGATAGAATTCGAGAGAAATAAAAATATAAGCTGTAAATGCAAATCATCTTAGCATTTACAGCTTATTGTTATGTATACATTTAATTAATGAACATTAAATGCTTTAATTCCAGGATATACGGCTGAGTCACCGAGTTCTTCTTCAATTCTAAGTAACTGGTTATACTTAGCAACACGTTCTGAACGAGAAGGTGCACCAACAGGCATAATCATAAATTCCTGAACATCAAGTCCAGATGATAAAGCGTGACAGCCACCATTAATAATATTCATCATAGGAACTGGGAGTCTGTTGCCTGAAATTCCACCTAAGAATTTATAAAAAGTTAGAATGAACTAATGTAAATTAGAAGTTAATAACTCAAAGCGATAATATTTATCATATGGGTGTTTAGATACAGAATTTATTCTGAATAGCACTGATTAAGTACCAAATAACACATCTGAATTGAAAGTGTATAGTCATTGTGATACATTTTATTTATGAATAAAGAAATGAGGATTAGTATGAAAACAGTAGAGATAGCAGTATGTGATGATGAACAAGTGCATATAGACAGAATTGTTAAATATATAGAGGTATATTCGGAAGAATCTGAAATAAATATTAATATAACATCATATAATTCAGGAATGGCATTGTTGAAGGATATAGAAAATGATGATTTAAAGTATGATATTATATTTCTTGATGTTGAAATGCCAGAAATTAATGGAGTAGATATAGCAAGGCAGATACGTAAAATTACACAAGATGTAATAATATGTTTTGTGACGAGTTTTGATAAATACGCAATACAAGCTTATGGTGTTGAAGCATTAGCATATGTTGTAAAACCAGTTGCATATGCTGAATTGAAAAGAGTGCTGTCAAGAGCTGTTGTATTGGTGCAATATACATTTGATTATAAGGAAGCAGAGGAACGATACATAGAGGTTCCTGTTTCGAGAAATACCCGAATAGTAGACGTAAGGACTATACAGTATATTGAAAAACGAAGAAATCAATGCGTTTTACATTGTACAGATGCAGAGATAACGTGTTATGAAACATTAAAGAAGATTTGTAGTAAGTTAGATCAAAATATATTTATATATGTGCATCAAGGGTATATAGTCAATTTTGACGCAATAAAAGAAGTTAAAGAAAATGTGGTATGTCTTGGGGATGGCGTTGAAGTGCCACTAAGCAGAAGTCATTATAAAGAAGTGAAGAATAGGCATATGAGTAAAATAAGAAAGCTGCTTGAAGAAAGAAAAATGTAGAGATAACACTATTGTTAATTACAGATAATAATTAAATACTATTATCTGTAATTAGGAATAAGTATATCAACAATGAAGGTAGTATCATTGTAGTTAATATCAATTGTGCCACCGTATTTATTAACATTATTCGTAACACTAATAAGACCTAATCCGTGTAAAGGGTTAGCCTTAGAGCCAGAAGAAGGTTTGCTGGAGATAAAGCGACCTTCTCTTTTTTTGATTTTTTCGTGGTGATTATTTTCACAATGTATTGCCAGATATGTATCTGCCTGTTTAATAGCAAGATTAATATATCCGTTATCGAGTTTTGAAGCGGCAGTTATAGCATTATCTAATATATTTCCAAGCACTGTTATGAGAGTAAAGTCATTTATATAGATGTTGTTAAAATCTAACTGTGTATCAAAGGCTATTTTATTATCATCACATATGAGCTTTTTAGAGTTAAGAAGTGCTGATATGGTAGATGAAGTGGAAGATATAGTCTGAGTCTGGTTAAGTTCATCAGTTATCTTATGTATGTAATCGTGAATTTGTTTATTTTTACCATCAACAGACAAACTGTCAATAATAAGAAGGTGATTTTTCATATCGTGTCTTAATGTGTGGAGCTGTTGTAATTTATCGTCAATCTGAGAATTGTATTCAGATTCCATAGCAGCTTTTTCAATTTGAATTTTATTCATAGCATTTTCTTCAAGAGTAATTGCAATTCTACTATAAGTAGTAAGACAAAATATGATTATTAGCGCGATTAATATAAAAAACATAGGAATAAGCATCTGTGAATTAAGTATTGTTGGTTCAGTGAGAATAGGTGCTATTGATAAAGTGATGATAGTTGCAATTGATATAAAATCATATAGAAATATGTAGGGTTTTGCTGTGTTTAATGATTTGATTTTTTTAGTATTAAAATATATACAGGCTATGATATAAGAAATGATAATACCAGAAGTCGAATTATAATGTGTGTAAAGTTGATTTGAAGCAATTTGCAATAAATCTCTAAAAAATAATGCATGCAGTAATATAATTATAAATGTGGAAATATAATCATACATAAAATATTTAATGGCAGTAATGAGGCGTTTGATAAGTGCTCCGTTGCAGCTTACTAAAATATAGGCAAGTATAATAATATTTAATATATATACGAACCAGTTAGGAAAAGTTATTATTGCATAGAATATTCTAAATGTTAAAAAAACAGGTCTGAAAATATGTTTATAATGAAAATTATAGCCATTATTTTTAATGAATAAATCTATAATTAAAAAATCAAAGATATTCTCAATAATATCAAAGAAAATGTCGTAGTAGTTCATAAATACCCCCAATTTACTCATAAAAACATTATACAAAATGTAAAAAATATGTCAAATTATACCAAATAGCACCGTTTAAATACCAAATAGCACATGTCTATTGCATTGGAAATATAGAAGTGATATGTTTGCTGAGAAAGGAGATGATAAAAATGAACTATATCAGTTTTTTTGTGCCAGTATCAGAAATTGAACAAATGAATATTAGTGGTGGAAGTTCAAAAGGAAAAGAAACCTATTGGAAAAATGTGTATGATGTATTGTTGAATTTATTTGGAATGAAATAAATTCATATATACACAAAGTGCAAAAAAATGAGGAAATATGTGTGAAGAAACAAAGTAAAGTACAAATTCTTATTATAACTATAATGATATTATTGTGCATATTATCAGTAACTTATACATTGATAATATATCATAAAGTTATTATTAGAGATGTGATTTTATTAATCATTTTTTTATTATTAATTATATTCTTATGCAGGAAGAATAATTAATAGAAATATTAATAGTAAGTATCAAATGTAATTTTATTATAAGGAGAAGAATATGTATAAAGGTTTAAATGAAATGAATATGGAAGAATTAATATGTACCGATGGTGGTGGAGTTGGATGGTTAGCTGTAGCAGGTGCTGTAGTGACAATAGGTACCTTGGTTTCGTGGGGATATGAAGTATATGAAGGCTGGAAAGATTATACTAGATAGTAAAAAATAAAAGGGATTAAGATTATGAAGTTTGAAGAATTAAATGAAAATGAACTTTTTAGGATAAAAGGTGGGGAAGATAATTCGTTGTTTTATCAAATTGGCTGGTGGTTAGCTGAACGATTTAAGTATAGGGATAATATTGGTTCTTCTGGTGGTCACTTTTAGTTGATAGAGTGAATATATTTACAAATTTAATATTAGTTTAAAGAGGTTGTTGTATTAAAAACTTTATATATTGTGTTTGCAGGACCATTTGTTGAAGAAATAATATTTAGAAAGAACATATATACATTTATACGAAATATGGCAGGTGTTAAATGTGCGGTGGTATTCTCGGCATTAATATTTGCTCTTTACCACTGTGATATAGCGATTTTTCTGAATATGGAATTCAGTCAGATATTAGCAGTAATACCGCTATTTTTTATGGGACTTGGACTGGCGTATATACAGGCAAAGACACAAGATATATTATGTCCTGTGTTAGTGCATATGATAATAAATATTATTTCGCTGAGCTGAGAATTCATCGAATTAATAGAAATAGATTAGACAGATAAGAAACAGATATAAACTAATATAAAGTTTATATCAGATAAAGGGGAGAAATTTTAATGAAATGTACTAATTGTGGAAGTCAGAAAATGGTTAAAATGGCGCTTATAGCTAACCAGATTTGGAAGGTAAAGGTTGCTGACGAGATTAAGAAAAATAAATATGATAAAAAATCAGAAAAAGGCATAGATGCATATTTATGTGAAGAATGTGGACATATAGACTTATGGTTACAGTCCTATGCACAAAAGAAATAGTTTTTTGAAAATTTAAGCTTGTTGAGAGAGTTCAAATAATTAAAAAGTACATAAAATACTGAAAGGTGATAGAAAACAGAAAGATTAGGAGGGGAGAATATGAACAAGAAATATTTACTGAATTTTACATTTATTATCACAATAATAATGCTTATCTACGCAGTATTGTGCGTTATAGATGGAGTGTCACTATTAAATCCACTTTTGACTTATATTGTGGCATTTATAGTATATGTATTGCCAGTGGCTTATATTTCAAGCAGACAGGCAGAATTAATTGGTATGACTTTTAAGAATGAAAGTGGCAAAGAAGAAAGTATTGAACATATAATATGTGACAAGACCAGAAGAAAATCAGAAACTGAAAATAATGGTGAAAAGATTTATCTTAAAACTAACAGATATTGCAGGTGCAGCTTTCTATGGAACATTTAATGGATATATTGTGGGAATGAATTTATATCGTGCATATGCAGCATTTGCGCTGGTGGGTGCGGCAATAGGACTATACACTCCGGTATAATTGAAATATTCCGAATTCTGTCAAAAAAATCCTATTTATGCAATTTTTTTTCGATAATGCTGCCGAATGAGCAGCATTATTGAGTATGATAAAATTATCTGATTATGCCTTAATCTGAAATTCAAGAATAACTTTATCGTATTTGTATGTTTTTTATATATAAATTTTATTTTAAAAATAAATATATATTAGTTATATATTTATTAGGATCACTATGCTGTGGTGGACCTTCAAGATACACTTCCCTGAAATCTCCAGTATGTGGAATTTTATTTATATCTGCGTATTGAAGCAGATGTGTTCTTGTATGGTTAATATTCTGATAAGAGCCATAATGGCAGGCAGCCAGAGCATTTTTCGAAGTCATAGTAACTATATCATCACCACAGCTGTTGCTATCAACTGTTGCACAGAAAAGTATATCAGATGGATTTTTGTAATTGAATTCTATAAAATACTGTGGCTTTGAAAAGTCAGTTTTATATTTGGTAATGGCTATGATAGCAGTATCTCTTAAAAAGTCAGTTTTTTCCTGAAGATTATCTGATACCTTTCTTCTTGCACAAACAGTTTGTGCTGGAACTGTAATCTGGGATATTTTAATATCAGAAGTAGCTATTCTTTCGTACAGGCTGTTAATATTGTCATTCAGCCGATCTCTAATTGCTTCAAGTCTGTGTACCAGCGAAATAAGGTCTGTTGAGCCTGCAAAATATTCGCGTATTTCAGGAAGTGCTAATCCATAGCTTTGAAACAGACGTATTATGCGTATTTTTGTAATGGTATCAATTGTATAATATCTATTACCATTAATACCATTTTTGACATCAGGAGCAACCAATCCACAGGTTTCATAATTAAGTATTATTTTTCTTGTTATTCCAAGTATTCTACTCACATCGCCTATTGAAAATAAATTATCATTCATATAATTATCTACTCCAATTCGATAAAAATTGACAAAACTATTGCATCGTACATCAGTGTACGGTGTAATATCATTATATGATAAATGTGAGATAAGCTCAAGAGCTGCTGATTGTGAAAATAAGGAGGTAGATGTATATGAGAAAAGTTAACGTGAGTAATAGCTTAAGAAAGTTGTTTAGTATCATTATGGTAAGTATATTTATAATAGCTGCTATGCCGGTAGATTATATTAGAGCCGATGAGCCTGTTCAAGATGGTTCTAAAAACAATCCATATATCGTTACAAATTTTAAAGAGTTTCAAAATGGTATAATGAAAAAAGGATATATAAAACTTGCTAATGATATAGATTTTTCTGAATACATATATATGGAGGTGGATAGTTCATATAGAGGTGGAATAGACCTTAATGGACATATATTGAATTTTGAGAAAAGATATAGCTATTATAGTTATGGAATAGGTTTAAGAAATAAATCCGGCACAGGTGGCGGTTTATTTGAGATAACAGATAGTAATCCATCAGCAGTTCATGAAGGTTATGTTAATAGTGAAAATGAACCTTTGACTGGAGGTATTATCACGGGATTTCGATATAATATGAATAGCTCAGCTGGCGGTTCAACAAGTTGTCTGTCTATTAACAATCTGAATTGTGTTTTGGATGGAGTGACATTTTTTGATAATACAACAGGTGGTGGAGGCTCATGTATAGATAAGAGTGGAGAAAATGGAACATTAGAAATAAATAAATGTAAATTTTATGATAACAAATCAAATTACTGGGCTTCCTGTGTATGGGTTGGAACATCTCGTTCAGATAGTAGAAATGACCAATGTCTGATAACTGATAGTGTATTTAAGGGAAATTATGGAAAATATACTAGTACGGTAGCAACGTTTTCTGAGAATTGTGTAATTAAAAATTGCCTTTTTGAAAATAATGAATGTGATTCAGGTGGAACGGTGAATGTTTCACATTATGGAACGCTTGAAGTGGTAGATACGGATATTACAGGTAATATATGTACATCAGATGAAGAGGATGATAGTACTACAGCAGGAATTTGTATTGATGTTTGTGGAAAGCTTGTACTTAATGGAAAAGTAAACATTACAGGAAATACATACAATAATAAGGAAAATAATTTGATATTTTATCCTCACGGCATAGATAGATTTTTGATTGTTCTAGGTGAGCAATTTGATGCGGCTTCAAAGGTAGGGCTCAAAGTAAGGAAGGATGCAATAAATTATGCATATGACGTTATTGAGAACATAGGCGAATTTAAAGAATCCTTTGTGTGTGACCATGAAAATGGTGAATTGTATGTTGAAGATGGTAAGCTGTATTTCAAAAAAAGGCATATCCACAAAAAAAATCTACATAAATCCAGGGTGGAAGCAACCTGTGTTATACCAGGACATATTGAGTATTATACCTGTACCGGATGTGACAAGCTGTTAGATGAAGAAGGAAAAGAGATAACAGAAAGCATAGAAATACCGGCATTAGGTCACGATTTCACAGGTGAATGGACAGTAACTAAGCCATCAACCTGCACAGAGAGTGGAGTTAAGGCAAGAAAGTGCAGCCGCTGCAGGGAAACTGAGAAAGAGACAATTCCTGCTACTGGTCACACAGAAGCAGAGGACGCCGCAGTAGCAGCAACCTGTACTACTGCTGGAAAGACAGCAGGAATCCATTGCCTGGTATGTAATACAATAATTAAGGCACAGGAGGAGATTCCAGCCACCGGTCATAGTTTTGGTAAGTGGGAGAAGGTTAAAGCACCAACATGTATGGGTAGAGGAAGCGTAAAGCGTGTATGTGATATCTGCAGATATATAGAGATAAAGGATATAGCTGCGAACGGACACGTATGGAATACTGATTACACAGTAGACAAACAGCCAACCTGCACAGAAACAGGAAGCAAGTCAATCCATTGCAGGAACTGTGAAGAAGTAAAGGATAGCAAGGTTATTGAGGCGTCAGGACATACTTTGGGAGACTGGATTATAGACAAGCCTGCAACTGTAGAAACAGCAGGAAGCAGACATAAGGAATGTGAAACTTGTGGCGCGATTCTTGAAAAAGAAGAAATCAAGAAATTAGAGTTACCAGCATATAAGATTATAGATGGTGCTGAAAGCACATGGACACAGAATACCAATACAGATGGCAGCCTTGTAATCAGAGGAGACGGGGCAATTGCCAAGTTCAAAGAGGTAAGAGTTGATGGTGTAGTTATAGACGTAAAGAACTATACAGTAACAGAAGGTTCAACAATAATTACCTTGAAGACTGAGTATCTTAAAACCTTGCCAGCTGGAAAGCATACATTTGAAATTGCATGGACCGATGGCTCAGCAGCTACTTATTTCACCGTTGCTGGAAGCACAACCGAAGAAGATAATAAGCTGGAAGATAATAAAGTGGAAGATAATACTATCGATGATAAAAAGGCGGAAGATAACAATGTCGAAAACAGTCGGAGTGATGTAGATAGTAATGCATCCTTAAAGACAGGAGATACAACAGACATAAGACTTTGGTTGATACTGCTTATGTCAGCTTTAACAATAATGACAGGATTAACAGTAAAAAGTAAAAGAAACGATTGTGAATAAATCGAAATAGAACTTTATAATAGAACTTTATTATTCTCTGAAGCTAAGATGAATATAATCCATGCATTTGTAATTATGCAAATGCATGGATTTTTTAGTTTGAAATGATTATAAATATTATAACACAAAACAAACAAATGGTCTGTAATATTTTACAGATTTAAAATAATTTTCACCAAGCAACGCAGAGCGTGTTGATAATGCAAATACACATTGAAACCAATAAAGTTTTATGTTAGAATATACCCAATATAACAATAACAGTGCGAAGCCGCATATACAGGAGGTTTTAGATACAATGGAAGCATACAAGCAGGAATTTATAGATTTTATGGTTGAGAGTGATGTGTTAAAGTTTGGAGATTTCACATTAAAGAGTGGAAGAAAGTCACCATTTTTTATGAATGCAGGTGCATATGTAACAGGTACACAGCTTATGCGTCTTGGCGAGTATTATGCTAAGGCAATTCACGAGACATATGGTGATGATTTTGACGTGCTTTTTGGACCAGCATATAAGGGAATTCCAATCAGCGTAGTTACAGCTGTTGCTTATGCTAAGCTTTATGGTAAGGAAGTGCGTTATTGTTCAGACCGTAAGGAAGAAAAGGACCATGGTGCAGATAAGGGAAGTTTCCTTGGAAGCAAGTTAAAAGATGGCGACAGAGTTATTATGATAGAAGATGTTACAACATCAGGTAAGTCAATGGAAGAGACAGTTCCTAAGGTAAGAGGAGCAGCTGATGTTACAATTATCGGTCTTATGGTATCACTTAACCGTATGGAAGTAGGTCTTGGCGGCAAAGTGAGTGCGTTAGATGAGATTAAGGAAAGATATGGCTTTGAGACAAGTGCAATCGTTTCAATGGCAGATGTTGTAGAACATCTTTATAATAAAGAATGTGAAGGCAGGGTTGTCATTGACGATAAGTTAAAGACAGCTATAGATGCTTATTATGAACAATATGGGGTACGTAATTAATCAGTCAGTTTGAGTTTATTAATCTGGCAGGAATGGAGGATTGTTGTGGAAGAAAAATTATATAAAAAAATGAAGTCAGTTGGCGTATCAAATCTTGTGTTTGGAATTGTAACAATCGCTTTTGGTATTGGAGCTGGTGTTATGATGATAGTTAATGGAGCAAGACTTCTTGCACATAAATCAGATATATTATTTTAAATGTATATACTGCCTGATATATTATTGCAATGCTTTAACAGTGCGTTGCAATGGTATGTCAGGCATATTATATTGTGTGGAGAGAGATTATGAATAAGCAGAAGTTTCATAATGCTATGAAATGGATAATTTTTGTTATATATATGTGTCTGCTTATATACGTTGTATTCTTTGCTGAGTCAATGGGAAGAACATCGCAGACAAGACACATATACAATCTCGAACCTTTTAAAGAAATAAAAAGGTTCTGGAAATATATATTAGACAATGATTCACTTGGAAGAATAGCAAGACTTAATATTATAGGAAATGTTGTTGCGTTTATTCCTTTTGGAATATTTCTTCCAGTGCTATCTCACAGAAGAATTAAATTAATAGCAACAACTTTATATTCATTTAGTCTTTCTTTGGCAATAGAGCTTACACAGCTTATAACTATGGTTGGAAGCTGCGATGTAGATGATTTGATATTAAATTGTCTGGGAGGACTGACAGGATACATCATATATGCAGTCTGGTACAAAATTATTAGAAGAGAGGATTAAGCGTGAAATTATTTAATAAATACAAGTTTTCGGATAAAAGGCAGTCGCTTGGTGGAATAATATCTACCATAATGGGTCTGCTCGCATTGGCTTCTTTGATATATGGCGTGTATTTATCCTACAAAGCTGAAGGATATGCAGGTTTAAAGGTAGGAAGTCTTGGACTGTTAAGTCTGTTATTTTCAATAATAGGTTCAGTAATCGGGCTTCTTAGCTTTAAGGAAGATGATAAATTCTATACTTTATCAAAGGTGGGCTCACTGTTATGTGGAATACTCGCAGTATTTATGGCAGCGGTATTCCTTATGGGTATAGTGTAATTGCTAATATATTTTTGTGTAACAATAAAGAATAATATAATAGTTGTGCAGTATTAGAGATTAGTACATTTGTTGTGTGACAATGTAAAATAATATGATTGTTATATATATAGTAATGGATATTAATATATATATTTATTATAGAAATGGAGATTAATATGTTTGATGATAATATAGAAGAAAGATATTCGCTTGCAATAGAAAGAATATCAGAGATTAATAAAGATGATGAGCTGTCAGATTATGGCGCTGGCAGTTATGCTGATTATTTTAAAAATGTATCGGCGTTTATACTGCTTATGGATAAGCTTAGGAACGATATAGCTGGCAAAGCATTTGATAACGCTTCATTAGAGGAGCTTGGCGAATATAACAGGGCTTTATATAAAGATGTGACAGGAGAAGCCTATAATACAAGTTATGCTAATCCAAGAGTTAGTGTTAGGTGCTTTGGAGAGCAGTGCGGAAGATTATTCTCAATGGTATATATGGAAATCAGGGGTCTGATTGTATATATGTATGAGCGAAGATTAGCAGATGCAACAGCACTTATTGAGCTGT
>OGZW01002918.1_pt1 | contig 13018 bp, 7 predicted proteins | sample 1577001 | NCBI WGS metagenome assembly OGZW01 (sample SAMEA3541519, study PRJEB24748) | human gut metagenome | biome: human gut; feature: human-associated habitat; material: faeces | place: China | collected 2012 | reverse complement strand
CATTACCTATTTCCTGAGGGTAACCAATGATTTCCAAATCCAGTCCTTTCTTGAACTCTGTATTAAGTAATGGAATCTTCTCAATAAGATTTTCATCTATTGGCTCAAGACATCTCAGTAAGGCAACATCCATAATGTCCCCTATCTTCATTAACTCACATAATACATCTTTACCATCTATAGTGACTATGATTGAAGAACGATCGTATTCTGCATCAGAAACCACATGATAAGCAGTTAATAAATATCCATTGCCTATATAAAAAGCAGTACCTTGCACTTCTCTGCATTTAACTGGCACAACTGACTTACCGCCATAATTGTCAATATTCAAATTCAAGTTCATTATTTGTATCGATTTGGAAATTATATTTTTGTCGTAATTCTACAGATTCATCAGATGCCATATCTTTCATCAAGATATTTCTGTCATAGTTATAGTGAATAGTCCGTACTTTATTATCACCTCTGTCCACTATCTTAACCAAAGTCTCCATTGAAGGCTTATCGCCAACCGAACCGCCTGTAATAAAATAATCAAAGCTGTCTATTACTTCCATCAGTTCTTTGCTGGTGCTATGCTTACTTCCATGATGAGATACCTTTATGGCTTTCATATTATCCACCTTACCATATTTATTCACAATGGCAGTTTTTACGATATCAGGTTCTGCATCCCCCATGAAAAGCACTTTCGTATCTTTGTACTCCCAAATAAATGCAATAGAACCTTTATTCTCATCCGTTATGCCAGACGGCTCAAAATCTTTAGCTTTTTTCCATCTCTCAACTGAATATTTATCTATTAGGCCAGCAATTTTTTGCTTCTTGACGTATTCTCTTTCTCTAATTTTCATTGATACAAGTCGAGAGACTAATTCGAAAAGAGTTTCGCGTCCCTCAAAAGGTGCATTGATAACCTCATGTCTTGTCAATCGTAAATATTCACGGGCAAAATTCATATCCAGCGTTTTAAGTTCAGAACTTGTTGGAGAAATAAAAACCAACTGCCCCAAACCATCTCCCAATGGGTATGGCTCCAAACTGTTCTCTATATAAAATGTTTTCTCCCAAGCACTGTTCCATTGTGGATTTTTCAAAAGGATTGACGCAAGAACAGAAGCATGCTCCATATTTATTTTACCGTTTGTATCAGTACGCTGCTTGGGGAGATTTTGGGTTAGAATTTCAATATCACTACTAACAATCTTGGTTAGTGCCGCTATCTTCTCGCCAGATAACAACTGATAACAATTATAAAAAATCTTACCTATTGTAATCTCTGGCATTGCAATAAGCATCTCACATACTCCATTTATATGATCATCATCTATGTGTGTAACAATAAGAAGATCAATATGCTTATGCAGTTTCTCTTTTATGAATAGATTTATCTCAGGCGTATACTTACCACAATCAATCATAATACTGAACGTGGCATCGTCTTTTATCAGCCTCATAAATACACAATCACCAACTCCAGATTTGAATGTATTTAAAATTGCATGCATAAAAAAATTTTGAAGTTAAGACAATAATTAAGCAGAAACTGTTGTATCCTTATAATATCCAGTTACAAAGAACCACAAACGGTCCCTGCTATGTTCACCGAACGTGAAATTACAAAATTTTTCATATAACAGATAACTTCTGCAAAGTTTTTTATTACTGTCCGGTAAAAAACGGTACAACCCAATATTTAGCACTAATACAGCTATTTACATTCATTTCGTAAAAAAGGGCTTGTCTTTTTGTCCTGTGTAAAATTGATAGCATTAACATATTGACCTTGTTTTTATCATTTATGGTGCAATATTACAGAGTTATTATGAGGCCATTGGTTACTCAACCGTTGAGCAACCGACAAAAAAGGACAGAAACCGACAAAGAGGTACAAAAATAGCCGGAGGGTAATTCCGGCTATTTCACAATTATAAGAATATGCTTAAAAAGAATCTTTTGATAAGAAGAAACAGAAAAATATAATACAAACTTACTCTATAATCACATTACAGAGATAATTGAAAATCCATTCTGACCTGCGACATCTCACGTATCACCGTACGGTCTAACACACGTGCATAATGACGGGTCATCTGAACATTGGTATGCCCCAACATTTTAGCAACACTCTCAATGGAAACACCATTTGCCAAAGCAAACGTTGCGAAAGTATGACGGGCCACATGAGTCGTCAATGTTTTCTTAATGCCACAAATATCAGCTAATTCCTTGAGATACGCATTCATCTTTTGATTACAAAGAACAGGAAAAAGCACACCGCGACTTTTACAATATTCATTAGTGGAATACTTTCCTAGGATCTTCAAAGGCACTTCCATCAATGGAATATTACACATAATTTTGGTTTTCTGTCTCCCTTTGCGTATCCATTTGGCACCGTTCGAATCCTCTACTATGTGTTCCTTTTTCAAATCATGAATATCCGAGAAAGCCAAACCTGTGAAGCAACAGAACACAAAAACATCACGCACCTGACCCAACCGTGGAATATCAATCTCCTTTGAAATCAGTTTTTGAATCTCCGAATCTTCCAAAAAATCCGGTTCTACTTTATCCAGTGAGAACTTTATTTCAGAAAATGGATCATTCTTCATCCATCCCTTAGCCAAAGCTATACGGATTATCTTCTTGAAGTTCTTTAGATATTTAGTAGCAGTATTGTGACAACACTTTTTCTCTGTCTTCAGCCAGAACTCATAATCCTCAATAAACTGACGGGAAACATCTCCCAAAAGAATGTCTTTTTTATGATATGTTTCCCAAACAAAATCCTGGGTATGTTTCAAAGATGTTTCATAACGCTGTACAGTTGCAGGTGCCATGTCCGTACCAGACAATTGAGCACATTTATCATTATGTTCCCGAAAGACCTCAAACAAAGTACGCTGTACGGGAGCATCCTTACCCAAGAAACGCTCCAGGACACTATTGGCAGAAACGGATACACCCTCTATCTCCAATTCACGCTGAATCTTCATTATCCGTAAGCGGATTGAGTCAAGATACAAATTCAGTTCCTTGTACTCCCGTTTCTTTTCCAAAGCCTTTCCTTTTGCCGCACTCCAGAACTCCGGAAAAATTGTTTTCTTCACTGAAGCATCAACCCGGACTCCATTCACTGTAATTCTCATCATTATCGGAGCCTCACCGTTCCGATTCAATTTCGTCCTACGAATGTAGAACAATAGACAAAATGTTGTTCTTTCCATCTTACTTGTTTTTTAATCACAAAACTAAATTTCCAAGAGCAACAAGTCAAGATGCAAAACACTGATAAACAATGAATTATTTACTTAATAGGTGTACCTGACATTGAAGGCAAACAGGTACACCGAATAGTACACCGAAAGAATGCTTTGATATGCTTATTTTTGCTATGCACCAAAAACAAAAAATCCCCATAAAGTATTAATTTACAGGGATTTTCTTTATTTTGCAATTCTTTCCAGCGGAGAGACAGGGATTCGAACCCCGGGTACCTCGCAGTACAACGGTTTTCAAGACCGCCGCAATCGACCACTCTGCCACCTCTCCAAGACTCCTTTTCAGAAGTACTTTCCGTTGAAAGCGCTGCAAAGGTACAACTTTATTTTAAATAAGCAAATAGTTTACCAGTTTTTTTGCTATAAAATTTTCAAATCGTATTTTTGCATACGAATAATAAACGAAAGAAATAAATCATGATATACCCTCAGAATTTCGAACAGAAAATAGGTTTCGATTCCATCCGTCATTTACTAAAAGAGAAATGTCTCAGCACATTAGGTCAAGAAAGAGTAGATGAAATGAACTTCTCAGAATCCTTTAAGGATATTAATGAATGGCTGGAACAGGTGATGGAATTCATACGCATCATACAAGAGGAAGACAGTTTTCCCGACCAATATTTTTTTGATGTACGACCATCACTAAAACGTATCCGCGTAGAAGGTATGTATTTGGATGAGCAAGAACTGTTTGATTTACGCCGTTCTTTAGAAACAATTCGTGATATCATCCATTTTCTGACACTGACCCCGAATGACGAAGAACAAGAAAACTCCTCCTACCCTGCCCTACAAAAACTGGCAGGAGATATTATCGTGTTTCCTCAACTCATTACGCGTATAAACAACATCTTAGACAAATTCGGAAAAATCAAAGACAACGCTTCTTCCGAATTATTACGCATCCGCAGAGAGTTGGCCTCGACAGCCGGAAGCATATCACGCAGTTTGAATGCAATTCTACGCAACGCTCAAGCAGAAGGTTATGTTGATAAAGATGTAACTCCTACCATGCGTGACGGAAGACTCGTCATCCCTGTCGCACCGGGATTAAAACGGAAAATCAAGGGAATTGTACACGATGAATCATCCACCGGCAAAACAGTTTTCATAGAACCGGCCGAAGTAGTGGAAGCAAACAATAGAATACGGGAATTGGAAGGAGAAGAACGCCGGGAAATCATCCGTATCCTGACAGATTTCTCTATCATAATCCGCCCACAGGTCCCCGCCATCCTCCAGTCATACGAGTTTTTGGCAGAAATTGATTTCATCCGTGCCAAAGCCCATTTTTCCATTCAGACGAACGCCACCAAACCATCATTGGAAGACAAACAGATTTTGGACTGGACCATGGCCATACACCCACTATTGCAACTCTCGCTGGCCAAGCATAATAAAAAGGTTGTTCCTCTAGATATAGAACTAACTAAAAATCAACGCATTCTAATTATATCCGGACCGAATGCCGGAGGTAAATCCGTTTGTCTGAAGACTGTGGGATTACTACAATATATGTTACAATGTGGTATGCCGGTTCCGATGCATGAACGTAGCCATGCCGGATTATTCGGCAGTATCTTTATAGACATAGGTGACGAACAAAGTATCGAAGACGATCTGAGTACCTACTCCTCACACCTTACCAACATGAAAACAATGATGAAAAGCTGTAACGAACGCAGCCTTATCCTCATTGATGAATTCGGCGGAGGTACAGAACCACAAATTGGAGGAGCCATAGCTGAAGCTGTGTTGAAACGTTTCAATGAAAAGGGCACATTCGGCGTTATCACCACTCATTATCAAAATTTGAAACATTTTGCCGAAGATCACGAAGGAGTGGTTAATGGTGCCATGTTATATGACAGGCATTTAATGCAAGCTTTATTCCAATTACAAATAGGAAATCCGGGAAGTTCATTTGCAGTAGAAATAGCTAGGAAAATAGGTTTACCGGAAGAAGTTATAGCCGACGCATCCGAAATTGTAGGGAGTGAATATATCAATGCTGATAAATATCTACAAGATATCGTACGTGACAAACGTTATTGGGAAACCAAGCGTCAGAACATCCGCAAACGAGAAAAACAGATGGAAGAAACCATCGCCAAATACGAAGAAGAACTACAGGAACTGGAGAAAAGTCGTAAAGAGATTTTACGAAAGGCCAAAGAAGATGCGGAAAGATTGATACAGGAATCAAATGCCCGAATTGAAAATACCATCCGTATCATCAAGGAAGCACAAGCCGACAAAGAACGTACACAATCGGCACGTCAGGAACTGACTGATTTTAAAAATCAGATAGAAGATATCGAGAAAAAGAACAAGGAAGATGAAATCATCCGGAAAATGGAAAAACTCCGTGAAAAACAAGAGCGGAAAAAAAACAAAAAGGATAAAGCCAAGACGGAATCTTCCCAACTGTCAATACCCAAAGAACAGCCTATCACTGTAGGTAGCACTGTAAAGATCAAAGGTCAATCCAGTGTCGGAGAAGTACTAGGAATTAATGGCAAAAATGCAATAGTTATGTTCGGAATGATAAAAACCAATGTAAAACTGGATAAGCTGGAACGTAGCACACCAATACAGCCCACCCAGAAAACAATGGTAAAAAGTACCTTCGTCAGCAGTGAAACACAAGATCGGGTATATGAAAAGAAACTAAATTTCAAACAAGATATTGATGTACGCGGTATGCGTGGCGATGAAGCGATACAGGCAGTAACTTATTTTATCGATGATGCCATACTATTGGGAATAGACCGTGTACGTATCCTTCACGGAACAGGTACAGGCATACTGCGCACCCTGATTCGCAGCTATTTGGGAAGTGTTCCAGGAGTAGCACACTATCAAGACGAACACGTACAATTTGGTGGGGCAGGTATTACTGTAGTAGACTTAAAATAATATTTTAATAGAATAAGAGGCTGTTTTTAATTAATTTTCTCTATATTCGCACTAAAATTAGAGAAAATTAAAAGCAAAGGTGGCAGCGGGAACTTCTCATACAACTATAAGTATTAAGCTTAATGAGCAAGGGTTTCATGATATTTTCAATAAATATTATGTAACTCTATGCTTATTTGCCAATCAATATACAGAAAACCAAGAAACTTCAGCAGATATTGTACAAGATTCATTTGCCAAACTATGGCAAATAAGAGAAGATTTTTTTTATCTGCATCAGGTAAAAGCATTTTTATATACAGCTGTACGCAATAAAGCACTCAATGAACTGGAGCATTCAAAAGTAGTATATGAATACGCTCAAAATGTCATCGAAAAGAAAAAGGATTCCTTTTTTCACGATGCAATCGTTGAAGAGGAAACTTATCGTATCGTTTCTGAAGCCATAAATAAATTACCTGACCAAATGAAAGCCATTATGCAACTATCTCTGGAAGGGAAAAAAAACGCAGAAATAGCAGACAGACTAAACATATCTACAGAAACAGTCCATACATTAAAGAAAATAGCCTACAAGAAACTCAGAGAGAATTTGAAAGACTACTATTACTTCCTCTTGTTCTTTATATAAAAAGACATTAATTTGTTTTTTTTCAAAAAAAGTCGTTTTATTATTCACCCGAATTTCAAACAGACCTGTTTTATTATAAAAGAGATAAAAAACAGGTCAAAATATGATAAAACAAGATTTCTATATAGCCAACCTCATAGCAAGGTATCTGTCGGAAGAAATAACCCCGGAAGAAACAATAAAACTAACTGCTTGGAGAGAAGAATCTACAGCGCACGAGATTTTATTCAAGAAAATTTGTGATGAAGAAAACCAAAAGCAACATTTCCGGAAAAATACGGCATTCAATCCTTCATCCGGATGGAAAGAAGTGGAAAAGCGAATCAAAAGAAATAATAACAGAAGCAGATATATCAAAATAGTAAGTTATGCCGCAATCATTCTGTTACCTGTCCTTTTTGTAAGTATTTCCATGAAATTCACCTCGCCCGTTTCTCTTTCGGACAAACAGTTCATCGCACAATCCATTCTACCTGGGGAATCCAAAGCTATTCTGACATTGGAGGACGGCCAGACAATCCATATAAATAAAGAAACAGAGAGTCTGCTTGAGAAAATAGGCGGAGCCCGAGTCCACATGGACTCTACAATGCTGAATTACCAAGTAACATCAAAAACAGCCCCAAAAAACAAGCCTGTATATAATAAAGTGGAAACTCCACGAGGTGGAGAATATGCTCTATTGTTAAATGATGGAACAAAAGTGCATCTGAACGCAATGACCAGTCTCCGCTTTCCTGTGACATTTGATAACGGTCCACGCAAAGTGGAACTGGAAGGCGAGGCCTATTTTGAAGTCTGCAAAACAGGGCAACCATTTATAGTATGCACTCAAGGCATGCAAGTAGAAGTGCTGGGAACCACATTCAACATCTCTGCTTATCCACAGGAAGAGTATCAGACAACTTTGGTAAACGGTTCTGTCAAAGTAAATACAGAAACTGGAGAAAGCTGTATTTTAAAGCCTTCCCAGCAAGCTACCATCAGCCTCGGAAACAGCAGCATACAGATACGCATGGTAGATGCCGGATTTTATACCTCATGGATAAAAGGAAAAATTCATTTCAAAGACCAGCGATTGGAAGATATCATGAAAATACTATCACGCTGGTATAACATGGAAGTAATTTTTGCCAATGAGAAAATAAAAGACCTACGCTTCGGATGCAATGTAGATCGGTATTCGGAAATCACTCCATTTGTACGTTTGTTGGAAGAGACTCAAAAAGTACACGTAAAAGTCAATAACAAAACAATCACATTCTATAACTAATAAAAATGATGTATTATGGACAAAAAACACAACTACACCAATCACGGTAAAAGTAGTAAACGTTTGTGGATTACGTTCCTATTTTTCTGTATCATTACCACAGGTTTTATGCAGGCTGCCAACAAAGTGTTTGCACAAGCCACTGTCACAGCCTCATTCAAGAATGCCACGTTGAGTGAAATTCTTTGGGAAATCCAAAGACAAACCGACTTTACTTTTGTATACAGCACCAATGATGTAAAACAAATAAAAGTCCAAAACCTAAATGTAAATAACGAAAAAATAGCCAATGTGCTTGATAAATGTCTTATGAATAGCGGTTTGACCTATTCAGTTCACAACGGCGTTATTGCTATCAAGCAAATTGAAGAAAAAGAGTCTGCTGTTCCTCAACAGAAAACAACATTAACCGGTACAGTACTGGATGAGACGGGAGAACCTATTATTGGAGCGAATATCTTAGTCAAAGGTACTACGAATGGAACTACTACAGATTTGGACGGGCACTTCTCATTAGATGTAGACCGTATACCTGCCACTTTGATTATCTCCTATATAGGTTATGGCAAGCAGGAAATAAAAGCCACTGCCGGAAAGATACTGAAAGTAGTCATGGCTCCTGATAATAATGTTATGGAAGAAGTGGTTGTTACCGGTTATGGTACTTTCAAGAAGTCGGCATACGCAGGGTCTGCTTCTACTATGAAGGCTGATAAAATGAAAGATATTCCGGCTGTTTCATTCAAAGATTTACTACAAGGTAATGCACCCGGGGTACAATTCAGTTCATCGTCAGGTCAACCAGGAGCTTCTTCCTCTTTGAATATTCGCGGTATGGGATCTTTTAATGCCAGTAATTCTCCATTATACGTAATTGACGGAATTCCTATGCGTTCAGGTTCTATCAATACGATGAGTTCAGATGCAGGTCTTGACATTATGTCAACTATCAATAGCTCTGATATTGAAAACATAACAATCATTAAAGATGCCGCTGCCGCCTCTCTCTACGGTTCACGTGCTGCCAATGGTGTAGTACTTATTACTACTAAAAAAGGTAAAAGTGGAAAGCCACAAATTTCATTCAAAGCAGATTGGGGTAGTTCTGATTTCGCAATGGATTATCGTCCTGTTATGGGGGGAGAAGAACGCCGCGAATATATTTATAACGGTCTAGTAGCCGGTGCGTTAAGAGACGGAAATAGTCACGACGAAGCCATAGCATATGCTAATGAAAATATTGACGATTATGCTCCTGTTCCTTGGTGTGGATATGTCGATTGGGATGATATCATGTTCAAAAAAGGAAATCACCAGACTTATGAAGCCTCCATTTCTGGTGGAACAGACAAATTCAAATATTATTCATCTATCTCTTACCTAAAACAAGAAGGTATTGCTATCAACTCCGGTTTAGAACGTATCAGCGGACGTTTAAATGTAGATTATCAAGCAACTGATAAATTAAAATTAGGGGCAAATATGTTATTTGCTACCGTTAATCAAGATGTATATGGTGAAGGTACCTCCTACACTTCTCCTTTCTATTCATCACGTAACGCTGTTGTCCCCTCAGACACACCATACAATGAAGATGGAAGCTGGAACCGCGATTTTATCCGCAACGGTGATCGTAATCCACTATTATCTGCAACTTACGACTATCAACGTGAATATGTTAATCGTGCTTTCAACACTATTTATGGCGAATATGAATTTATTAAAAACTTAAAATTCAAATCAACATTCAGCTATGACTACACCAACACTAAAGGCAAGGATTGGAGTGATCCCCGCACTTCCAATGGTGAGGATGTAAATGGCGGCATGAGCAAAAAATTCTACGAATACAAGAAAATGGTATGGGCAAACCAACTGAGTTATAAGTTTAATATAGCCAACGATCACCATTTTGACGCATTGGTAGGTTATGAAATTGATGACCAATATCGTGACTATCTGTCAGGGTATGCAACTAATTTCGCTACAGCAGACAAAGATGAAATAAGCAATGGTATGAAAACCGAATCCGTTGGTGGCAGCTCTACCAGAACCCGCATGGTATCTTATCTGACACGTGTAAACTATGACTATAAAAATAAATATTATCTAGGTGGTAGTTTCCGTACTGACGGTAGTTCCCGTTTGCATAAAGACAGCCGTTGGGGTAGTTTCTGGTCAGTATCTGCCGCATGGCGTATGATTGAAGAGGAATTCATGAATCCGGCCAAAGGTTGGCTGACCGATTTGAAAATACGCGCATCTTATGGTGTCAATGGCACACTACCATCTGACTATTTCGGATATATGGGTTTGAGTAGTTTAACCAATGGTTATTTGGAACAACCGGGTATTATCCAATCACAAATCAAAAATACAGATTTAAAATGGGAAACCAATTACAACCTTAACTTAGGTCTGGATTTCAGTTTGTTCAATCGTATAAACGCAACTTTGGAATACTACACTCGTACTACTAAAAATTTGTTGATGGATCGTCCTATCTCTATGACAACAGGTTTCGGCAGCTATCTTATGAATATTGGTGAAGTAAAAAATAAGGGAGTGGAATTGGAAATCAGTTCGACCAATATAAAGACTAAAGATTTCTCTTGGAATACCACTTTCAACATCTCGCACAACAAAAATGAAATTGTGACATTGGATGGCATGCAAACAGAAATTATCAGTGGTACCCAAATACGGAAAGTAGGAAAATCATACCGTACATTTTATATGATAGAGTTCGCAGGGATCAATCCCGAAACAGGCGCTCCCCAATTCTATACCAATGATTTGGACGAAAACGGCAACTATATAAAAGAGATTACAGAAAAATATAGTGAAGCCAATGCTATTGTATTAGATAAGCATGCAGAGCCTAATGTTATCGGAGGTTTATCAAATACATTACGCTATAAATGGTTCGACTTAAACTTCATGTTCTCTTACCAATTTGGCGGTTATTCTTATGACAATTGGGCACAAAAAACAGAGCATGGTGGTAACGACCTAGAAGCAAATATACCAACCTATTATCGCGATAGTTGGAAACAACCTGGTGATATCACAAAATATGAACTATTTATTGAAAGTCCTGATGTAGCGATGAACAAATCCACTACTACTCGCAGGTTACACAGTTCTGACTTCATCCGCCTGAAAACATTAACTTTTGGAATAACTCTGCCCCAAGTATGGACACAAAAAATAGGAGTTAACAATGTACGTGTATATGCTTCCGCAAACAACCTTTGGACATGGGCTGCTTATGATTATTATGATCCTGAAGCTGTCAGTGGTGGTAGTGCCATCTGGGGAACTCCTCCTTTGAAGACTGTAACCTTTGGTCTAAGCGTTAATTTCTAACCCATTAAAAACTTGAATTATGAAAGTATTTAAATATTTATTTATCAGTTCCATTATGTTTGCCGTCACTTCGTGCGGAAATGACTGGCTAGATCTAGCCCCCTCCACACAAGTGGATACAGAAACCAGTATCAATGTTTTGTCAGATATTGAATTCACATTGAACGGAATCTACAGCACAATGCAAAGTTCAGATGCATACTCCGGCCGTCTGGTATATTATGGAGATGTAACTGGAGATGACATGCAGGCTGTAAGTTCAACGAAACGAACCGGTAATTATTACCGTTTCAATTTTACTAAAGACAATGGTCCCAGCAGTCATTGGTCATATCTGTACTCTATTATCCAGAACTGTAATCTGATTCTAATGAATGTTGATAAACTATCTATAGATGAAGATGAAACCGAATATAAAAATGATTTGAAAGGCCAGGCATTAGCCATCCGTGGTATGGCACTATTCGACCTGACACGTATTTTTGGTTATCCCTACCTAAAAGATAACGGAGCTTCATTAGGCGTGCCCATTGTGAAAGAGTTATCAACCATAGACAGTAAACCCGCACGAAATACAGTAGCCGAATGTTATACGGAAATTATTTCCGACCTCAAAAACAGTACAGAGCTGCTGAGCGGTGATTTTAATAAAGGAAAAGTAAACAGATGGGCTGCTATGACATTGTTGAGCCGAGTATATTTATATAAAGGAGAATACAATGAAGCATTGACCATGGCTGAAAATGCAATAAAGGGTGCAGAAAAAGAAGGCTACGCTCTTTGGACAAACGAAGAATATCCAACCGCATGGGGCAATGACGCATCAGCATCCAATCCTGGTGAAATATTATTCGAAATTGTCAATCTGACTACAGACAGTCCGGGCAAAGAAAGCATGGGATATCTGAACTCATACAACGGTTATGACGATATGTGTATTACTTGCTCTTTTTATCAATTATTAAAGAAAGATCCCAAAGACGTCCGGTTGAAAATCTTGAGTTTTGACAAAAAGTACTACGCATACGTCAATAAATACCAACCTCAGCAAGGAGAAAACATAACCGATGCCAATATTCCGCTTATACGCCTTTCAGAAGCCTATCTGAATGCTGCTGAAGCGGCCGTACAGACAGGAGATAATGCCAAAGCAGTGAAATATTTGAATTCCATAGTACAACGAGCTAATCCGGAAAATTCAGTGGAAGGAAAAACATTAACATTAGAAAATGTATTAGACGAACGTCGTAAAGAATTGGTAGCAGAAGGACATCGTATGTACGATGTTATCAGAAATGGAATGACTGTCAAACGAATCGATGTGAAAGACAGTGATATAAACAAAACCAAACATAATACTGCTTACATGGAATATGACTGGAATTTCCATAAAATTCTACTTCCTATTCCCAAAAAAGAAATGGACGCAAATCCTAATATGAAACAGAATCCAGGATATGTCGATTAAATAATTCAAATACCAAATCGATGACAAGCAAGACTAATTTTATCAACTACTTTCTTCTTGCATTTACC
>OGZW01002915.1_pt1 | contig 13027 bp, 13 predicted proteins | sample 1577001 | NCBI WGS metagenome assembly OGZW01 (sample SAMEA3541519, study PRJEB24748) | human gut metagenome | biome: human gut; feature: human-associated habitat; material: faeces | place: China | collected 2012 | reverse complement strand
AGCTTTTCTTGAAGCTGATGATTACATCACACAGACTTCACATGAAAACCTGTGCAGGCACCTAAAATTCCGGCAGTTCCGGTAACTGACAGCCAGCGGTGGCGAAAGACATAGGAGATGCCGAATCCGGAAAGGATCCCGCAAAGGATATGCAGCCCGCCCGCAGAAATCCCCCGGATCAGCAGGAAGCTGAAGTTAGCCGCACCGTTTTCCGTCAGGTAGCATGCATTTTCAAAGGTTGCAAAACCTGCGGCAATGGCAATTGCCACCATAGGCAGTTCTCTCGGCTCCGGCTCAAAAATCAGATAGAAAAACAGCAGGGGCAGCAGCTTCATGACTTCTTCACATACGGGCGTGATCTCGATAGCGGCAACGGTGCCATCCACGCCGTATTGCCCCATGAAGAAGCTGCTGACATAGGCGCTGAGCAGGCACACGGCCATACCGACGGTCAAGAACAGCGCATAGCGCCGAACGCGCCCCTTCATGAAAAATAGGGATAAGATCAGCGGGAGCGCAAGGCAGAGGAAAATATTTTCAATATAGGTCATCCCTCCACCGCCTTTCCTGTAGCGGGCAGCAGAGCGAAGATACAGGGCGTCAGCAGAAGATCAAACCAGCAATAGGGAGCGGAAATGGAATAGCCCGGCCACAGGCAGCCAGAGATCCAAAGAACATACTCCACCGCCACATAGCACAGTACCCCAATGTGGAAATACCGCATCTTACACGCTGTTCCCGTCTGTATCTGTGCATAAGCAAGACCCCGAATGGAATGATAAGAAACAACGATCATCATGCCACACCAGAGCAGATTGGAGAGAACATCCCCAAAGGTGCAGTAAAACATGCACAGCGGAACGCCGATCAGGAGGGCAAGCAGGGCTTTGCGGCATGCAAAACTCCTTTCCTCCGCGGTGGAAAGCCCGTATTGCAGAAGATAAAGAAAAATCACGCTGGCCACCCAGCCGAACTCCGACACATAAAAGACCTGCGGCGTTTCAGAAAATAAAAGCAGATACAGCGTCCAGTAGAGAGAGCCGAGGGCGAAGCAGCCGTAAAAGCAGGTCAGCAGAAAATACGCCTGTGCCCGGCTTTTCAGATACCAGATGCCGCTCAGGCAGAAGCCCAGCAGGGTAACGATGAATTGTGAAAGGTTACTGACAAGCTCCATCCGCACCATCCTCCTTTTGCTCATCCGGCTGTTCCTCCCTGTTCAGCAGACGGACGCGGAAGCATAAAATCGTCACGCACACGCCAAGAACAAAAGCGAGCAGTCCAATCACGATATATCCCAGCGCGGCGCTGCCACCTAACATCGTTGCCGCCGTTTCAAAGCCGGAGAAAGTCCCCGGCTCGATTTGTTCCACAATACCGGGCATGGAAAGGGAAATACCAACTATCACCGCAAGACACGCAGCCACGCCGGAAGCGGCGGCAATCCATCTCCGCCGCAGTCTTTTTTGACGCTCTTTTTCTGCGGTACGCCGTTTTACCTCCGCGATTCGTTCCTCATGGCTCAACATTTGTGATCCCCTCCCGTTCCAATAATCCGCGCAAACGTTCTTTTCCTCGGTACACCATATTTGTAATCTGCTTCACGCTTTTTCCCATGACCTCGGCGGCCTGTTGATAGCTCATGCCTTCAAAATAGGTCAGATAAAGGGTCTCTCGATATTCCGAGTTTAACTCGTCCATACAGAAATGTAAAATCTGATTCCGTTCCTTTGTTCGGACGACCTCCTCCACCAGCGTTTTGCCGTCCGGCTCCCCGGTTAAGTCCTCAAAGCTGAAAAAAATCTGCCGTCTGCTTTTGCGGCGTAGAGCCATGTGCCGTGCCGCTTTATACAGATAGGCCTTAAATCCGCCGTCCCGGATGCGGGGCTTTTTCGTAAACAGATAGGAAAAGGCTTCGATCATCAGATCTTCCGCTTCGTGAACGTCATGCAGATAACCGTTTATATATAAGGTCAGCGGGTCGCCATATTTTTTCATCAGCGACTCAAGCCCTGCTTCATCACCGCACAGATATTGCTTGTAAAATTCTTCATCGGTGCTCATGCTGTTCACTTCCTTTCTGCCATGTCATTCCTGCATTTCCCATTTTCGGGCAGTTTCTCTTATGGACAGATAACCTCACATTACGTTCCACTTTTTTCAAAGATATAATCCTGTTCTGTCTGAAAATAATATATACATTATATGTGAACATCAGCATAATTTCAAGAATGACGATAAGAAAATCAAATAATAGTAGAAATGTAAATATGCAGTAAGGAAAAAGTACAGAACCGGAAAAGTATACAACGATGAAATGCTGACGCAGGACAGCATCTCATCGTTGAGGGGAGACTACAAAGAGCATTCTTGAATATACCATATGATAATCTCAGCGGCTTGCTGCTCACATTATATGAGCATTATTTATAATTCAAATTCATCTAGATCATTCGGGATATAGAGGGTTCCATGGTAATACATGGAGCCTTCTTTTGTATACAGCTCTTTCCGATTCTTTAGTGTGTCATCTTCGGTGTGATACAGGATCAAGTTCCGGATATGTAGGGTTTCAGCCAGTTCACAGGCATCCTTTACCGTGGAATGATGCTTCTTATATGGCTGGTATTTGTCAGCTTGCCCATAGAGGCAGAATGCTTCATGAAGAAGCTATTTACTGTCTTTGGCATATGTTTCTTCGCAAGGGTTAAATGGTTCATCACCGCAGCAGGTTAATTTTTCTTCTCCGCCTTTTACTTTAATCATATGAATCTGTTTGCCAATGGCAGCGCAGGATATGAATGACCTCCTCATGGCCATAAATATTCAGTTCCTGTTTCAGACCTTTTTCTGCAACAATTATAGTCAGTAGTATTGCGGCAGTGTTCAGAAGTAATGGCGAAGGTGTGTTTTGTTAAAGAAAGAAGTTAAATGGGCATATGTCAAAAACGTTATTGACATATGCTCTTAATGGAGCTAATATATAAGAAAAACAAGAAAGGAGCAGTTTATGCCAAGACCAGTAAAGTGCAGAAAAGTCTGCCATTTTCCGGATGTTTTAGAATTTTTTCCGGTAGATGATAATAAAAAAACTCCGCCCATTATTTTGACGATAGATGAGTACGAAACAATCCGTCTTTTGGACAAAGAAGGTTATAGTCAGGAGCAGTGTGCAGTATCTATGCAGATTGCAAGAACAACGGTTCAACGAATTTATGAGATTGCCAGGAAGAAAATAGCAGATGCACTCATTGATGGACATCCACTTAGAATCGAAGGTGGGGATTTCAGAATTTGTGATGGTCAGAGCAGCAACTGTAGCTTTGGAGGCTGTTACAAACAGGAAATTTACAAAAAATATGCAGAAGAAAAAGGAGAAGGTATCATGAGAATAGCAGTAACATATGAAAATGGACAGATTTTCCAGCACTTTGGACACACAGAGACATTTAAGATTTACGATGTAGAGGAAGGAAAAGTAGTACATTCAGAAGTAGTAGATACGAATGGAAGCGGACATGGCGCATTGGCAGGAGTTCTTAATGCATTGAACGCAGACGTTTTGATCTGTGGCGGAATCGGAGGCGGTGCACAGACAGCGTTGGCAGCAGCCGGTATTAAGCTTTTTGGAGGAGTTTCCGGAGATGCGGATGAAGCAGTAGAAGCCTTCATTAATGAAACACTGGATTACAACCCGGATGTGAAGTGCTCTCACCATGAACACAGCCACGGGGAAGGACACACATGTGGCGAGCATGGATGTGGAAGCCATAGCTGTCATTAAGAAGAATAGCAAAAAATAATAAATAATACGAAGGGGTAAGATGAAGCAATTAAAAAAACAATGAAATAAGGTAACGGTACTTTTACTGACATTTGGGATAGTTTTCGGATTATTTGGGGCAGTGACGGTACAGGCGCAGGATGGAAATACATCCGGAAGTACAATTTTTGATGTGAAAATCGTACATACCAATGATATTCATGCACGGGTAGAGGAAGATGATTACAATCAGGTGATCGGAATGGATCGACTGAGTGGAATTGCACAGGCATTTACGGAAGGAGCGGACGGTTCGCTGATGCTGGATTCCGGAGATACCTTTCATGGACAACCGATTGCGACACTAGTAAAGGGAGAATCGGTGGCAAAACTGATGAAAGCTTGTGGATATGATGCGATGACTACAGGAAACCATGACTGGAGTTATGGAAAAGAGCATTTAAAAGAGCTTGGTGGAATTGCTAATGTCAAAATTTTATCCGGTAACATCAAAAATGCAGATGGGACATCCTTTTTTGATACGGATGAACTTGTAAAAGAGATTACAAAAAATGGAAAAACACTGAAGATCGGTGTGTTTGGTGTAAGTGATCCGGAGATGAAAAATAAGACAACACCATCTAATGTGGAGGGATTGGACTTTCAGGATGCAGTAGCTTATGCAAAAAGGGAAGCTGCTACTTTAAAGACAGAAGGGTGTGATGTGGTGATCGCATTGTCTCATACGCTTGATCCAAAGAATGTGGCTGCACAGGTGGACGGCGTCGATTTGTGGCTGTGTGGACATGAGCATATTGAACTCAGTGAATCTGTGACGACACCGGACGGTTCAAAAACCTATGTATCGGAAAGTGGACATTATTTAAATAGTGTGGGGCTGATCGATCTGAACTGTACTATGGATGAGGATGGAAGTGTGCATGTGGATTATGAGAAAACATCTGTCGATTATGAAGAAGCACAGAATTATCCGAAGGATGCTTCCGTGACAGCTGTATTGGATACGATCAAAGCAGAAAACGAGACAGCACTGAATCGTGTTATCGGTACTTCACCGGTGGAATTGGACGGTGTCTGGGAACATATCCGTATCGGACAGACAAATCTTGGAAATGTCATAACTGATGCGTACCTGCTTGCCACAGGGGCTGATATAGCCTTTGAAAATGCTGGCGGAATCCGTGCTTCTATCGCTGCCGGAACGGTAACGTATGGAGATGTTATCAATGTCAGTCCTTATGGAAACTATGTAGTGACAAAGAAACTGACTGGTGCACAGATAAAGGAAATGTTGGAGAGCAGTCTTACTATTCAGAAAAACTGTATTGTTGCAAACGACAGTGGTGAGTGGGATGCGTGGCCAAATGACAGCGGAAGTTATCTGCAGGTTGGTGGAATTATCGTCCGTTTTGATCCGGCGCAGCCGGCGGGTGTCCGTGTGCTTTCTGTGCAAAAAGATGGGCAGGAGTTGGATGATACAAAAGAGTATACCGTAGCAGTTAATAATTATCTTGCCGGTTCTGATAGCTATCCACAGCTTGCCAATGCAGCGGAGATTGGAGAATATTCCTGTTGCGAAGAGCTGTTGATTCAATTTTTTGAACAGGGTTCCGATGCAGTTACTGCAAGTGCAGCGAAGCAGAATATGATTCAGACAACCAAAGAGACAGTCAAACCGGAACAGCCATCTGTGCCTGTCACACCGTCTGTACTGGAGCAGCCATCGAAAGAACAGCCGGAAGCTGTAAAAACAGAGGTGAAAAAAGAACAGGAAAGTGGAACAAAAACTTCAGTAAAAAGTCCGAAAACAGCGGATAGTAATGAACTGTTCTGCTGGATGATACTACTGTTGCTCAGTGGCGGGGCAGGAAGTATCTGCCTGGTTCAGGGAAATAAAAGATAATTTGTAACTGTTCAGAGCCAAGCAAAATTTCAAAAAAAGAGTCTCAAAAATACTTGCATTTTTGAGACTCTTTTTTTGAAATTATATTTGGCGGATACGCCACACCGACGAAATGCGTAGCATTTTGGAGGTTGGCTCTGAACGGTTACATATTTTTATTGTTTGCCTAACTGGGAGCAGTTTTATTTTGTGTTTTCTGCCTGATATTTCTTGTATTCTTCTACAGGCATATCCAGGCCGGTATATAATTTATAAGCCGCAACGCCCTGCCACAGAAGCATACCTTTTCCACCGATCGTTTTTGCACAACCGGCTTCTTTTGCTTCCCGAAGAAGTTTTGTTTCTTCCGGATTATATACAACATCACATACAATCAGATCAGAATGAAATACAGATTTGTCCGTGATTGGGGAAAGGTCTTCGTGAGGTTTCATTCCTACCAGTGTTCCATTTACCAGAATATCTGCTTTTGCAATTTCTTCTTTCAGTTTTTCCTGATCATCCAGACAGAATACCTGAACATTACAATCTGGTACTTCGTTTTTCAGTTTAGCAGCTGTGCCTTTTGCGCGATCAAGAAATGGATCGTCTGGATTGAAGATGGAAATGGATGTTGCTCCATCAAGTGCACACTGTACCTGGATGGCTGTTGCAGCTCCTCCTGCACCTAAAATCACCATTTTCTTTCCTTTTACATCTACACCATGATCTCTTAGATTTTCCACAAAACCGATACCATCTGTCATGTGTCCGATCAGTTTTCCGTTCTCATTAACAATTGTATTCACAGCACCGATAATTCTTGCAGCAGGTGATAACTCATCCATGTTCTGAGCTGCTGCCGTTTTACATGGCATAGTTACATTGCACCCTCTCATTTTGAACAGACGCATCGCATCCAATGCTGCCGGTACCTGATCTTCCTTAATGTCAAAAGCCATGTAGCTGTAGTCCAAATTATGATAACGGAAGCAGAAGTTATACATATCAGGAGATCCTGAATGTCCTACTGGACTTCCAATCAATGCTAATAAACCTGTTGTTCCTTTAATTCTCTGTTCCATTTTCTCCTCCTGTTTTGAGTCTGAATTTGAGATGCGACTTTATAAGTTTCTTTTACTCGCTGTCCATCTGGCGCAGTCTGAGAATTAGTTCTTCGCAAATCTGCAATTTATCTTTTCCGTCTGTTTCAATGATAATATCCGCTGCTGTTTCATATTTTTCTCTTCGTTTCTCCATAAGATCGGAAATAAACGGAACTGTTTTGTTATTTTCAATCAGCGGACGGTCATGGCTGTCTTTGACACGATCCAGAATAGTTTCAGGTTTGGCAGTCAGAAGAACTACACGTCCGTTTTTCTTCATCTCAACGACATTACATTCTCTCATTGGAGTTCCACCGCCACAGGAAATCACGACATTCGTTTTGGACTGCATTTCGATAAGAAGGTTGGTCTCCAGGTTGCGGAAATACTGTTCGCCATATACTTCAAAAATATCGGAAATAGTCATACCTTCTCTTTCAGCTATGATCTGATCCATCTCGATTACTTCCATTGCAAAGGAGTTTTTCAAAAACTCTGAGATGGTACTTTTACCGGCTCCCATGAATCCAATAAGCACAATATTATAGTTAAACAATTTTCTGGACTGGATTCTTTTACTGTTCAGTGTGATGCTTTCAAATACATCTGCTACTTCAGTTTTATGACGTTTTTCTTCCATTCTCTTTTCCAGCCATTCTTTCTGTTTGGCTTCTTGTTCCGGCTGTAAGATTGGAAGATCATTGCTCTCCTTATAAGCCATGATATCTTCTACAATACGATTACGCATAAGCAATGCATCCAGGATGATTTCATCACACTGGCCAAGATTCTCTCTTAATATATCTAACTGATCCATTTTATCACCTTTCCTATCTTATTATTTTTAATATTATAACAGCTGTTTTTGTATACTACAATACAATTTAGTGATTTTCTGCTTTAAATCGCTAAAGTTTTTTGAAATAGCAATTATACCAGAATGTGTTGACGTGTAATCATAATGACGATACAATCATTATAGATATTGAGAGGATACTAAGGAGGAAAATCAAATGAATGTTACTGAAATCAGACGTCCGGCTGACATGGAAAGAATTACAACGCCAGAACTTGCAAAGGCTTTTATTGACGAGCAGGTTGCATTGATCAAAGAACAGGTAGGAGATAAGAAGGTTCTTCTTGCACTTTCCGGTGGAGTAGATTCATCTATTGTTGCTGCGCTTTTGATCAAAGCAATTGGTCAGCAGTTAGTGTGTGTTCATGTTAATCATGGTCTGCTTCGTAAGGGTGAGCCAGAGCAGGTGATCGAAGTATTCCGTAATCAGATGAATGCAAATTTAGTTTATGTGGATGCTACAGATCGTTTCCTTGACAAATTAGCAGGAGTTGAGGATCCGGAAGAGAAGAGAAAGATTATCGGTGGAGAATTTATCGAAGTATTTGCTGAAGAAGCAAGAAAGCTTGATGGTATTGAGTTCCTGGCACAGGGTACAATCTGGCCGGATATTCTTGAGTCAGAAGACGGAATCAAAGCGCATCATAATGCAGGAGGACTTCCTGAAGATATGAATTTTGAACTTGTAGAACCAGTTAGAATTCTGTTTAAGGATGAGGTTCGTGTTGTTGGAGATGAACTTGGTCTTCCACATGGTATGGTTTATCGTCAGCCATTCCCGGGACCGGGACTTGGAGTTCGTTGTCCGGGAGCTATCACACGTGATCGTTTGGAAGCAGTACGTGAATCTGACGCAATTCTTCGTGAGGAATTTGAGAAGAACGGACTCGAAGGAAAGATCTGGCAGTATTTCACTGTTGTTCCGGATTTCAGATCTACAGGAATCAAGGATGGAAAACGTGCTTTTGAGTGGTCTTGTATCGTTCGTGCAGTATGCTCTATCGACGTTATGACAGCAACTGTTGCTGAGATTCCACATGAATTAATGGTTCATATCACAGAGCGTATTACACATGAAGTTCCGGGAATCAATCGTGTGCTTTATGATTTTACACCAAAGCCGACAGGAACAGTGGAATTCGAGTAATATTCGCAGCATCTATGTAACAAGAAAGAGAAGCATCATATGAAACATACATTTACATTGGCTAATGGAGTGGAAATCCCAGCAGTGGGGTTTGGCACCTATAAAGCCGCAGACAACACCGATGAAGCAATTATAAGTGAAGCAATCCGACAGGGGTATCGCCATCTTGATACGGCAGCCTTTTATTTCAATGAAGAAGCAGTAGGAAAAGCTGTGCACGAGAGTGGAATTCCACGAGAAGATTTTTTCTTGACATCGAAGATCTGGAAAGATTATCTGGGATATGACTCAACTTTGCAGGAGTTCGAAAGCACTTGTAAAAGATTAGGTACAGATTATTTGGATCTTTATCTGATCCACTGGCCAAGACCTTCTGATCTGAATGCAGAGTGGAGAGATTTGGATGTGGAGACATGGAAGGCATTGGAGGATCTTTATAAGTCGAAAAAGATACGGGCAATCGGTGTCAGTAATTTTCTGCCACATCATTTGAACAATCTGTTAGAAAGGACAAGCATTACTCCTATGGTGAATCAGTTAGAATTCCATCCAGGATATATGCAGAAGGCTGCAGTTGATTTCTGTAAGCAGATGGGGATTCAGGTAGAGGCATGGAGTCCAATCGGTCGAGCCAGAGTTCTCAAGGAGCCACTTCTTATGGAACTTGCAGAAAAATATCAGGTATCTGTCGCACAAATCTGCATCAGATTTGCTCTGCAGTGCGGCGTGTTGCCGTTGCCAAAATCCTCTTCTGGTGAACGAATGCATCAGAACCTGGATGTTTTCGGATTTGACATAGAGGAAAATGATATGTATCAGTTGATGACTTTACCGCAGATCGGATGGTCGGGAGAACATCCGGATCGGGAGCGGGTAAGATTTTAATTCAAAGAAAATAAAGCTATTGAAAATGACACCCCCTAAAAGAGGTGTCATTTTCTTATAAGAGCTTTTTATAGAAGAGAAGTAGTTGTCTGCACAACTGCTGTTATAATCTAAATGTCTGCTCATAATTTATTTCTTATTTTTAATCTGGCCATATTTGTAGAGAGCGACCATAGCATTTACGGCTTGTTCAGCAGTCGGATAAGCTGGGATTCCATGATCTCTCAACTTCATGATAGCTTCCTGACATTCTTCACCACCCTGGCATTCCATAATGAACGGTTTTCCAAGATGCTTATATGTCTTGTAAATATCGATAACCAGATTTGTTACAGCCGGAACATCTGTTACTGCTGTCGGACAGATGGATCCAAGTATTCCATGCACATTCGGGTCACGCATTACCTGTGTGAATGCACCTTTATACTGAACAGGTGAAGCTGTTCCGGAAATATCAACAGGATTAAGCGGAGAACCAAACATTGGCATATATGCACGGATTCTTCCAGCTAGATTAGGAGAAATCTCTGCCAGTTCATGCATTGGCATTCCCCGACGTTCAAAGTGATCACAGCTGAGAAGACCTGAACCACCACCGTTGGTAATCATAACGATATTGTCACCCCTTGGTGCCGGTTGCATTCCTAATGCCATGGAAATATCAAGGAATTCCTGCCATGTGGTCGCACGGATAGCTCCAGCCTTTTCAAAAATATCATCATAAAATGCATCATTTGTTCCTTTGTTTTCAGAAGCAGTATGTGCAAATGCTGCTTTTTCACCAATCTTTGAACCACCGACTTTTATTGTTACGATTGGTTTATCAACACTGCGGCAAGCTTCAATAAATGCATCAGGACTATCCAGTCCTTCAATATAAATTGCAAGACATTTACTGTTTTCATCTCTTCCAGCGTAGGATATAAACTCACAGAAATCAACGTCAGCTTTATTTCCAAGTCCTACGAAGAAGCTCATTCCAAAATGATCTTTCTGTGAGGTTCCAAGTGCCGCAAGCAAGTTGGCACCTGACTGAGAAATCATTGCTACAGGACCTTTGATTGGAAGATAAGGGATAAATCCGCAGTTGAAATTAAGGTATGGACTTCCCATTCCTACAAGGTTTGGTCCGATCAGAGGCAGCTCATGATCACGACAATATTGAGTGAGTTCATCCTGCAGTGTTCCACGTCCGATTTCTTTAAATGCACTTGTGGCAATAACAACAATCTTAACTTTCTTTTCAACACAATCTTCCAAAACAGATTTAACAATGTGTGCAGGTACAGCAAGAAAAGCAAGATCGATTTCATCAGGAATATCCTTTACAGTCTTATAAGCTGTAAATCCGGCAACTTTATCTGCTCTTGGATTTACAGGATAAATCTTTCCTTTATATCCCCATGTTAAAAGACCATCAACAACTTTATAACCGACTTTTGTAGAATAACGGCTGGCTCCGACTACGGCAATCGTTTTTGGATTTAATGCATATTGAAGTTTATCAACAACATATTCTCTTGGATGTTTTACGATCATATTACTGCACCTCCTCTGAGTCAGTTGAGAAACGACATTTTACGGAACCGGATTCCAGTCTGTTCTGTAAAAAGTCATCCGTCATAACGCATTCTTCCCAATATCCGTTATCATCATCAAGACGGGCTACCCAACGTCTGAACTGTCTCTTTGAATTTGCTACTTTTACTTCTTCAATTTCAGCATATCCTTCTAACATTGTTCTGATTGCTTCTACGTCATTTACTTCGGTATAAACAGTCAGCATGCAATCGTAGAAAGAGTCACCGAACTGAAGAATATCTACGAATTCCGGCATAAGTGAGAATTCATCTACAATTTCTGCTTTCCTGTAACTTGGAACGTTCTGGAACATACGAACCAGGTACATATGCATTGACATTCCGAGTGCACGGTAATTAATATAAATCATTGGAAGCATAAATTTTCGTTCATCAACACACATTATAATGTCTTTTTTCATCTGCTTGCCATCCAGGCCGGATAACTTCTCCAGCATGTCAAAATCAAACATATCTGCGATTGATTTTGTACTGTTAAGAGCTTCGATAATAGCAAAATCTTTTTTATCTATTTTGTTCTGAACTTTAAGGAATTTCTTCTTCTGTTCTTCCCCAAAAATAAATTTTCTGTATCTGTCTTCCGGAACATCCCATTGATTTACAAGTGATTCTCTGACATCTGCCCTGATCGGACAAAGATGTACATATTCAACCTCCGGTCTGTCTTTCCATGGCTGGATAACATCTGCAAGAAGATTGTCCAGAACTCTCATGTGATTTCCGTTAAAGAAATCGAAATCGCCCTCTGCGAGATATCCTGTACAAATATCATCTTTATTCTGATACCACTTGGCAAATTCAGCTTTTACCTTTGGATCTGTACCGTCTTTTAATTTGACAACCCAATAATAAAGTCCCCAACCGTAAACACCAACATTTGGATTCATAACGAACATGATAAGATGTTCATCATACATTCGTTTTAATCGATCCTTGATATCATCGGGTTTGATTCCGGTTTCCTTCTCGATATAATCGATATTCCAGACTTCAGGATAGACTTGATAAAATGATTTCGCAACATTATATGCTGCAACTTCTGTAGCATCAAGAGAATATGTTCCCGGTTCAGAGTAACCGTATCCTCTAGGTGGAAAACAGTTTTTTTTCATCCATGCCTGCTGCTGATCCGTTCCTATTGTGTATAATGTTTCTCCCATAGAATACCTACCTCCTTCTATTTTTATATACACGCTTCTTATATACCCAACATAACATAAACAAATCGATAAACCAATCTCTTTCAGATGTGTTTGAACAAAGCTAATCAGATTGTTTAAAATAGCCTAAAATCTGAAAAAAATACTTTATTCTTATGTCAATTTATACTATAATTATATATATTGCGGAGCTTTTAAAAATATATGAAAGAAGAAAAAACAATTTTATTTCAAGACAATTTTATACATAATTCTATTAAAGATGCATTCCTGCAACTCCTTATGAAAAAGGATTATATGCAAATCACTATAACGGATCTTTGCAAATATGCAGGTGTTAGCAGAGGAACATTTTATGCTCATTTTGGTAACATAGGGCAGGTGGTTGATGAATTGTTTTCAGATGCATTATGTGATATTAAAAATATGGCGTTGCTATCAGAAAATGCATCGAATTCAAATACAAAGAAGGGGCTTTGTTGGGTTCTTCGAAAGAATCCAAAATATCAGCCGCTTTTTTTCTTAGAAGCGTTGTTTCTTCAAGCTGTAAAGCATACTGTTGCGGCACTAAGGCAAGATTTTCTTGATTTAATGAGTGGCAGATTTTCT
>OGZW01002909.1_pt1 | contig 13048 bp, 11 predicted proteins | sample 1577001 | NCBI WGS metagenome assembly OGZW01 (sample SAMEA3541519, study PRJEB24748) | human gut metagenome | biome: human gut; feature: human-associated habitat; material: faeces | place: China | collected 2012 | reverse complement strand
CTGGGATATACAGAGTAGGGGGGGAGAAAAATGCGAGGGCTTGCAATCGTAGTAAAAACGACAGCCGAACAGGAGGAACGCCTTGAAAGACTTCTTCCTTGGCACCAGGGGTACGTGGAAAAGGATGGAAACTATCCGCATAGTAGCTGGTTGAAAAGCGATATGCTGGAATGCCTGATAAACATCCATGCAAAAGAACTGGTTGAGTTCCTTCTGTGGGAAGAGGAGCGTCGCCAGGGAATTATTCCGGAAAAGGAAAAGGGCCAGGCATAAAAGCCTGACCCTAAACCGTATACGAATCCGTGACAAGATTAGTATACGGCATACGGCGGAGAAAGTCAAGTTTTACAAGGGTTTAGCCGCCGTTTAGTCACTCGTTACAGTCATTATACTTAGGCAGGGTGTAGAATGTCGTATTTAAGAAATAGCTGTTATCTTCCGTATTGCATCGAAGTAGAAGAAGTACATTCGAATAGGTATGGGAAGAGAGGATATAAGAGGGCACCGAGGAAGGAGCCGACCAGGGAAGAGATAGCAGAGGCGAATGAGCGCCGCCGCATTAAGAAACTCTACCGAATCATAGCCACGAATTTTGATTTCGGAGATTATCACGCAGTCCTGACTTACCGAATGGATGAGAGACCGACACCGGAACAGGCAAAGAAGATTCTCCGAACACTTCTCCGGAACCTGAGAAAAGCGTACCAGAAAAGAGGGGAACCGCTCCATTACATCATAGTAACCGAATATGAGCGGGCTGCCATCCATCATCATTTGATAATCAATGAGATTGGAGACACGATCAAGATTCTCAAAAGGCTGTGGCCGTATGGGGGAACACATTTCACGCCCATCTATGAGGCAGGAGAAGTGAAGGAACTGGCGGCGTATCTCATCAAAGAAACTCAGAAGAGCTTCCGGAAAAAGGACAACCCCAACAAGCTGGCGTATTCATGCAGCCGGAATCTGAAAAAGCCGGTAGTTAAAACCAAGGTTATCAAGGCGAACACCTGGAAGAAAGAACCGGTGCCGCCTGCTGGGTATATGATCCGGCGCGGCGATATCGTGACCGGAATTAATGTCCTGGGCTATCCGTACCGGTATTATACGATGGTCCGCATCACTGTCGGGAAAGGAGAGGGCTGGATAAAGCCAAGGAAATATGCACCTGAATCGAGAGGAGTACCGCCTGATTAAGCGGATGAGCCGCGGGGAATTGCAGGACTACCTGGAAGAGGTTTCCGGAGAGCTGGAGAAAGAGGCGATCCGCAAAGAGGCGTTGCTGGATGCAAGAGAATCACTAGAAAAGGCAATTGATATCAAAGGATTAGGACCGATGCGGAAAGCAGAGATCCGGAAAAAATATAAAAAAGCAATGGAGGAAAAAGAGCATGGAAGAAAAACGGGAACTGCCGGAGGGTGTTAAAGAAGAAATGGGCGCATGTATCTTTTGCGGTCAGACGTACATGTTTGCGAATGTCGGACTCAGTACGGAGCAGTTAAACGAAGCAGCGACGGAGAGATGCACCTGCGAGGAAGCAAAGAACTGGCAGGTGCAGCGGAATCGGGCGAAGAAGGTACGCAAGAAAACGGAAAGAATCTTTGCTAATGATAAGTGTCTGAATTTTATGCTGACGTCGGCGAACATGATTTTGTCCGGAGGACTGGATAAGGTAACGGTAAAAATGAATGATGGAACCGTGGGAACCATCGCGTTGACAAAAAAAGGCAGTATCAAGATCCAGCGCAGCAAGACGATCCAGGACGCAGTGGAGGGATAAGATGTATGAGGTAACCGTAAAAATTGGCGGAAATGCCAGTAAATACTGGGCGTCACTGGAATTTGACGATGCCAAGGGGAAGACTCATCGAAAAGAGATTGCCAGGGAGCGCAGCGCCACGAAATCAAGCAATACGCTGCAGGCACTGATCGATGCCCTCGGCGTTCTTCAGATGCCTTGTGTGCTCACAATCTATACAGAGGATGATTCCCTGGCGGCAGCCTGGTCGAACGGCTGGGTGAATACCTGGCAGCAGCATAGCTGGAAAAATGCTAAGGGGAATACGATACGGAATGCAGAGCAGTGGCAGCAGCTCTATGAGCTCATGACACCACACGGGAGTCCGGACAAAATTCGAGAGGTCACTCACCCGGATCTGATAGGAAAAATTGAGGAAATTGACGACCGCCACGCCCTCTCTGGAAAAAACGACATTGTGCTGGTTGTAGTCGCCATGGCAGAATCCGGTCAGTTCTTCACAGATCTCCATATTTTGCAGCTGCTCTGTGACAGCCTGTGCCTTTTCAAAAAAACCTGCAAACTGGCGCATGAACATTTCTTCAAACTCATTTTTCTGTTTTCTGCCACGGATATAGTTGCGCACCTGCCGCAATTCACGGTTATGTTTTTCATAAAGCAAAAGCAGGGCGTTAGGATTCATTTTTACAAACTCAGGTACCTCGTCCGGATACTGTTCAGTTGCATTATGTAAACCAGCGAGCAGTCTTACCGCATACACCATGTCCTCCCTGCTCTTCGTATCGCACTCGGCTCCACGGAAAACTGACAATAGCAGATAATTCTGTTCCTCTTCGTCCCTGGCAAAAATTTCCCCTTCTTTTGTATAAAAGATCTGCTCTGCCACAATATTCTGCCCCTTCAGGAAATCAAGCATTCCAGCCAGAAATTCCGCACGCTCCACAGAGCCCCTATACTCCTTCAGTGCGCGCATTCCGAGATCTGTTTCACACAAAAAACAGTCCCTTCCCTTCGAAATAGACTTTACCTCCATCTCATATTGTTCTGCTATCTGTTCCGGCCTGATATACATGAAAATCCCCTCCATACGATGAATCTGCGATAAGAGAGCAAAATGCTCTCCTGCCGTGTCAATTCATCATATGTGAGGGGATGCGATATTATGAACCTGTTCCATTAATTTTTCTTTGGTGTTGTCCTCCGGGTGTTCCAGCACATGCTCCAAAAGCTGTTTCAGCGTCTCGCCGATCGCCTTTCCCGGCTGCATTCCTTCTTCGATCAGATCCGTTCCCGTAACTGCAAGTTCCTTTATGGAAAGACACTGTTTCTTCGCCATAATCTGCTCATATATTTCTTCGTATTCCTTTAAATACTCTGCTTTTTCCTCCCGCCTGTATGCACTCTGCGCCAGCATGTCCGCTCTTTTTACTGCAAAAAGCAGCGGATACTGATCCACACCGTTCCGGTAGATTGCCCTGCGGACCGTCCGCTCCTGCAAAGGCGGATTATCGTCGTGGCATAAGATCAGTCTGCATACCCGGTCGGTCGTGTCATTGTCAAACTTCAGCCGCCGTAAAATCTTCTTTGCCACAAGACTTCCTTCCTGCGGGTGTCCATAAAAGTGATCCACGCCATGTTCGTCCGTGGTTCTGCACATCGGTTTTGCCACATCATGTAACAGCATTGTGATACGCGCCACTTTATCCGGCTGTATCTCCATCAGGGCATGCAGCGTGTGCTCCCCCACAGAATAGCAGTGATGCGGATTATTCTGCGGTGTTTTCATCATCTCGTCAAATTCCGGCAGAAAAACTGCGGTAAGTCCTGTCTCATAGGCCGTGCGCAGCAGTTCCGGATGTCCGGACGTGAGAAGTTTTACCATTTCGATCTGAATACGTTCTGCACTCACTTTTGCAATGTTTGGTGCCAGGGAAACAATCGCCTCTCTTGTCTCATCTTCAATAGAGAAGCCAAGCTGCGCTCCAAACCGCACTGCACGCAGCATACGAAGCGCGTCCTCCGTAAAACGCTCCACAGCAGCTCCCACGCACCGGATCACACCGCGCTCTAAATCTCCCACACCATCAAACGCATCGACCAGCCCATCCTTATCATTGTAAGCCATAGCATTGATCGTAAAATCGCGGCGCTTCAGATCTTCTAACAGATTGGAAGTAAACTGTACCTCCTTAGGATGCCTTGCATCCTCATATTCTCCGTCAATACGGTATGTGGTCACCTCGAATCCCTCATGTTCAAGCATCACGGTAACCGTTCCATGCTGGATTCCTGTATCTATGGTATGTCGGAATAACTCTTTTACCTGTTCCGGTTTTGCTGATGTCGTGATGTCCCAGTCCATAGGAATCCGTCCTAACATCGTATCACGGACGCACCCACCTACAGCATAGGCCTCAAAGCCATGCTGTGTCAGTGTGTCAATAATATAAGTTACTTTCTCAGGTAAAACGATTTTCATATACGATAGGTTCCTTTTGTCGTTGTTTTGATCGAATATAACAGATCATCCGCCCTCTTGATCATCTCTGTCATATCATTTTCCGTACAGATATGGTCTCCGGCTGCAATACCGATGGAGCAGGAGATCTGATGCTGTTTATCGATTGAGAATGACTGTCCGAGTTTTTCACTGATCTCCGCCGAAAATCCGTCTGCCTCATCAATAATCTGATAGATACGCTCTGCTTTCTCTTTGAAAATATCCCTGTCATCTGTATAAAGGAAGATCAGGAACTCATCCCCGCCATAACGGCACACAAAACCATCTTTTCCACAGACTTCCGTAAAAATATCAGCCATTTTGATCAGAACGAAATCGCCCACATCATGTCCGTACGTATCATTATAGTGTTTGAAATTGTCCAGGTCAATAAACATCACTCCCAGCTTTGGTTTTCTTTTTTCCCCTGCGATCTCTTTCAGAAGTGCGTCTAATTTGCGGTAGAACCCTTCGCGGTTATAGCATCCTGTCAGCTGGTCTGTAACTGCCGACATATACAGTTTTGTATTCATCTCATAAATCTTGTCATAGGCATCAAGCCTGTTCAATGCGTAACGCACCTCACGGAACAGAAGCTGATAAAAGTTCAGATCGTCCTCATCCAGCATATAACGGTTCACCGAGGAATGCCAGTTATCCTTCATCAGCACATAGGTGATGACAATATTCTCGATTTTTGCGTTGTTAAAAAATGGGATCGCCACCATGGAACACACATCTTCATCACCAAAAATCGATGTGATATCCTGATGTTCGGAATAATTGCTGCTGATCTTGGAGATCACAAATCCACCCGCATTTTTGCGCATGGATTTTTCCATGATCTTCATGATCTCCGGCGTCATCTCTTTCTCTGTGTCATTGTAAAGTACCTGCGGCACCCTCTCGTTATAGCGGATATAGACTGCCCGGTCGACATCAAAATGATTTAAAAATGTCTTCATGACCATATTGAGCATCTCTTTTGCAGTGATACCATTTACATCGATCAGTTTCTGCCAGATAGAAATAAAGTCGAGCTGTTCTTTCTTACTCTTATATGCCCGCTCCACGCTCTCCTGCTTTAACAGATCCTCGATTTTCCTGGTTGATAATTCCTCACAGTCGTCATCTACCGGTGGCAGAAGATCTTTCATATCCTCCGCGTACTCATGGAACATGATACGATGTGTCTCTTCATACTGTTTTAAAATAAACTCTTCCTGCTCATAAAGGATCTCTTTTCCTGTATTCCTGAAGCATTCCATCCTGTTCCTTCGGAACAGCACATAACAGAAAAACTGGTTTCCCTCTGCTCTCTTTAAATAAATATCTGCCTGCTCATATAATTTTAGCGCCTCCTCGTTGTCTCCGTCATGCTGTGCTAATAATGCCTTGGAAAACGTATAGAGGAACATATCATCATCTGCCTTTGCGTAGTCATGCACAGTGGCGAGGTTGTTTTCTGTCTTTTCCTTCTCGAAAATATAATTCAAAAACTGGCGGCAGCTATACAGATACCTCTCACAGTTAAAACGGTTTCCCTGTAAAATGGAAACCAGAGCAAACAATCCATACAGTTTGGACAGGTTGCAGACACGCAGACTGTTCAGATGCAGCTTTTCGATCGCTTTCATACACTGTGTCAGGTATTCCTGCGCCTTGTCATACTGCCCCAGCATAACGCAGTTCAATGACATATTATAATGTACTTCTGCAATATCCTCCGGCTTTCTCAGTTTACATAATATCTTAATCGCCTTGTTGTAATAGCTCTGGGCTCTCTCATTTTCTCCCATTGCACATAAATTATACGCAATACCGGAATAGATCCTTCCGCCCTCCACGCTGTCAACATCTTTCATCGCCTCATAGGTACGGATCGAATATAACAGGGAAACTTCGTACTCGCCATTTGTGGATGCTATCATGATATTTTTCCGATATGCAATGCTGATAAGCTGCTCATTGCCAATCTCTTTTGCAAGCGCAACGCCCTTGGAAAAATAAATCAGAAATGCTTCCGACCGGTACGCTTTTGCCACGATCTCCGGTTTATTGTCGTATGCATAAATATAAATATGCGCCAGATGATTTTTGTAATGGTACGCATTCAGCTTCTCGATCAGTTTATCGCTGATCTCAATATCCTGGGCACAGAAGAAAATATTGCACCAGCCGGACATCTGGTTCTGCGCTTTTAAAAGTTCTGCACGGAACACTAAAAAATCATCCCCAAGCGCTTCTCCGCACTCCTTTGCCTTCTGTACATAAATCATGGCTTCCTCTAACTTGCCAAGATACATGTAAGAAGTTGCCATCCAGAAATTATAATAAAATGCTCCCTCTTTCTCCTGATCCTGCAGTTTTTCCAGATCTTCGCAGGATTCCAGAGCCTTCGCAATATCTCTTTGCAGCACCGACACCATAATCTGTAACAGCAAAAGCTGATAATGCTTTTTCTCAGAAATCGTAAAGTTATCAAACTTGATCCGGCGCTCAATCTTGCTCAGATGATGGTCTGCCTGGTCAAAATCCAGAAAGTATACCAGATTATTCAGTTTCCGATAGCCATCGTCACTCTCATAATCAGAGTAATAGTCCATGACATCCGGTTCCATGTTCCTGCCTGCATTTCCGATATGGTACACCATGTTCCGGTCATCCATACTCTCACAGATCGCATCCCACTCTTCATGTGCAAATTCCGGAATCGACTGCACATCATTGACTCCCAAGACAATGCCGATATTTTTATTCTTTGTCTGAAGCAGTCTGTTGGTAAGCTGCATGGTGCTTTTCGAAGCCAGCTGAAAGCGGTTCAACACAATGACGATTGGACAGATCTCCGATAATTTCTGAAGCATGGTCACAATCGAACTGTGCATGCGCTCCTGCTCATACTCTACCTCATCGATCAGAATCTGTTCCGTTCTCTCGCAAAATCCCTTTTCAAAATAACTTTCAAACACAGGTCTCTGAAGCTTGTAGACATCACATTCTTCCATAAACTCTTCCAATGTGCCGCTGCAATACTTATGGAACATCTGCCGGATCAGTCCCAGATATGGTTCATAAGCCTCTGCGATCTTGTTATAAGAAAACTCATGACAGGTAAAAAAGATATCTGTCTGGTCCTTATAATGATTGACACTCTCTAAATCCCATATAGAAAAATCATTGCTATACCGCACAAGGATACTGTTATGTTCTACATTTCCGATTCCTCCTGCGACCTGTTCGATAACCCCATTATAATACTTTTCTATCATACGATCCCCTTTTGCTCCAAAAAAACGCTTGCTGTTTTGTCACATTCTATATCCATTACCGGTTATACAATAAAACGTTCCACATTTTTCTGTAGTTTTTCAGCAGAATGATAGGTTGTCTCTGCCTTCTGTTTAATTGCCTCTGCCTCCTGCACAACGTTTCCTACTTTTTCAGCAATATCCGTTGTTCCGGTAGCTCCCTCTGTCGCAGTCTTGCTGACATCGGAGATAGCATCCATCACTCCGTTAATGGATGCGAGCAGCTGCTCCGATGACGCTGAGAAATCTGTTACAAGGGAATCTACATTGGCAGCATCACTATTATAGGAATTTGCCATTTCTGCAAATCCTCCAAGACTCTCCACAACATCATTTCCGACAAACTCCAGCAGCCTCTCTGCATCATTTGCAAGATTCTCAACGGCTGCGGTCACATTGCCAGTCACTTCCTGAATATGGGCAACTGCTGCTTTGGACTGCTCTGCCAATACTCGGATTTCATCCGCAACAACCGCAAATCCTTTTCCTGCCTCTCCCGCTCTGGCAGCCTCAATGGATGCGTTCAAAGCCAGAAGGTTCGTCTGTCCGGTAATATCCATGATTGATTTGGCAAGAACATTGATCTGATCCACAACCTTAATATCTTCGAGTGCTTTGGTCAGGCTCTCATTAATCTCCTCATGAATCGATCTGGTACGTCTGTCATTTTCGTCTGTATCTTTTTTGATTTTCACAGCACGTTCCCTGATCTCATCTGCCTCGTTAGCGCCATCCTGAGATCTCTCTGCAATACTCTTCGCAGCGCTCTCAATCTCATGTGACATTGCATTTATCTCTTCCGAAGATGCCGCTGTCTCCTCCATACCTGCCGCAAGCTCCTCCGTTGTCGCAGATACATTTTCAATCTGATCATCTAATGCCCGAATACTTGTATCAATCTCCTGCACCATACCGGTGATCTCTAATGCTTCTGATTTTACCTCTCCAATCAGGTTATTCATCTCAGAGCGCATTTTCTCAAGCGAATCTGCCAGTTGTCCAAAATCATCTTTTCTCTTTAACAGATCCTGTTCAAATTCTTTTGAAAAATCACCCTGCGCTATCTCTTCAATGTGGACAAGGCTCTTTTTCAATGGTTTCACAATGCTGATTGTGATCAGTGTCAGAACTGAAATTAAAATTACTTCCATTACAACAGCGATTCCGATGATTGCCATTCTGCTGTTGGATTCATAGGAAGAAAATTCATTTTTGACATCCAGTACATCATCATCAATATCATCCGTGTAGTTTCCGGTTCCAAGTACCCAGCCAAATGGCTCAAATGCCTTGCTGTAAGCACGTTTTGGAGAAGATTCCGTCTCACCCTCTCTCGGGAATACATAATCCGTAAAACCGCCGTCTTCCTGCTTTCCTGCGTTGATGATTGCCTGCATATACGCAAATCCATTGGTGTCCACTGCATCCATACGATTTGTTCCCTCTGTGTCATTGCCGAGAAGGACTACGTTTGTTCCATCATAGGTATCTACCCAGAAATATCCATTATTGCCGTAACGCAGATCACGAATCTGGTCTGCTGCAAGTTTTTTTGCCTCATCTAAAGTATATTCACCTTTTTCATACCGATTGTAAATGCTCTGGCAAAGAGATATTACATTATCTACCTGTGCCTTGATCTGTTCATCATACGAGGAACGCATATCATTCTCGATAATGTCTAACGCATTATCTCCAAGTCCTGACAGGCTTGTGTTGGAAATGACGGCGCATAGTGCCAATGCGATCAGTGCAATCACCATTACAATGACTAATTTTGTTCTCACCTTAATATTGTTCATACCCATACCTCCCACTACATCTGTTTTATTTTACGAACCAAATTTTAAATTCTATTTGTATTTTAGCACATTGTGCTTATTTTACCACTCTATTTTCGACATTTTTCGTGATTTTATTGAAACTCAGAAGTCCTTTGTAACTCCTGCGTTTCTGTCTCAGATGAGAAATGGATTCCTGATTTCGAACTCCATTTTTTTATGTGTCTTTGGATGTTTAAATCCGATTTTATAAGAGCAGAGTAAAAGACCGTTTCCACTCCGTGTCATTGTCTCTTTAAAATTATACTTTGCATCCCCAACGATCGGGATTCCTGCATTTGCTAACTGTACCCGGATCTGATGATGCCTTCCGGTGTCTAACCGGATCCGGAGAATTGCGTTCGTTTTATTCTGTGCGGTCACTTCATAGTCCAGCCTTGCTGACTTTGCGCCCTCCGTACTTTTAGATACCACTTTTGAAGTGTTTGTTTTTCCATCCCGGAGCAGGTAATCTTCCAATGTACCTTTTTTCTGTTCCGGCACACCGTCTGTCACCGCATAATAAAATTTATCTGCCATTTTTGTCTGCACCTGGCGGCTTAAATCCGCCGCAGCTTCTTTTGTTTTGGCAAAAACCATCACTCCGCGCACCGGCTGATCCAGCCTGTGTACCACCCCGATATACGGCTGTTCTCCCTTTCCTGCCCGGTAATTTTTCAGAAGGCTTTCCATGTCCGCCTGTCCTAACCGTCTTGTCTGCGCCGCAACCCCCGCCGGTTTTTCACAGACAATAACCTCCTCATCCTCGTATAAAATATTTATGTCCATGGCTGATGATCTCCTTTGTTATTTATGTGACATTCCCCTTGCTGTTTTTATCTGCTTTGGTTCATTGTAGCATGATTCTTTTGTTTAGGCTACTGTTGTGGAGATTTGAATGAATGCTTTTATTCATTTTTTAGTACTCATAATATTTAAAATTTTACTATTTTCTCCATTGCATTTTCTGATGTTGGTATGATACAATATTCCAAAGCATATTTTACAAAATCTTTGTGGCTGATGAGCCATCTGTATTCTAGGAGGCACTCGATTATCAAAAACGATCGGTGTCATTCATTTCGTATCTATGCTTTTATTACCCATTAACCAATTTAAAAGCAGGAGACGGATGAAAACTATTTTTACAATGCTCTATTCTCCTGCCGGAGGCATGATGCATTTATACGCATCTGCCGTCCACCGTGATAAGGAGGAAAGCCTATGGCAATGCGACCACAAGATCGTTACAAATCAACTACAGCAGGAGCAGTTTCTGCAAATCGCAACTACAAAGATACTGTTTTCCGGATGTTATTTTCAGACAAAAAGAATCTGCTCTCGCTTTACAATGCAGTAAACAGCAGAGACTATACGAATCCGGATGATTTAGAGATTGTTACTTTGGAAAACGCTATCTATATGGGAATGAAAAACGATCTGGCATTTATCATTGACACGAATTTATACCTGTACGAACATCAGTCGACTTACAATCCAAATATGCCGCTTCGTGATTTATTTTACATTAGCAGTGAATATCAAAAAATGCTGGATCAAAAATCTTTATACTCGTCCAGCCTGCAAAAGATACCTGCTCCTAATTTCATTGAGTTTTATAATGGTTCTAATCCAGTTTGCGATGTTTTTGAACACAGACTTTCCTCTGCTTTTGAACATCTGTCGGGTGAGCCAAAACTGGAACTGATCGTAACTGTCTTAAATATCAATGAAGGTCACAATGCCCTTCTTATGGAGCATTGCAAAACGCTAAGGGAATATGCGCAATATGTTGCAAAAGTGCGAAAATACACAGCCGACCTGTCTCTGAACGAGGCGGTGGAACGTGCTGTTGATGAATGTATCAAAGAAAATATTCTTGCGGATTTTCTTCGAAAGAACCGCGCGGAGGTTATCAGTATGAGTATATTTGAGTATGACAAGGAAGAAGAAGAAAAGAAACTTCGGAAAGCGGAGTATGAAGCTGGCGTTGAAGCTGGTGAAAAAAGTGGAATTCAAAAGGGCGTCCTTAACACTGCGCGTCATCTATTGGAACTTAATCTGCTGTCTTTAGAGAATATTTCTCGTGCTACCGGTCTGTCAATCGATGAATTAAAAAAGCTTCAACAATAACTTAGTAAAAGAAGCCCGCAAAAACTGCGAGCTTCTTTTTTGTACAATTTTACACAAATTACTGTAACAGAGAAAGCACTCCCTGAGTAGACTGATTAGCCTGTGCAAGCATAGACTGACCTGCCTGTGCAAGAATGTTGTTCTTGCTGTACTCAACCATCTCTTCTGCCATATCTGTATCACGGATACGGGATTCAGCAGTTGTTGTGTTCTCAACAATGTTGTCTAAGTTGTCGATCGTATGCTCTAATCTGTTCTGAACAGCACCAAGTGCAGATCTCTGGGAAGAAACTTTTGCGATAGCATCAGAAATTGCATCTACTGCATAAGTAGCAGCTGTTCCGGTAGCGTCTGTTACATTCAAACCTTTGATTCCAAGATTTGCAGAATTCATTGTATCAATGTCAACTGTAATCTTATTTGTCATATCAGCGTCAGCTCCAACATGTAAGTTGAAGGATAATGTATCAGCTACAGTTGCGTAACCTTTATTGATTGTGTATGTTGTCTTACCGTTGGCATCACCATCATTTGTTACACTTGCTTTTTCTTCTACTGTTCCTACATTATTTGCAGCTGTCAGTTCTGCTACAATCTTCTGCTCAGCAACAGTTTTGGTAATAATAGAGCTATCATCATCATCAACGCCATCAGCAGCAACTGCACCATTTCCATCATTCATAACTGTCAGAGAATTTCCATCATATGATACTTTACTACCTGCTGCAACTTTATCTTTTAATGCCTTTAAGTCAGCAACTGTATTACCAGCTGCATCAGCAATAGTATTGCCACCAGCTTTAAATGTAATCGTATATTTTGTTCCGTCAATTTCTACATCTACTGAGTTACCTGCTCCGGCGGCCGTAGCAGCTGCATCTGCTTTATCAAGTAATGCTTCTGCATCAGTTTTTGTAGAACCAATTGTATACTCTTTTCCGGCAATTGTTACTTTATCACCAGCTTCAAGTGTATCCATTGTGAAAGTAGCTTTTTTCGCACCATCTGTCAAGGTTCCTTTGAGACCTGCATCATGTCCATTCATGTACACATTCTTTGTAGAGCTGTTGTCACCTTTTAACAGATAGATTTCATTGAATTTTGTTGTCTCTGCTACACGATCAATTTCAGTTGTTAACTGATCAATCTCATCTTGAATAGCCTGACGATCTGAATCTGCATTTGTTCCATTAGAAGCCTGAACTGCTAACTCATTCATTCTCTGTAACATGGAATGAACTTCTGTCAAAGCACCCTCTGCTGTCTGTACAGAAGATACACCGTCCTGAGCGTTTGTGGAAGCCTGATCAAGACCACGAATCTGTTTTCTCATTTTTTCAGAAATTGTTAATCCTGCTGCATCATCTGCTGCACGGTTGATTCTGTAACCAGAAGATAATTTCTCTGTGGATTTGCTCTGTGCTCCTGTTGTGATGTTTAACATTCTGTTGGCATTCATAGCCTGCATGTTGTGTTGTACTACCATAATATAATCCTCCTTGTCTCATCTTTTTGATGAGCTAT
>OGZW01002908.1_pt1 | contig 13052 bp, 15 predicted proteins | sample 1577001 | NCBI WGS metagenome assembly OGZW01 (sample SAMEA3541519, study PRJEB24748) | human gut metagenome | biome: human gut; feature: human-associated habitat; material: faeces | place: China | collected 2012 | reverse complement strand
ATCTTTGTCCGTCTCGTAATGAGGAACTCCGCTACCGTCCGAGCGCACGGGAACAAGGTTGTCCCGCATCTTCAATAGAAAGTCGTTGAACCGGGTGCGCAACCTGCGGTTGTCCGCCTCGGCATATCCTCTTTCCTGAACACTGCCGTCCTGCTTTACCGCATCCTCGTAAGCCGGCTTGTCCACGTAGGGCAATGTCGTCTGGTCAATATTGAAAAGCGTGCGGATCTCCCGGTTGTGAACGCCCTTGAACTGTGCCTTCTGCTCTTCGTCCAATTGGAGATAGGCGGTGCGGTCGATGGTTTCATTCGGGTTGTTTCGGTTGACATACTTGTTCCAGTTATAGAACAGGAACGGTACGCCCTGCTCATGCTCCCGCACCGCAGCACCCCGTGCCTTGGTTTCACTGTAAAGCGTGAACAGGTTGGTCTTGCATCCGTTATTGTCCGAATGCAAGGCCATAAAAAGGGCATTGAACGGGCTGGCCGAGACCCCTTGCGGATAGAGCCGGGGAAATCCCTTGCCCGATACGTTGAGCCAATGGCCGCCGGCGTTCGACGCCCTACCCAGTGCGGCAGACAATAGGTCTGCCTGCTTTTCTTCGGCCTTTTTTTCGATTTGCGACTTTTCTTTCATATCATCATGCTTTTATTGTTCATGGAATTATTGAATGCCCCGTGTGCGCACAATCGTCTCCCGCTGTCCGTCATCATAATTCTGCGAGGCAATCCGGTTGAGTTGGTCACTCTTGGCAAGTACGGCGTTCGCCAGCGTGTTCAGTGGCAATGCCCCTGCACGGTAAGCCTCCGCGACGGTCGGCGTGAGCTGGATAGTACAGGGCACACGGTCTATCGTGGCGATGAGCGTGCTGCCTTGCAGTACAGGGTTTACGATACGGGAATTGAGCGGTTCGTCGGGATAACGGCGGTACTGGTTCTCCGTATGTCCGGCAGAGGACGACATGGGACGCCCCAACGCCTCGTGTCCCGCCTTGTTCAGCAGGTTTGCGCCGCCCAGACCGACAAGGAGCATCTTCAGCAGCGGGTTACGCACAAACAGACCGGCCACAATACTCGCTATCGGCAGCAGATTGTCCCCAAAGCGCAACGATTGTGTCTTGCCAGTAAAAGCCCCCAACAGGATGTCGGGTAGCATGGCCATGACATATCCGAGGTTGCCCGTGATATCGCCCAGCCCCTCTAATCCCAACGTACCGAATAGTCCGCTCCAACCCCTCGTGTTGGTCTGTACGGGCGGTTCTTCCTGTGTCTTTTCTTCGTGGGGAATAACCGTTTGCCGTTCTTCTTTCTCCACTTTCTCCCTCTGTTCCGTTTCCGTCGATTCCTTTTGGGGGGTCGCAGCCGCCACGTTACTTTTTTTAGCCAAATCATTCAAGTATGCCTCTTCCCGTCCGGGAGCGACGACGAGCGGCACATCCTTGTAGCGTTCGGCTCGGTCAGGCTCTTTTTCATCCTGTCCGGTCATCCAGAAAAAAGGAGTATGGTTCCGTATCTGCAGCCACTCCGAAAAATTGAAACTGACGACCGGTGTTTTTTTCTTCAACTGCTCGTTGGCGGCTGTTATAAGCTCACTTTTTCCGGTCTGCATCGTTGCAGCCTCCTTACGGAAGTCCGTAAACACGTTCCGTTCACTGCCGAACACTCCTTTGCTGATACATTGCTCTACAGAGAGCGTATCGGGCTTTTCAGGTTCGAAGCGTGAGGCAACTGCCGAGATAGCCACATCCGCCCCGACAAACTTTGCCAGTGTCGCCCACGAACCCACACCGCCCATCATGACGGTATCCGCCGTTGCGCCCAATACCCGACCCGCGCCTTTTTCCCATCCTTTCGGACGGTAGGCCGCTTCGCCCCGTGCCTCGATTTCCTCGGAAAGCGGCGAGTGGTTCAAGGTCTGCGAGAGTCCGAGCAGACTCGATTCGGCGGCTTTGCGGATGATGTATTCGGCTGACGATTTCGGCATTCGCTCCTTGACCAGCCGGTCGATCATCAGTTCCTCCACCCGGTAGTCCATATAGGCGTAGGCAAGGTCACCGCCCAATTGTTCCGACAGTTCGTCGTACCGTTCACGCCCGATTTCCCGCACGACAGTATCGCGCCATTGCCCGGCCATGTATGCGAGGTCTTGCTGTATCTCCTTGGAGCCGGTAATCTCCGCCTTGCACATTCCGATGTAGTCCTCCGTCGTCTTCGAGTTCCATTCGCCCGTAACCTTGAGTACCTGATACGGGTCGCTCATCGGCTGTGCCGCAGACGCCATTGCGCTGAGTATGCCGCCCAATGAGGTGGAATACTCCCTCATTTCCTCGCCCTGCTTCTTCGTGAGGAAAGCCTGCGTTTTCGACATGACGGGAGCGAGATGGCAATGGAAATAATCGCTCACGAGACGTTCTATTTCCGCGAATTGCCGGCTATGTCTGATTCCATCCATATTGTGTATTATATATTTATCTGTTTCAATAACTGTTCTTTCGACTGCTCGATGGCGTTGTGATAAACCTCCATCTGCCGGGGAAAGAACTCTTCCAACCATGCGTCCTTTTCGATGTTGTCCTGCATGAACCGTATCGCCTGCTCCCGTTCGATTTCGACGGATGTCTCGCCCTCTTCCCGGTTGTTGAACCATGCCTTGGTCCACCAGCGCACACCCGCCCGGTCGGGATAGACCGTGACAAGCCTCGGTATGTCGAAGCTCTGTATGTCGATGTCCAGTTCCGCCAACGGGTCTATGATGCCGCCATAGGTCAGGGCTTCGTCATGGAGTTTTTTTTTACGTCGCCGTCCGCTGTGGAAAGGTACACGTCATGCCGCAGGGCGAGGTAATGCAGGAAATCCGCAATAAGGAGGTTCTGCACCTTGCAGGCCAGCGGCATGGCCTTATGTCCCAGTCCAAGCGGATTGGCCATGCTCGGCATATTCTCGTAGAAATACTCCTTCATCGCACCCACCGTGAAGATGTGGCGTAGCGACTGCTCCGTATTTCGGGGCAAGGTGTATGCTCCATGCCGCAAATCCTCCATATAGTGCGGCAGGAAGCGCAGCATCAGTTCCTCTATCTCCCTCTTATCCCGGTCATAATCGGTTCCCAGTTCCATCTCTACACCGGAGGGATAGTCGGTTTCGTGTCCGGCGGCCTGACGCATCGCCTGGATATTCCCGTACAGCATTGTCAAGAATTCCAACGGATTCAGTTCCTCGCCCTTGAAGCGGACGGTCATGTGCAGTTTGTCACCGCTCAAAGCTACTGTCTGTCCGGCCTTTACACGCTGTCCGAATTGGGCGAAGACATTGGACAGGTTTCCGTAAGTCACCTCATACTCCCCGTAGCGGATGGTCTGGCAGATACCGTGTCCGGAATCGTTGCCCACGCCCGACACGATGCCGCTGGCGAGGGCGGAAAGCATATAGCACCGCACGTTGAAGTCAATGCCGTGATGAAAGAATTTCTCGCCCGTCGCCGGGTCGGTCTGCTCGCCGTAGCCGAGCGACAATTCCACGTCTTTGCCCTGCTGTTCCTCGAAAGGCATACAATAGCCGCTTTCGGATTGCAGGATCATTTCTTCTGTATATTTCATGCTGTTTACCTATTGATTCATATTCCTATCTTCTCATCCCTCCGCCATGCGTCTGTTCCTCTGCCGGAAGTTCGGGCGTCCGAGTGCGCTGCACGTTATCTGTCTCCGGCGAGCGGAGGACACCCGCATTGTTGCCGATGAGCATCATGCCGAGGAATGCGCCGGCAATCTTGCCCAGCCAGCCGAAGCGTCCGAATATGAGGAACGCCGCCGCAACCAGTCCGGCAATACTCAATCCGGAGACGTTGCCGCTGCCAAGGTTGCGGAAAAAGTTACCGAACATATCAAGGCCCCCACCACCGGAGGCTTGGCGCAGAAAGTTCGACACGCCGTTCAGCTTGTTGTCGATGCCGTTCACCGCACCGCTGACCGAACTGACGGCTTCCCCGGCCTTGCCTGTCAGTTCACGCACGCCGTCCGCCGTGCCAGCAATGGTATCCGTGACGGATTCGCCCACAACGGCATCGCTCACGATACGCACCACGCTTTTGTCGGTGGTCAGCTTCTCCCAGCCCACATAACCGACTGCGCCGCCGATTGTCGCCGTCTTGACGGCCTGACCCGCGCCACGCAAGGTCTGCGAAGGGTGCAGCACCGCTTTTCCCATACTTTTGCCGGTAGCCGCCGTTGCCGTACCGACACCTTTTGCGGCCTTGCCGCCATATTTCAATAGTGTACTCCAAACGCCCATACGTTGTCTGTTTTTAAGGTCTTACATTTCTTCCAATCTGCCGCCAGCGTAGCTTGGCAGCTTCCACTATGTCCCGTTTGTCGGCCGCCGGACGTGCCCCTTCGTCGATTTCACGCCAGATGTCGCCCATCGTCGTGTACTTCACCGCCTTGGTCAGCCGTTGCAGTTTCTTGTTCATCATCTTGAGCTTCGGACGGATGCCGAAAACGATTTCCATACGCTCTTTCTCCGTCATCTTGTTGTCCGAAAGGCACGCCATGCGGATATCGTTCACAATCTCCACGCTGTTCATGATCAGTTCCCGGTAAATCCGGTTCCGTTGCGTGGAGAGGGCTACGGCCAACGCATGGGAGCTGTTCCGGCTCACCTGTCTGGTAAAGTCACCCATGTTATCCGTCAGCTTCGATATTTCGTGATAGAAACCGTATATCTGCGCCGCGTAGCAGACTATCGACCGGAAAGAGTCCAGATAGTTGTTGAACTCCCGTTGCAGGTCGGTCGTGGCTTTCACTTCCTCTTTCGTCCACAGGTGTCCGGTGGTCTGCATCAGCATGACTTTCTCCTGGTTCTTCAGCTCCTTTTCCGCCTTGTCGGTATAGAGCAGAATCATTCCGGCAAGCACGGGGTCGTTCTGCGCCCATGTCTTGTTAATACCGATGCACAACAATAAGATGCCTATCCAAATCGTCCGTTTCATTGTCAGTTCCGTTTTTATCGTGCGAGGACGGCAGCCCTGCGCCAACGGGTCATGGCCATCCGTGCCGCCTCCCCGTTGTTGCGGTCGAGCATCCCGGCCGTCACATTGTTCCACACGTCATTGAGGGTATAGTACCGTATGCTCAGGTAGAGCAGGTGCAGCTTCCGGCTGAAAGCCGAAAGTTTGTCGTTCAACGCCCACAGGGTCTTGCTGCGTTCCGCTCCCGTGAGCATATTCTCTTTGCCGCCCTTTGCCACTGCGTCATTCAGGAGCGTGAAGACCGATACCAGTTCCGTTGCCGTCTCGATATACAGATTGTTCATGCTCATGGAGGCGATGATGCCCTGCGGATTATTCCTGATGGCCTTGCCCAATTTTCCCAACGTGAGGAAGATTCTCACGCCGTCGTTGTAGAGATGGGTGCAGGCTTTCAGCGATGAAGCGTAACCGCTTGCCGTCTTGAGATAACTGTTGTACTGCTTCTCCCATTTGTGGATGCGGTTGAACTCGGCGGCGATGCTGTTCTGCAGCATCGCTGTCTTCGTTTGGCCGTTTATCTGTTTCTCTATCTGGTCATTGATAACCTCGTTGCCCTCGGCCAACGCCATCCATTCCAAGGGATTGGACGCCGTGATTTGTGCTTTCGCCCAGTGAGGCATCAAGCAGACGGCAAAAATGACCAGACTAATGATTCGTGATTTCATATATTCCCTTTTTTCGTTTATTATACTCGACCCGTTCCCGGATAAGCGTTACCACCTCGAAGTCGTGTCTGATGCCGACCAAATCAAGCCGGGGCGTATTCCTGTCCATTGAGAAGATGCGTACCGTCTTCAATCCGCAAAGCTGCTGCATGAGGCTTTGGTGTTCCACAAAGTCCACGATACGGTATTGTTCCATGTAGTCCGTCTTCCGGGACAGCACCCCATGCCTGCTGATAAGCTGCTCGCTGCCGATGTGGTAGCGTGTCCGGCGCAGATAGATGAAACGGTACAGCAATGCCAAAGAAAGCAATGCGGCGACCGGTACGGCAAGAGCTGTCAGAGGCAGTCCTTCCATGCCACCGTACACCCATGCTGCACAGCACAATACGATTGCGGGCAGCTCGTCGATAACGAATTGTCCGGCGTGCGGTCGCAGCACGATACTTTGGAAATGTCCTGTGGGTGCATCGGTCATCATCGGCGAAAGTGTGTTTGTTGTTCCTCTTCCGGTGACTGTTCTCTCGCCTGTGTCTCATCGACCGTCTCTTCCTGTCTCTGCCCGGCCAAAAGCTGTTCATTCCAGTCCTTGTTGGGATAGGTAGGCTGTTCACGGACAAAAGAGGCGTCATTCGCCTTGTCCAGACAGAGGAACTCCCGCAATCCTTCACGGAACTCCTTGTAATGTCCGTTCATGATATCCGTCTGTTCCCGTATGTCATCCGGATGGCACAGGCCGCTCGAACGCATCGACATGGTTTCTTCCCACGCGGATTCATATTTCCCGTAGCTCGACCGCAAAGCGTCGGGCAGCAGATCTATGTCACCTTCATCGAGGTTCTTGCCATCAGCGACGGAATCCAGATAAGGCTTCCGCTCCGGTGTCTCCTCGATGGTGGAACGTACAGCCCGGTACATCTCCTGTTGCAGGTTCTTGGCAAACTCGATTCCCGCAAGGTCGGTATCGAAACAGATGTGTTGCTTGGCAGGAAGCGTGAGCCTGAGGACACCCCGCATCTGTTCCACCGTCGGGTTGCCGCCGGTAGATATGAAGACCGCTTTCCGCAAATCCTTGTCGTTTGCCTGATGAAGCTGGTAATAGGCCATCGCGTCGTAGGCACTCTCGAACCAGTAGATATGCTTGGCTTCGGTAAGCGTAGTTTTGGCTGGGCTGGCAATCCATAGCCCTTGGCTCGAATTGCTCCCTTCCGCCTTCCCTTTATAACTGCCGCTGCCATCCATGCGAGGCCGTCCCCGCTCTTCCAGACCGACAACCTGTCCCGTATCTTTCGGAACGGTCAGCGGAAAGGCGAGGTTGGTGTATTTCATGCCGTCCTCACGATGCTTCGTCGCCAGACAGAAGTTCCGATGAAAGGCATACTGCGTGTAAAGGTCGATGCCCCGATGCTTGAAGAACGGATAGAACTTCTTTTGTGTCGCCCGATCCTGCGGATTGAACTGGTGAATGTCGTAATCCGCCATGTCAAACGGCTTCATATCCCGTTTAGGCCGGATAATCCGGGTATCCCGGTCAGCGACGGGTTGGTTCAGCAACCGGTTGCAGACAAGGTTTACCAGTCGGTCGGAAGATACGCCTGCACGGTATTCCGCGAAAAAATGCGGATGCTCCTTGATAAAGGAAATGATGTTATACGATTTCTGCTGTTGCGGTTTGAAACAGCATTTCCCTTGCTGCGTGACAATGAACTTGTCGTTGCGGATGCGCCGCCCCTCGCTGTCCAACCGGACATACGAGGGATAGCGCAGGCCGTCGCGCCGGTTCAGGTGATAGCCCGCGTCGATAAGCACGTCCTGAATGTTCAGCCTGCGCAGAAAATCGTCGTAAGTCAGTTCGCCCTCTCTCATGGTTTACCTCCCCATTCTCATATCATTGATTTCCCGGTTCATTTCAGCCTCGAAACAACGGATGGCCACATCCCTCGGCGTATCGACACCCGGTTTGAAATACGGGCGTGGCGAACCGCCGAAACGCTCGCCGTAGAACTCCGGGGCATGGCAGTGATGATGAATGCCGTGCGCGACACCCGCCGCGACTACCGTACCTGCGGTGAGGGCGGCAAAGATTTTCGTGCCGAGCCCCCGTTGTGCTTCCGGGCGTGTTTTCATATCCACTTCGCTGAAAATCTTGGAAAAGAGCTTCATCCGGTGATAGTCATCCACCGCAAGGAACTTGTCGTAGTCCCGTTGGGTTATCTCATGGCTGATAGCCTGACCGTCGATAACGGCGGTCATCCTGTATTTCCCCTCGGTTTGTGCCGGTTGAACGGCTATCTGGCTCACTTCAACTTCCCGCCCGTGCTTCTCTTCCCGATACCATCCCTTGTTTTCATTCAGAAACTGGAGGTCACGCCCGTCCACTGCCGCACCGACATAGCCCTGTATGGATCCCTCTTGCTGTTGCAGCGAGGTTTCCACCGGCATGAAAGCCTCCTGCTCCTGCCGTTGGCGTTGTTCCAAATCCTGCTGTACTTCGGGATGCAGACCGATAGCGATGCGTTGATCGCTGTTGAGAGCCTCCATCGTCACTTTGTCGGAAAAGTCAGCCCCGATAATGCCGTTCAGCAGTTCCAGCCGTTTCTCTACGGGCTGCTCCTCAATGGGTGCGGCAATCAGTGTCCTCACTTCCTCTTCCGTCAGGTCATAGACCATATCGGCTTGGACGCTTTCCGACTGCACGGTCAGCGTCTGCCTTTCCGTGTCCACGACAAGACCGTGCGAGGCAAGGCACTCCGCCCATTTCTCGTTGGAAAAATAGACCGGAGAGGCTATAAGCTCCTTGTACGGCCGTGCCGGTTCTCCGCTGCGCGGACGGCTGACCATCGGCGTGATGACCGCCTGCAAGTCCTGCAGCACGTCCCGTTGCTGTACGGGTTGCGCCTGTTGATGCCCCTTGTAATAGAATCCGTAACCGCCCGATTGCAACTCGCCGGGCTTCATGCGCCCGTCGGGACGTTCGGGTACGATGGACGGCCCCGGAAAGAACAGTTGACCGCCGACCCTGCGCAGGTGGAAGCCCCACTGGTTGCGTGGCGTCCAGCCGAGGAACGGCGGAGGCATTCCCATCCGTCCCATGCGACCGTACTCGCCGGTGCCGATGCGGTAGCCGTGCAGCCCCATAGCCACACGCCCGTTGGCATTGCGGGCATGGACGAAGTTCTTGGGCATATAGAAGTCTTTGCCCACGATGCTCGTGAGCACGTTGTAGGCTTTCTTGTTGGCCGTATTGGTTCCCCAGTCCGTAAGTGCCAACATCTGACGTTCGTTTATCGGATAGACCAGCAGCGGAGAATCATGCCCCTGCACAATCAGCCGATACCCTGAACCATCAAGTGCAACATGGGCTTGAAGACCGTTGCGCATCAGCATATCGCGCATTTCGGGCTGCAAGTCCATCTGCCGGGGATTGGTATTCGTTCGTATCGCCATAGTCGGATTGTTTTCGTTATGCGTCGCCGCGTTCCATTGCCGCCTCCAACTGTTCGTCCTTGAAGCGGACAAATTCGGCAGCGGATTCGTTGCCGACAGCAAGCCTCTTTTCCTCGCAGTAACGGGCGTATTCCACCTGCCAGTCGGCGGAGAAATGATTGACGTAATCGAGCCAGCCGTATTCGCCGCTCTGCATCTTCCCGACAAGTACCTCTTCGGGATAATATTCGTTTTGTGCCATAATCTACGGATTGATTGTTTTTACTTGTGGAGGGCTGCCGCACGGTTGCGCTCGCCGCTCTTCTTCTGTTCGTTCCACAACTCCTCGGTGTAGTCCTCTTCCGAAACGTAGTCAAGGTTGCCGTCATCGTCCATGATCCAGCACCCGAAGCACCCGAAGGTGTATTTGTCCCACTCGCGTTTGGGCTGGTTGCGCCATTGCTGCGCGTCGCCCGAACAGAAGCGGATGCCGGTCTTGGCATGAAGGTCTATGCCCACTGTGGCAGGCTCGCCGTCCACGACTACCGTCAGCGGCTCGCCGTGCTGCATCCCGTTTACCTCCACCGTACCGAGGCGCATGACCTCGGCCAGCACTTTCAGGTTGCGTGCGATGATGGGCGTGGGGACATACATCACCTGTTTCGTCTCGGCATCAATCTGCACGAAAGCCTTGCTGCTCCGGCCGTCCGCCATTTCCACGTCGGCGACAATCGTCTTGCCGTCGAGCAACTGTTTCTGCTGCGCTTCGTCATACCGTTCCAACGGAGAGGATTTCAGTGCCGGATAGAAGACTACATCCACCTGACCGTTGTCCATGCGGATAAAGGCAAAGCGGCTGCGGCTCTCTATTTGCCCGCCATGCTCGTCCGTGACACGCACGGGAAGCACGGGAGAATGCCGACCATTGCAGATGTCGTCCAACACACGCATCGGCAAATCCTCGATCATCTCCCGTGTGAGACCGAATCGTTCCAGTGCCGGGAAGGGTAATTCATCAAATTCAATTTGAACTTTTTTCATACTATATTTATATTATAAAATTGTACTATACAAAGATAGAGACATCTTGTTGTGATGAACAAAAATACAGCTATATAAACGGTTGCAATATGCTGTTTTCATCTTCATTAGTACAATTATCTAATCAAAATCGTACTAATAGACGCAAAATATCAAACCAATGCAAGAAATGACGGCTGTTTGTTTCCGACATGAAAACTCCCGTTATAACTTTGCCGAATGAGAAAAATTTTACTGATAGCAATATCGGGTATTTCATTCTGCACGATGCCCGTTCAGGCGCAGTTCAACACGATTGCCAAGACACCAGAAAGATACAAGGTAGAAGCCTTGCAGGAGGGTATGAAAAAGCAGGAGCCGACACCCGAAAGCATGGCTCCTGCACAGGAGACTTCGACAAAACCTGCCGATGAAAGTAAGAAGTTGTGGATTGACCGTTATCTCAGCGTGTCTTATCCATTGCAGCGCATCAGAATTACATCGCCATACGGCTACCGGAAAGACCCGTTTACCGGGAAGAGGAAGTTTCACGGCGGTATCGACCTGCACGCACGGGGCGAGCAGGTATTGGCCATGATGGAGGGGGTGGTCATCAAAGTGGGACAGGACAAGACATCCGGCAAGTATGTGACCCTGCGGCACGGAAACTATACAGTAAGTTATTGCCACCTTTCACGGGTGCTGGCCGCCAAGGGGACGGTAGTCCGTCCCCGCGATGCCGTCGGTATTACCGGCTCGACCGGACGAAGTACAGGCGAACACCTGCATATAACCTGCAAGCTAAATGGCAAGAGTGTCGATCCGTCGGTCGTTTTCGATTACATCCGGACTACACAGCAGGAGTGCATTTCAGCTTTGAGCAGACTGTTGTAAGAGTGTTTATGTCGCCAAACGCTAATCGAAAAGAGTGTCATTGGGTGATGTGGTTTTCGATTAAAACAGGGGACTTTTCATTTTGGAACTTATCGTAATTTTTTTATTTGAATGATTGTGAAACCAAGACCGAGTAGGGAGATCGGACTCTAACGGTCTATCCCGTTGCGGGAGAGGACGCCTTCCGTGTAATAATGTTTGACTTCTCGCATCTCCGTGACCAAATCGGCTATGTCAATCAATTCTGCCGGAGCATACCGTCCCGTGATTACCAACTCTGTCCCATAATGTCGTCGAGAAATCGCCGTCAATACCTCCTCAATGGAAAGCAACTCGTAATACAGGGCAATGGTTAGTTCATCGAGCACGACCAGATTATACTCTCCCGAAGCGAGAATTTGTTTGCAGCTTTCCAATCCCGCATAAGCTGCGTCAATATCTTCTTGTGCCGGCTTCTTTTCAATAAAGCACCCCCGACCGAATTGCTGGATGCGGACGTTGTTAAACAGATGTTCGATCTTGGTTTCATTATATTTCATGTTCTTTACGAATTGTCCGATGAAGACGCTTCCTCCGGCACACAAAACTCGAATGGCAAGCCCAAATGCGGCCGTTGTCTTTCCTTTCCCGTTGCCAGTATAGACATGTATATATCCTTTGTTTTCCATATTGTTGATTTATGATTGCAAATGTAATCCGTGTTATGGTTCGGCGGAAAGATGGGCAAAACAATAAGTATAGGTTTGAATCGTGCCATCCTCAAGCCGGATGTCATAACTTTGGCTAAAGGGAGTTCCCAGTCGGAAAAGTACGGGTGAGGAGAATATCGGTCCGTCGTAGCAGAACGTGTGGTATTCTCCGTTTTCTCCGTTGGGATCCATTTCCTTGGGGAGAGAGGCAATCAAGTCGGCATCTACCTCGCGACCGATGGCATCCATTCCCAAGCCATCGGCTTGCGTGGTCACGATGACCGTCTTCAGTCCGGAAGCGAGGTATTGCTGCATGACGATTTCCGAGGAGACTACTCCCCATAACGGCTCCACAACCTCTATTCCGAGTGGAGCGAGTTGTCGCTCCCGGTAGGCACGGACATCGTGCAAGTAAATATCCCCGAAAATAAAATGGGTTACTCCTTGCTCCTTGAAATGTAGGGCTGCGCAAGTCATGGCCTCTGCGTAATTTTCAAGGTTCCCCTGGGGTGTGAGATTCACGATATGCAGGGGAATACCTATACTGTCTGCTTGTGCCTGAAGCAAGGGGAGTGGGATACCGTGCATGGTGGAGCGTTGCGAGTCACGATTGATTGTGGTGAGCAGAGCAACGATGTCGTATAGCTCCGATTGACGAGCTCGCCAAAGGGCATGCGCGGAGTCTTTTCCCCCGCTCCAGTTGAATACGGCTTTTATCTTTTCCATTCGATGTTCGTAAAACTTCATGCTTCCAATAACTCACTCGTTTTTGCCCAATAGTAGTAGGCTTCCGGTAGGTTGCTTCTCAGCTTATTCAGCTTGTTGGGCAGCGAAGGTCGGATGACCATATCCTTTATATCGGCAGGGTTGTTGGAATAAGATTCTATTTCATTGATTCCCTTTTCAATTAACGTGGCTAAATAAGCCGCCCTTGCTGCATCAATAATGGCATGGTCTATCAGGTAACGCTGCTTGTACATAAATGACTTGACACGGATGATTCCGTCTTGTATCAAATCAAAATCACCTTCTCCGGCTTTTCCCCGTGTGGAGATACAAAGTGCCGTTTGGCGGATGTCATTGAAAACTTGCCCTATGTCCGTTCCGAAAGACCGGTATGAAAGTTCGACCACCGCAATCTTACGGAACGCTTCTTTGGTAATCTGCAGGTCTGAAACATTTTCAAACAGCCGCCCCACATCATAAAGCTGTTTGGCTATCTCCATCGAACAGGACCTTCCATTCTTGTAATAAGGTATTCCAGTTGTGTTGGGAGCGAAAGCCGTCAGTTTATCGCCCAAAATATCTTCTGCGGACGGGACTGTTACCATCAATGGTT
>OGZW01002903.1_pt1 | contig 13063 bp, 10 predicted proteins | sample 1577001 | NCBI WGS metagenome assembly OGZW01 (sample SAMEA3541519, study PRJEB24748) | human gut metagenome | biome: human gut; feature: human-associated habitat; material: faeces | place: China | collected 2012 | reverse complement strand
GAGTACTACGACAAAACCGGCGCCGGCAGATACATAAGCCTCTCTTACGTTTAATTCAAATCCGGATGGTCTTCCTAACAGTGTGGGATCATCCGACAGGGAATATTGATTCTTCGCCATACATACCGGCAGATTACCGAAGCCCAGCTCCGTCAGTCGTTTTAACTGCTTTACAGCAGCAGGCGCAAAGTTTACGCCGGATGCACCGTAGATTTCCTTCGCAATTTTTGTGATCTTATCCGCAAGAGGCATTTCATCCTCATAGAGGACATGGAAATCATTCTCTTTCTCTTCCATTGCCTTTAATACTTTTTCAGCCAGAGCGATTCCGCCTTCGCCACCCTTCTCCCATACTTCCGAGAGTGCAAACTCACAACCTCTTGCTTCACAGAAATCTCTGACATAAGCAGTCTCTGCCGCACTGTCCGTGATGAAGAAATTCAGGGTCACAACTACGGGTACACCATATTTCTGCAGATTCTCAATATGTTTCTCCAGGTTCACAATACCTTTTTTCAGGGCATCCAGATTCTCTGCACCCAGATCCGCTTTTGCTACACCGCCATTGTATTTCAATGCGCGAATCGTTGCTACCAGTACAACCGCACACCGGATTCAAACTCGATTTCAGCACCGAGTATCCATTTGGAATTGAACTTGTAATCCAGAGCCAACACGAAACGGGGTATAGAAATTGTATTCCTATGTTTGTCCGGATTGCCTTCAGGCGCACCATAGAAACGGTTAATACCATAATCCTTAAAACTTGCAACCATTTCTCCGTATCCACCGAAACGGAATTTCTTGTAGTTGTCGCCATCATTCGCTACTTTTTCCTTTTTCTCTTTGTCTGTTGAAATTTTCGTACTCTCTGCTGCAGAAGTAACTTTTTCAGGTTCAGCAGCCTGCAAAGCATTGGCAGAAAGCAGAAAACATAAAACGAATAAGCCTGTTAATTTTCTCATCTTTTATCTTAAATTTTATTGGGGCAAAGGTAGAGGTAGTTAAAAAGGAGAACAATACCTAAAAATTACGAAAAGAAGAGAAGGAGTAACCATTAGTAGGTAATGGCAGATTTATAACAACAAATAAAGATGAGAAAGGAGGGTAAGTGGTAAAAAGGACTATTAAACAGACTGTAAGGCTACTTATATTTAAACGCCAGTATATAGTACCCTATAAATGCCACCCCCAACAAAACAAACGAGACAAGGAGCAGGAGTTTGCCGAATGCATAATACAAGCCCCAAACACTGCCCAAAAGCACTAACAACAGAATGATGTTCATCACCCGGGTAAGGCGTATGGCAAACAAATATTGAACAGCCGCATTGCGCTCGGTGACCCGAATAGGGAAATTGATGAAACGGACGGGAAGATACGCCAATCCCCCCATCAAAAGGAAACAGAAAATGGAACAGCCACCCATCACCCAGACGGCGGGCAGCAGGGCACCTTCTCTTTGGGTATACAGCCAGTAAATGCTAATCCACGTAACGAGCACGATAAGCAGGGCCGTACCTTCCAGAATACGGTCAATCACAGTGGGTTGAAAACGGACATTAGGGCAATTCTTGCCGGAATAAGGACCAAGATTAATCATACTATCTGCGATTTAGAATCTGTTATTACGAATCCTCCTCTGCTTTCTCTTCAGACGGAGGAGGATTCTTGGACTTCTTCATCCGCCCACTCTTCCGCAATGCTTCAGCGATAATCCACTGAAGCTGTCCATTGGTACTACGGAACTCGTCGGCTGCCCATTTTTCAATGGCATCCATCGTTGCAGCATCCACACGGAGGACAAAGCTTTTGGTTGAAGTTTCTTTTTTAGCCACTATTTATTTACTATTTAACAATTTACGATTTACGATTGAAGTTACTTTGATATAACCAAGTACCAATCAAAGAGTATTCTGCTTGCCCCGCACGAAGGAGGCAATGTCATCCATAACATATGCTGGGACGGGCGAAGCATGGCTATACTCAAACGGAGTCGCCTTGCCGCTGCCTTCCTGCAACAAGTGATTCAATTTCGGATAAGATTTGAAATATGCATTCTTGCAGCGCAACAAACCGGAACGCCATAAACCGAAGTCTTCCATAGTCACCTGATAATCTCTCTCCCCTTGAAGAACAAATATAGGCAGCTTTAGTTTAGCGGCAACTTCCACCGGTTTGTAAGCATTGGCAAACAACCAATATGAGCGGGGCTGCCCCAATGGCAAGGAAATCGTTTCATCAAACTCTTCCGTACCAAGCTTTTTGACATTAGCCAACTGTTGTTTCAGCTCATCAAGTTGAACCTTTACATTGACTGAAGAATCCGTCAAAGAAGAGGTATAATAAAACTGTTCCTCAAGAGCATCTTCAAGCGATCTTGCCAGTCCGGCAAGGATAATGATACCTGCCAAACCTTTCGAACGCCCGGCAATACGGGGAGCCAATGTACCTCCCAGGCTGTGCCCCAACACATACACACTGTCAGGAGCCAGCTCGGGCAAAGCCCTTACCTGCTCCACTATGGCAACGGCATCGTCCACGGCCTCAGTATCATAATCGAGTTCGCGACCGGCAGGAACGCAAGCCGCACCATATGCCTTTGTCCGTTTTTCATAGCGGACGACAGCAATGCCGCGTTTCGCCAATCCCCAGGCAAGGTCACGGAAAGGCTTGTTGGGACCTATCGTCTCGTCACGGTCGTGAGGACCGGAACCATGTACCAAAATAACACAAGGAACCCTGCATGCATCCGGACCGACTGCCCGCTTGGGCAAAGTCAACGTTCCGGGAAGCTTGTAGCCGTCGGCTCCCAGCGTAATATCCCTTTCATCCATCTTTGTCTTGTCATAGGCTACCGGTTGGGCAGTGCTGGCAGCAGGCGCAGGTACCAATCGGATTGTGTTCAGCGCCCCGTCAGCATCAAAAGCCACCAGAAAGCGGAGATTATAGCGTTCAAACTCCACATCGGAATAATAGATAGTAATTCCCTGGGCAGAATCGGTCTTCCATTCTCCTTTTGATATGGATTTACCAAACATTTTCTCTGCTTGCCGGAAAGAATCATTGAAGAGTGCCGGAGCTAGTTTCTTCTGCAACTCCCGGTTCAATGCCGCATGGATACTGTCACCTTGCCCTGCCACAAACAATTCATAAATGTGCTGCGCGCGCGCAGTATTCGCATCTTGTGCAAAGCCCCCATATACATTGCCCAGCAAGAGCAGTATAAGAGCCCATCGTCCTATAACCCCCATCTCTTTCATCCGTATCCTTTATCAATGGTTCAACGTTCCCGTATTGACTACCGGTTGGGCAGCCTCATCCGCACAAAGCACTACCAACAGATTGCTGACCATTGCTGCTTTCTTGTCTTCGTCCAGTTCAACAATTTCTTCTTCAGAAAGTTTATGGAGCGCCATTTTTACCATAGAGACTGCCCCTTCCACAATCTTCTCGCGTGCCGTAATGATGGCGGATGCTTGCTGGCGACGCAGCATCACAGCAGCAATTTCGGGTGCATACGCCAGATAGTTGATGCGGGCTTCCACCACTTCCATACCCGCCATGGCCAGGCGTTCATTCAGTTTCTGCTCCAGCTGTTCATTGATTTCCTCACCGCCCGAACGAAGTGTCAACTCTTCCGTATCAGCCTCATTATCATCATAGGCATACTGACCGGCAACTTGACGAAGAGCGGCATCACTCTGTATCATGACGAAGTTCTCGAACGCATTCATACGGTTGGCCACCGCATTGCCAAGACTGACCTGGTTCGCATTACCCGCTGTCGGAGCGGATGCAGCCATTGTTTGTGAATCAATCTCAAACATGGCTTTATAGGTGTCCTTCAGCTTCCACACCAATACCAGTCCTATGAGAATAGGATTACCAATCTTATCATTCACCTTTATTGGCTCCACATCCAGATTGCGTGCACGAAGCGAAAGCTTCTTCTTATTAAGAAAAGGGTTTACCCAGAAAAAGCCGGTCTCCTTGAACGTCCCTTTATATTTGCCAAAGAACACCATAGCACGCGCCTCGTTCGGCTCCAGCTCCATATAGCCGGCAAACATAATGAACCATACCAGGCACAGACACACCGAAAGGATCAAGGTAGGCACAGAAATGATAAACCCAAAGATTATCACTGCCGTAAGCACTACCAAATGAAGGAACAAGGCCAGAAAGCCATTCATCTTGAAACCACTGAAACCACACTCTTTTGTTTCCATATTCTATAAATTTAATTGATATCATAATGATATCACAAATATATCAATTAAAATTAGAGAAGTACAAAGAAACAAGGGAGTTAACATATAGTATTAAGGATTATTAAGAACATGTATTCCCAGTATATAAAAATTCCGTTTGAGGGTCATAACTCACCCTCAAGCGGAAAACTTTTTTTGACTCTGTCAGTGATGTATCAAGGCTGAATGACAAAAGACCGGCGCAGCAAATCAGCAGTTTGCGAGCTACCGCCCACCATCAGTTCATAACTGCCTTCGGAAACGCACATGGTATTGCTTTGCGGATTCCACCACACCAACTCTTTATCACCCAAATCAAACTCTACATCGACCGTCTTTCCTGCCGGGATATGTACCCGCTTGAAAGCACGCAATGCCTTGCTCGGTCCTTCTACATCATCGTTTTTCTTCAAATAGACCTGCACAACCTCTTCACCGTCACATTTGCCGGTATTGGTTACGGGGACACTCAATCTCAATTTCTCACCGGACTTTATATTATCCGAACCAAGCACCACAGCGCCATAGCTGAAAGAGGTATAGCTCAATCCATGACCGAAGGGGAAAAGCGGTTCCTGGGTCATGTAACGGTAAGTCCGGCCGGTCATATTATAATCCTCAAAATCAGGAAGCTGTGACACATTACGGTAGAAGGTGACCGGCAAGCGTCCTGCCGGATTGTAATCACCGAACAATACTTCGGCTACAGCCGTACCGCCTGCCTGACCGGGATACCATGCCTGCAGAATGGCTCCACACCTCCCGGTTTCCGGCTCCAAACCAATGGGAGAACCCGAACAGTTCACCAACACCACCTTTTTACCGGCACGGTGCAAAGCGGCAATCAGTTCTCGCTGGACAGCAGGCAACTCAATATCAGTACGATCGCCTCCTCTGAATCCGGGAAGCTCAACACCCATCTCCTCGCCTTCGAGGTTCGGAGAGACTCCTCCCACAAAGACCACGATATCAGCATCCTTTACACGCTCCACAGATTTCCTCACATCCACTTCATTCTTAAATCCAAGGTCGAAGTTCAGCAGTGCATCGCTACGGAAATATTCAAAATCCAATTCAACGTCATACGTTTTTCCTGCTTGTACCTGCAAAGTATAAGCACTCTTCTGCCCACCGTGCTGATTGGAGAATCCTCTCACTTCCTCCCCATTTATCCGCAATCTCCCTGAGCCATAAGCATAGATGTCAAAGACCACCTCTCCCGACTGGTCGGGAGTGAATACGCTGTTGTAGGTAGCCGAGAAGTCGGTAAGGTTCACACCCGGAGCAAAAACCGTGGCACCGGATGTACAGAAATGGAAAGGAGTGGTCACTTGGGCAGTAGTGACTGGCTCACCGTCACGAGTCACGTTATTCCAGTAGCGTGCACTGAATCCGGGTTTCCCGTCGGCAGTCTTGCAACGGTTGAAGACGCTCTGTATCTGAGCTCTCTCCACCCATCCGCAGCCTTGTTCATAAATAAGCCGGTCATCAGTCCCCAAGGCTTTTCTAATTCCGTCCAGAATGGTGACTGTGTGCGGAGGCATACCGTTATAATTTCCCCACTGCATCACAGAATCATTGGCGTTCGGACCCATCACGGCTACAGTCAGCCCTCCACGCTTCAACGGCAAGGTATTATCCTTGTTCATAAGCAGTGTCATTGACTTGCGAGCCATGTCGAGCGCCAGAGAGTCGTGTCCGGCAGAAGCCACCACAGAAAAAGGAATGCCGGTCCAGGACACCTTCTCCGGCTCGTCCATTTCACCCAAGGCAAAGCGAGCCGTCAAAAGACGCTTGACTGCTACATCCACTGCTTTTTCATCAATCTTTCCCTGCTTCACCGCTTCTACCAGGGCCTCGTAACTCGAACCGCACTCCAAGTCAGTTCCACTCAGCACCGCAACTGCCGAAGCGGACTCTGCATCAGGATGCGTCTTATGACCATAGTCTCTGTAAAAATCGGCAATAGCTCCACAGTCCGAAAGGACAATACCGTCAAATCCCCACTCATCGCGCAAAATCTGCATCAGTAGGCGGTCGCTACCGCAGCAAGGATCGCCCTCAAAACGGTTGTAGGCACACATCACCTCCTTCACTTTTCCTTCTTTCACCAAAGCCTCGAAAGGAGGAAGATAAGTTTCATACAAATCACGGGGCTTGATATTTTCCGCATTAAACTCATGGCGGTTCCATTCCGGACCTGAGTGTACGGCAAAGTGCTTGGCACAAGCATGCAGCTTGTCATATTTTCCATCGTTCGTACCCTGCAACCCCTTTACAACCATCACTCCCATACGGCTGGTCAGATAAGGGTCTTCCCCATAAGTCTCTATACCCCTTCCCCAGCGAGGGTCGCGGTAGATGTTCACCGTGGGTGTCCAGATGGTCAGCCCTTGATAGCGTTTGTAGCTGCCCTCTTTCGAGTAGACGGCATTCTTGGCTCGTGCTTCGTCGGATACGGCAACGAAAGCTGTATGTAAAGCTTCGGGAGAGAAAGAAGCCGCCATACCGATGGGTTGCGGAAAAACGGTTGCCAAACCGCTGCGTGCTACTCCGTGCAATGCTTCGTTCCACCAGTTGTAGGGTTTGATGCCCAACCGTTCCACGGGCTTTGAGTTGTCCATCATCAAGGATACTTTCTCTTCCAGTGTGAGTTGTTTCACTAAATCTTCCGCACGCTCTGCCGGACTGTAGCTGTTGTCCTTATAGACGGACTGTGCAAGGCTGCTACCCGAAACAATGAGGCAGGCAAGCAGATAGGTTATTCTGTTTCTCATGATTATATGAATATAGTTGTTTTTTCTGTATGCTTTGATAACGTTTTGATATCAACATTTATTTTCTTGTGATACGGAACCAGTCTACATCCGTCCAGCCGCCGTCATTGGTGCGGATAGCGGGGCGGGTACAAAATGTTCCTACTTTGGCTCCTATCCATTTGCCTTCACGGGCTTGGAAGGTTTCGCCGAGCGGACGGAACTTCTTGCCGTCGAGACTGTAACTGAAGTTGCAGCGTACCAACAGGTCGTCCGTGCCTTTCACTTTACTGCCGTCGGCGCTGAACTTCACTCGCAGGTAGAGGGTAGAGTCTTTTACGGCAACGCTGTCATTTGTTTTTTCGGTGCCGCCTCTGTCTGCTTTCCGGCAGGCGATTTGCGAAAGTACGGTTCCCTGTTCCGTATTCTCCAGTATGAGTCCGGCATAATCCATGCCCATGACTACCAATCCGGTACGCTCGCCTTTGTACTTCGGGTTGGGGCGGAAGGTCAGTTTCATGGTTGCGGTGAAGTTGTCCGACGGGGTTTTCTGCAACAACAGGTTGGGCACATCCCACAAGCTCTTGTAATTATCCGGAACGGGATAGGAGTAAAGACGCACCATACTCCGGTCGCCGGCGTAATATGCCCATTTATCATTGATGTTGGCGTGCCACTGCCATTGCGGAGACAGGGTGTAGCCGTCGAACTCATCGCTTTCTTGCGGAGTACATACGGGGTATGTCTTACCTATATCGGGCTTGCGGTAGGTCAGTACGGGTTCGCCGCATCCGTCCCCGTCTTTATCTGTTCCGATTACAGGCCAGTCGTCAATCCACTTCATGGGTTGCAGATGTACTACACGTCCGTAGGCGCCTACATCCTGAAAGTGCATGAACCAGTCTTCACCGGTAGGCGTGTCCACCCAGCCACCCTGATGAGGTCCGTTGACGGGTGAGTTGCCCTGTGCCAGTACGGTACGGTTTTCATAAGGACCATAGATGTTACGGGAGCGAAGCACCACCTGCCAGCCGGTAGCCACGCCGCCGGCAGGGAGGAAAACGTAGTAATAACCGTTGCGTTTGTACAGTTTCGGCCCTTCGCACGTGCCGTGATGTTCGTGTCCATCGAAGATGATGCGGGAAGGACCGATGACTTGGGTAGCGTCGGCGCTCAACTCGCAGATGGCGATGACGCTTTTCAGCCCGGCGCGGCTGCCGGCGTATGCGTGTGCCAGGTAGACTTTGCCGTCTTCATCCCAAATGGGGCAGGTATCGATAATACCCTTAATCTCTTTTACAAGTACGGGCTTGCTCCACGGACCTTCTGCCCGGGACGACTTTACCATGAATATGCCTTGGTCCGGGTCTCCCCAGAAAATATAGAATTCGCCGTTATGATGGCGGATACTGGGAGCCCACACACGGTTGCCGTGTTCCGGACGTTCGGGAGTGGTGACCGGAGGAAGGGCGGCGGGTACGGCGGCGCTGATAATAGACCAGTTCACCAAGTCTTTGGAATGGAGAATCTGTAGTCCGGGCAGACAGCCGAAACTGGATGACGTCAGGTAGAAATCATCACCCACGCGGCAGACATCAGGGTCGGAGTAGTCTGCATAGAGAACAGGGTTCTTGTAGGTGCCGTTTCCTTGGTCGGCTATCCATACTTCGGAAACATAGTTTGATTGTTGGGCCTGGGCACCGGCCGTCAGTACACCGGCAAGGCAGGCGATAATCCATTGTTTTTTCATCTTTGAGTAATCGTTTTTTATGGTATTCCGTTTAACGATTGCAATAGTACGCGCTTTCCGGTTTTTAAACGGGTAATATCCGGTCGAAAGAGTGTGTTTTTTATTCGGAATGGTTTTTCATTTTCTCTCTTTATATTCCGAAGGTGTGACCCCCATAACCTTTTTAAAGCATTTGCTGAAGTACTTCGGATCGCTGAATCCGGTCATATAAGCAATTTGCGAGAAGTTATACTCTCCGCTGTCTATCAGTTGTACGGCGCGTTTGATGCGGATTTCGCGTATGAAATCCACGGGAGTAAGCCCGATAATCGATTTCAACTTCCGATAAAAGATAGTACGGCTCATCATCAGATGCTCGGCGAATGCGTCGATAGTCAGCTCCGAGTTGTCCATTTGCTGTTCCATAAACTCCATAACCTTTTGCATGAATTGTTCGTCAAAAGGAGTTATCTGAGGTTGTGAAGGGGTGAGGTTGCCGGAGATAATGGCGTTCTTGCTTTCAGTGAGTTGCGCCATGTACATTTCCTGCAACGATTTGCGTTGGCGGAGGAGCGTGACGATACGGGTTTTCAAGTAAGTGGCGCTGAAAGGCTTGGTTATATAGTCATCTATTCCCTGCTCCAATCCTGCTATGCGATCGTCCAAAGATGCCTTTGCCGATAGTATGATGATGGGAATGTGGCAAATGGAATTGTTTTCTTTGATGTGCTTCACCATTTCCAATCCATCCATGACGGGCATCATGACATCGCTGATGATTAAGTCCGGGAGATTGTCTATGGCAGATTGCAATCCTTCTTCTCCGTTGGAAGCAGTGATAACGGTGTAGTCTCCCGACAGGCTGTTCTTTAGAAAAGTCCGCAGTTCTTTGTTGTCCTCTACCACCAGAATGGAGTGGCAGTCGGTGGTATTATTGTCATAAGTCTCTTTTGCATCTGTTCCTTTTGTATCTTCATCGGTGGCAGTCGGAGAGGATGACTGAGTATCGTTCAATATGAATTCCGCTTGTGTATCTTTCTCGAAAGCTTGCTTTTGCAGAGGCAGGGTTACGGTAAAACGACTGCCCACACCGGGCTGGCTGTCTACTTTGATGCTACCGTGGTGAATCTCTACCATCTCTTTTACCAGTGATAGTCCGATACCCGATGAGGGCTGGAGAATATTCTCCTTTACCAGTGTTTCAAAACGCTGGAAAAGGGTACGCAACTTTTCCGTTGCGATTCCGATTCCTTCGTCCGCCACTTCGATGTCTATCGTGTCTTTATGTGGCGTAACTTTGACTGTGATAGCTTTGCCGTTGGGAGTATATTTGAATGCGTTGGAAAGCAGGTTAAAGAATATCTTTTCGAATTTGTCCCGGTCTATCCAACCGAAAACGGATTTGGTCGCAGATTGCATCCGGTAGTCAATTTCCTTTTCTTTGGCTATCAGCAGGAAGCTGTCCATCACTTTCTGCAAGAGTGGAATAAGGTCTGTGTTTTCCACTAGCAGCTTCATCTTCTGATTTTGTATTTTGCGGAAATCCAGTATCTGGTTCATTAGTCGGAGCATCCGTTCTGTATTCCTGCGTACAAGGGTTAGGTGCTCTCGGGCAGTGGGAGACAGAGGTTCGTTCTCAAGGACTTCTGCAACCGGACTGCCTATCAGAGTCAACGGAGTACGCAGTTCGTGGGAAATATCGGTGAAGAAACGTAGCTTGACATTTGCGAGTTGTTGTTCCATGTCTACTTGGTGGCGCAGACGGTAAATATAGAACAGAACATATACAATGGTGGCGGTGAATAAGATAAACAGGATGAAATAGAGTAGCCATGCCCAATAGGTTTCCCAAAATGTCGGGAGTACATGGATGGATAGCGTACGTATGTTGTCGGTCCATACTCCGTCGCTGTTGGTCGATTTGATTTGTAATTGGTATTGTCCTGCAGGCAGATTGATATAGCTGGCGGAACGGTTGTTGTCGACTTCATTCCATTCGTCTTCCAATCCTTGTAGGCGATAGGCATAAAGTATATTGTCGGGGTTTACGTAATCGAGTGCGGCAAATTGGAAAGTAACGTTCCGCTGGGATGCTTTCAGTTCCAGTTCTTTCAGATTGTCGATTGGATGGTCTGCCGGATGCCCTTGTATTTTAAATCCGGTAAATACGATAGGAGGTACATAGGTGCTTTTTCGCATCTTATCGGGAGAAATTTCTAGAAAACCTTTGTCTGTACCCAATACGATTTGTTTGCGGGCGTTAATGACAGGGAGAGCTTCTGAGAAGTTGAACTGTTGCTGATAGGTGGAGCCGAGCGTGTAGTTTTCAAAAGTCTCGTTGCCGGGATTAAATCTGGACAAGGCTATTTCGGAAACTATCCAAAGGTGATTGTGGGTGTCTTCCGTCATTGAGAGGGTCAGGTCGGAGGCTAATCCGTTGCTTTGGTCGTAGTTCTTGAAGCGTATTTGTTCGCTGAGCAATTGACCGGAGATAATTTTACTGATACCGCCGGTGAAACTTATAACGTATGTCGTCTTTCGTTTGTCTGTATAGATGTGCGTAATGTCGTTGGTGGAAAGACTGTTTTTATCGCCCGGCTGATGGCAGTTTCTGTAGAACTTTACCTCTTCGGGCAATTCAAACTTATTGGAGAAAGTGAGCAGTCCGTTCGCACTTTTTGGGTAAGTTCCTTCTGCTGGATAAGTCCATGATACTTATTGTCCACTGCCACAAAGGCTCCATACTTTGGATTATAATTATATACTGTTCCGCTTACAATATCCTCCGGTTCATGCGTAGAATTGCAGGTAAGATAATCATATACTTTCATGGTTGCACTTAATCTTTTACTTTTGTCAATATAAATGCCTACTAAAACCTTTTCCCCTTCTTTTATCTCCTTTGTCTGCTCCTTATATGGCAAAAACAGTTCCTTTCCCAGTCCCCAGTCTAAAAATGCACCAACATTTGTCACCTGTGAAACCTTCAGATATGCTGTTTCCCCTACTTCCGCAGCAGGCTGCACCATTGTAGCTATCAGACGTTCCTGAGAGTCTCTGTATACAAACACTCTCAACGTATCTCCCACAGCTGTATTTTCAGGAACTTCCTTTTTAGGCAACAGTACCCTATCCTCTTCCGTTCCCAAATAAACTCCGTGCTCAGTGTTTTTTACCACCTTAAGATTCTGGCTTTTTCCCAGCTTTATTACACCTGATTCCAAAGTTTTTGAATCTAATTCACTTTTTTCATTTCTAAAATTTCTTTTTTCCATTTTATACCACTTATTACTTATTTTGTTAGCTTTATCATTGTGTGCAGCTCTCCATCCATACTTTCAAAGGAAATGGTAAGTCCATTCTCCTCCTGATGTAAATAAGGAATTATTTTCTCCCCTTCTAAGGCTTCTTTGTTGTAAACAATTTCAATTTCACTAAAATCCCTGTTTACCGGAAGGTATTCCTCTGCTACACGCAAATAATTTGCATTGTTCATGTGTCCGTTTTCATCAATATACGAACTAAACACCTTGAAACTTTCAAGCTTCTTTCTATCTTCTGAAGGCCTTAATTTTCTTGAAACACGAAGTTCCTCAAATATCTCTTCTTCACAATAGGCTTTGGTTTCATCGTCGCTTATTCTTATGGGCATTCTGCTTTTTAGATCAATCATTGCCCATATGGTTTCCGCCTTAACCGCGTACTCACCATCATTATCTTTGATGAAATACTGTCTGTTAGCCATTACCCTTCCAAATTTTGAAGGTGCAGTGCCAACACATATTTCATCCCCTAATTTCAAAGGTTTATAAAGTTTTATTTTGTAGGCAAGTACCACCCATCCTTTATTAACCTCTTTCATATGGTCAGGTCCCACACCTAAGGCTACAGACTGAAAAGTGCTGCAATCCTGAAGGTAATTCATTATCTCATAGTATGGAACACTGCCATTTCTATCTAATCTGCTATAACTTACCGTAGTATTAAATGTATACATTATTAAGCCACCTATTCTGCTGCAGTAGTTGTTTCTTCCGGAGTTGTCTCTCCAGGTGTTTCCGGCTGAGTTGTTTCCTCTTCTGCCTTTTCTACTGTAACTTTAAGGGTTGCTGTCTTTGCTGTATATGACTTTTTGTTATAAGTAGCTGTATATGTGATAGTATATGTTCCCGGAACAGATGTATCCACATCTCCCTTAATTGTAATGTTATTCTTTACATTAAGATCAGCATTCTTATAATTTTTAAGAGTCTTTACATAGCTATATGGGTCCCTCTCCTGTGCAAGTGTTGGTTTCTGTGGCAGATCCTCGATCGGAACCTCCT
>OGZW01002900.1_pt1 | contig 13071 bp, 7 predicted proteins | sample 1577001 | NCBI WGS metagenome assembly OGZW01 (sample SAMEA3541519, study PRJEB24748) | human gut metagenome | biome: human gut; feature: human-associated habitat; material: faeces | place: China | collected 2012 | reverse complement strand
GAGTGTACGAGATCTTAATTTTGATGACAACAGTATCAAAACTAACAAACTTAAATACAATTATTCAGAAGAATATACTAATTTTGTATTGTTTGGTGTAGATTCAAGAGAAGGAGAAGTTGATGCTTCTAACAGCGATTCCATACTTATTGTTAGTGTACATAACACTACAGGCGAAGTAAAAATGGTATCAGTGTATAGGGATACTTATCTTGGAATTTACGGAAAAGATGGAACCATTTATAAGTACTTTAAGGTTAATTCAGCCTATGCAGGTGGTGGACCTGAAGCGGCGATCAATACACTTAACATGAATCTTGACCTTAACATTACTGATTATGTTACAGTTAACTTTTCAGGCGTTGCTGAGATTATAGACACATTGGGAGGAATAAAAGTTAATCTTACAGATGATGAATTACAGCAGCTTAATTATCATATGAGCAGTACTTGTAGCTCAATTGGTGTAAAACCCAAATATGTTAAGAAGAGTGGAAAGAATATTAAGTTAAATGGTATTCAGGCCACAACATATTGTAGAATCAGAAAAGCTACTTTCTATGATCCAAAAACAGGGGAAGAGGTTAGAGACGATTTTGGTAGAGCAGCAAGACAACGTTCAGTTATGATGAAGTTGGTAGAAAAGGCAAAGAGTGCAAGCTTTAGCGAATTGCAGGAAATGGTTTCGGGTGTTATGAATGCCAACACTAACAAAAACAAAATTATTTCCACAAGTTTTACTTTTAAAGAAATTGTAAATATGATTCCAATTATATTTGATTTTAAATTATCGGGAAGTCAGGGATTTCCGTCAAACCTTGAAACGGGAACTATTAGTGGAACCAGTTATGTTATGCCAAAAGGCTTAAGTGATAACGTATCGGAGCTTCATGAGTATCTTTTCGGTGAAAAGAATTACCAGCCAACAAGCACTGTTAATACTATCGGAAATCAGATACAGACTGATACAGGTGTGTATTCGGATGGCTCAACAGGTATAGACATGAGTGGAGATGCTAAAAAGAATAAGGAAGGTGAGACAGAATCCGTAAGTTATGATTATGATGATGGCGGTAAGAGCCAGTTTTATTAAAAATGTAGGAGTTGCAAATTGCGACTCCTTTTTCTGCATATAGTCGCCGAAAATGGCAGCCTGCAAACAATAGGCAGATTTTCGCAATTTTTTAATAAGTAGAACACAAAATCAACACAACTAGCCGTTAAACTATACCTATAATCAAATAAGGAATAGATGAGGTAATACAAAATTTTGTTCTTTATTAAAAAAAAAGAGCCTGAAAGGAGAAAAGGAAGATGTACGATAACGAGAATCCAAATGGATTTGGTTCAAATCCGGAGGAAAACAACGATGACAATATATCAGGGACAGAAAACAATAATTTTGAAGAGGTAAACAGCCAGCAGGTTTCACAGGATGCTGTGAATAGTTCAGAACAGAATACAGAGCAGACAGCTGAACAGGAAAGCAGTGTTTACAGACAGTCATATGTAAATGATGAGCATCATAACGCAGATGATGTAAGTGGAAATGGTACTTATTATTCGCAGGGAAGCAACAATAGTAGCAATGATAGTACACAGAATGGCAGTTATTATAATAGCAATTCTAATAATTCACAGAATAATGGATATTATTATTCAACAAATGATTCTCAGACAAACAATGGTTACAATTATAACAGTAACAACAATAACAATGGTAATGGTAAAAAGAAGAAAAAGAAGAGAACTTTAATAGCCGTTGTTGCAGTTTGTGTAGTTTTACTTGCAGGAACAATTGGTATTTCAGCAGCTTATATTTCAAAGAATAAAGATTCATTAACAAATGTTTTGGAAGACGGAACATTAAGCAAAAATGATAACAATAGCAACAATGACAATAGCAGTGATTCAGGCAATTACGAATCAATCGGCTCAACAAACACACAGAACGATGCTAATTCTTCATCAACATCAGGCGTTACAGTAACAGATGTTTCAAGTGTTGTAAGCAGTGCAATGCCAAGTGTTGTAGCTATTACAAGCAAGACATTAGTTGAATCAAGAAACGATTATTCACAGGATATTTGGGAATACTATTTTGGTGGTGGAAATAGCGGAAACAACAAGAGCAATTCATATGAAGAAGATGCAGCGGGTTCAGGTATTATTGTAGACCAGACAAGTACAGAACTTCTTATAGTTACAAACAATCACGTTGTTGAAGGTGCAGACAGCTTAAAGATTCAGTTTGCCGGAACAGAATCAAAGGATTCAGTTGATGGATACATTAAGGGAACTGATTCAACAAAAGACGTAGCAGTTGTTGCAGTAAAATTAAAAGACATTCCATCAGATGTATTAAAAAATATTAAGAAAGCTACATTAGGCGATTCAGATAAAGTTAACGTTGGCGAAGGTGTTATTGCAATTGGTAATGCTTTAGGATATGGACAGTCAGTAACAACAGGCATTATCAGTGCAAAAGACAGAAAGGTTCAGCTTGAAAATCAGACAATGACATTACTTCAGACAGACGCAGCAATTAACGGTGGTAACAGTGGCGGAGCATTATTAAATGCCAGTGGAGAAGTTATCGGAATTAACGTTGCAAAATATTCATCAAGCGGAAGCAGCTCAAATGCCAGCGTTGAAGGTATGGGCTTTGCAATCCCAATTTCATCTGTAAAAGATATTATTAGTGACCTTGAAACAAAAGAAACAAGAACAAAAGTATCAGAAGACGAAAGGGGTTACCTTGGAATTTCAGGGTTTGATGTAGATGAGCAGACATCACAGGCTTACTCAATTCCACAGGGAATCCAGGTACAGAGCGTAGTAAAAGGTGGCCCTGCTGAAAATGCCGGAATCGCAGCATCAGATGTAATTACAAAATTTGACGGGCAGGATGTTTCATCAATGGCATCATTACAGAGTATGCTTGAATACTACAAGAAAGGCGAACAGGTTAAAGTAACTATAGAATACAGAGACGGCAGAGAATACAAGACAAAAGATGTTACAGTTACACTTGGCGACAAGAGCGTAATTGAAACAACACAGAATGCCGCAAACTAAAAAAGTTAAAAATTTCTTTCTCATAAAGTGTTTTGTTTATAACAAAGAGGCAATCCGGTAGAGGGTTGCCTCTTTTGAAATGTTAAAAAATATGTAACATTTAAGTCAGAATATGGTCAATTTTGTATGTTTTAATTTTAGTTAATATATGTTAAACTAAGCCATGTATTAAATGGTGTTTCATATTAAATTACTGATGTTCGCAGAGTATGTTGTGGATTAGTATGTAAGATTAAATGTGATATACTTTTTTTATTTGTGAATAATATCGCAGAATGGAGAGATACAATGAACAAAGATGAATTTGAAAACAAGACTTTAGATGAAAATGATTTCCGAGAGGTTGTAGCTGAAAACAATCAAGTTATAGACAATAACTCAAAGGAAAATGATAATAAAGTAATAGTAAATGATGATAACAATTCTACAGACAATAACAATGTTGATAAAAGTGAGAATGGTGATTCATCAGACAAGAGTAATGAAGATGAATACGAGAAGATTTGTTATGTTTGTAGACGACCTGAAAGTAAAGCAGGAACTATGATTGATATGCCGGGTGGAATTTGTGTGTGCGCAGATTGTCTGCAGAAGAGTTTTAATAGTTTCCAGAACTTTGGCATGAATATGAGCATAAGCAAGGATGAATTAGAAGAGTTGCTTAATACTCCGGGAATTCATATGATGACTACGGATGATTTTAGAAGAGAAATTCCAAAGAAACAGAAACTTAAAAAGAAAAAATCTTCAGAAAAGAAAGAAGCACCTGTTTTGGATATTAACAAGATTCCTGCACCTCATGTTATAAAAGGTAAGTTAGACGATTATGTTATCGGACAGGATTATGCTAAGAAGGTTATGTCTGTTGCAGTTTATAATCACTACAAGAGAGTGGCAACAAACACAATGGACGAAATTGAAATTGAAAAGTCAAATATGTTAATGATTGGACCTACAGGTTCAGGTAAAACATACCTTGTTAAGACTTTAGCTAAGTTATTAGATGTTCCTCTTGCAATAACAGATGCAACATCACTTACAGAGGCAGGGTATATTGGCGATGATATTGAAAGCGTTGTTTCAAAACTTTTGGCAGCAGCAGACAATGATGTTGAAAGAGCAGAAACAGGTATTATTTTTATTGACGAAATAGACAAGATTGCAAAGAAACAGAATACAAGTAGCAGAGATGTAAGCGGAGAGTCAGTTCAGCAGGGAATGCTTAAGCTTTTGGAAGGAAGCGAAGTTGAAGTTCCTGTTGGTGCAACAAGCAAGAATGCAATGGTGCCACTTGCAACAGTTAACACAAAAAATATTTTGTTTATTTGCGGTGGCGCTTTTCCGGATTTGGAAGACATTATTAAGGAAAGACTTAACAAGCAGGCAGCCATAGGCTTCCAAAGTGAATTAACAGACAAATACGATAATGATCCTAATATTATGAAAAAAGTAACATCAGAAGATTTGAGAAAATTTGGTATGATTCCTGAATTTCTTGGAAGACTTCCAATTGTATTTACTTTGGATGGATTAACAGAAGACATGCTTGTAAAGATTCTTACAGATCCAAAGAATGCAATTATCAAACAGTATCAGAAATTGCTTGAACTTGATGAAGTAAAACTTGAATTTACGGAAGGTGCTCTTAGAACAATTGCCAAGAAAGCAATAGAAAAGAAAACAGGGGCCAGAGCACTAAGGGCAATCATTGAGAAATTTATGCTTGATATAATGTATGAAATTCCAAAAGATGACAACATTGGAACTGTAAAAATTACAGAAGAATACATTAATGGAACAGGCGGCCCGGTAATAGGAATGAGAGGCCAGGACCTTATAGAAGGTTAGAAGAACTTAAAAAAATAATAGAAATATAATACCCGGAGTTGTGGAAAATTAATTATCTAAATTTCTATAACTCCGGGTATTTTTGTATTGATTTATATTGTTTGCATTGTTTATGTCCCGGAATACTTGCTATCGGGGGACGCATTGCATAATTCCGTTCATATCTTCCACCGCTTCTACATAAACTTATATTAATTTTATTTCAAGGGCAATCAATGAATTGTAATAATATTATTTTGTCGGAGGAATATGGTGATTTCATTGGCAGGTATAACGGTGACATTAGTGAAGCCTTAACGGAGCAGGCTGAATGTACTCAGGTTATAGACGATTCGTACTTTTGTGCATATTACAGGCTTGATATGCTACCTACTATAAATGTTGCTAATTTTACATACAATGTTATTCCAAAGTTGTATGGTTTAATGGATACAACTGCCGTGGCGGCAACAGGTTCCATAAGGTTGCAGAACCAGTCGGGGTTTAATCTTACAGGGAGAGATGTGATAATTGGCTTTATTGACACGGGAATTGATTATACAAACAAGCTGTTTCAAAAGTCCACAGGGCAAACAAGAATTTTGAGTATATGGGATCAGACTGATGTTAAGGGAAATCCGCCAGAGGGCGTTAGTTATGGAAGTGAGTATACAAGAGAAGAAATAAACAGGGCGCTTCAGGCAGACAATCCGTTAGAAGTGGTTCCGCACAGGGACGAAAACGGTCACGGAACTTTTATGGCAGGGATAGCCTGCGGAAGTTATGATGAGCAGGGGGATTTTATAGGGGCGGCGCCGGATAGCGAAATTGTTATGGTAAAACTTAAGGAGGCAAAAAAATATCTTACTAATTATTTTTATGCCATGGGAAGTCAGCCTCTTTATCAGGAAAATGACATAATGCTTGCAGCTTCTTTTTTGAAAAATGTGGCAATAAAACAAAAAAAGCCAATAGTTATAGTTGTAGGATTAGGATGTGGAAATGGTGGAAGAGCAGGAGGCTCACCTTTAGATGAAGTGCTTAACAGAATAGGAAGCAAAATAGGCAACTGCGTTGTAGTGGCAGCAGGAAATGAAGGCAATGAAAGACTTCATTATAGAGGTACAATAGGAATAGCAACCGAAAACACCACCCACAACGTAGAATTTCGTGTAGGCGATAATGTGCCGGGCTTTGTTTTAGAACTGTGGGGTAACGCTCCGGATATATTTTCAGTAGGCTTTGTGTCGCCTTTCGGGGAAAGCGTGCCAAGAATCCCGGTGCGGCAGGGTAGCGTAGAAAACATTAATTTTGTGTTTGAGCAATCTTCAATTGAATTAACATATGAACTTGTGGAGTCGGGGACAGGAGGACAGTTGATTTTTATGAGATTTAAACAGCCAAGCCCCGGTATATGGACTATTAAAGTTTACGGAAATAATATTCTAGATGGAAACTTTAATATATGGGGCGGACTTAGACAATATACACCGGAAGGAAACTATTTTCTAACACCTAATCCGGATATGACATTAACAGTGCCGGCCGCGACAGAGAATGTTATAACTTTTGGAGGATATGACAATGTAACCAATGCCTTCTATCCCAAGTCGGGGAGAGGCTTCACAAGGGAGAATAGAATCAAACCAGATTTGACAGCTCCGGCAGTAAATGTTTACGGTCCGGGAATTTCAGGAGGGTATACAAGAAGGACTGGAACGTCAGTGGCGTGCGCATTAGGTGCGGGAGCCTGTGCACAGATACTTCAATGGGGAATTGTGGAGGACAATGAGCCATATATGAAAAACAATTACATTAAAAACTACCTTATAAGAGGGGCAGAACGAAACAGAGACATTAGGTATCCAAGTGAACAATGGGGATATGGAACAATTAACGTATTTGATAGTTTTTTGATTTTGACAAGAACATAAATATGTAAAAAAACAAAACTAAAAATAAAATCTTTTTTAGTGAAAAATGTTGCCGATATTTTCAAATGGCAAGGTAAAAATATAGACAAACAAAACGAAGCGTTTTTATGGCTTTTTATTATTGTAATAGTTTTTGCCATAGTATTGCTTAATTTATATTTAAGGCAGAGATTGAAGATTAATAAAGAATTAAAAAAGCTGGAAGGAGAAAGAGAATTTTACAATTCGATTTTTCTGGAGGAAGATAGCTTCTATATAAATATTGATGAACAGTATTATATTTCTCAGATAGAAAAACTTATCGAAATATCAGGAGTTACAGGTGAATACGTTAAACCAATGGAATTATATGCAATATTAAGTGTAAAATATACTGAAATAGAACAGGACGAATATGAACGTATTATACTGTTATTTGAAAAATTCAGATTTATGGGGTATACAAAAAACAAATTAGTGATATGATAAAGTCCGTAAGACAAATATAGGGAGGTACTCATGAAAAATTTATTTAAAAGAATTATTACAACGATTTTAGTTCTAACAATGGTTGTGGGATTTAACGTTCCGTTTTCAGCAACAACAGTAATGGCAGCATCAATTACATACAATGTTAGTTCTACCATAAAAGGTGTACTTACAGATGATGGTGTGCTTACAATAAGTGGAACAGGGGCTATGCCTGATTATACAAAGATAGCCAACATTCCATGGTACAAGGACAGAGACAGAATAAGTGAGGTAAGAGTTAACAGCGGAATTACTTCTATTGGAGAAGCAAACTTTAACTCATGCTATAACATGACAAAAGTAACAGTTGCATCTACTGTAACAAGCATTGGTGATGGCGCTTTTGCAGACACTAAATTACAGTCTTATACAGGAATGGAAAGAGTAAAAAAATTTGGAGATTATGTATTTCAGGGAACAGATTTAGATGATTTTGAATTTCCGGGAGCAACAACAGAAATAGGAAATTACATTTTTTATAACAGTTCAGTAAAAAGAATAGTTATTCCCAAAAGTGTAACAACTATTAAAGATGGCATAGGATATAAGGCTGAAAATCTTGAAAAAATAGAAGTAAGTAGCAACAATAAGAATTATGTTGCTGAAAATTATGTTCTATATAATAAGAATAAGACCATATTAGAAAGCTATCCTGCAGCTAAAACAGGAACAGAATTTACTATTCCATCTACAGTAAAGACAGTAACGGCATACGGTTTTAGCTATGGAAAAAATTTAAAAAAGATAACAATAACAAGTGGTGTAACAACTTTAGGCGATGGAGCTTTTTATGGAATGAAAGCATTAGATGAAATTGCAATACCTAAAAATGTAACTTCTATAGGTTCATTTCTATTACAGAATTGTACAGCCCTTAAAACTTTGAAGTTTTATGCAAAAGTAAAAACAGTGCCATATCTTTTATGTAGTGGATGTTCTAATTTGACAAAGGTGGTTATGGATAATTCTGCCATTGAAACATTAGAACCTAGAGTTTTTATGGATTGTGTTAAGCTTTCAAGTGTTACATTACCTACAGCACTAAAAACAATACAGGTTTATGCATTTAAGAACTGCAAAGCATTGTCAACAATAAGCTATCCAAAATCAATTACATTAATTGAAAGTGGAGCTTTTGAAGGCTCATCAATAACTAAATATCCAACATGGCTTTCAAAGGGAAACAATGGAGATTATGGTATTTTTACAAAAATAAAATATAAAGGTACAGACAAGTACAGTGAAGCCTATAAGGTTTTGAAAATAGTTAACAAAGAAAGAAAAAGCAAAGGCTTATCAGAGTTGAAAATGGATAAAGACCTTCTTGACGTGGCAATGCAGCGAGCAGCAGAAGTGGCACTGTATTTTTCACATACAAGACCTGATGGATCGTCATGCTTTAGCGCAACAGACAAAATGGAAGCGGAAAATATTGCAGGTGGTCAGTCAAGTGCAGATGCAGTAATGACATCATGGATGAACAGTGCAGGGCATAGAGCAAATATTCTTACAAGCTATTTTAAAACAATAGGAATTGGTTGCTTTACTCAGGGTGGAACAGTGTTCTGGGTACAGTGTTTTGGAACAGACACACCGGCAACAATAAGTCGGCCAGCAGATAAGAACGTAGTGGTTACAGTAACAGTAGACGGAGACTTCTTAAGCAAGACAAAACTTAGATTAGACAGTAGTAGCTATAACCTTAAAATAGGAAACAAAAAAACAGTTAAACTTTATGTACAAAACCCTGAATGGTCATCACAAAATGTATTGTTAGACAACAGTAACTTTACTTTTAAGTCTTACAATACAAAGAAAGCCACAATAAGTGCAACGGGAAAAATAAATGCCAAAACAGTTGGTAAATATAAAATAAAAGCAACACTTAAAAACGCAACAGGAACATCTGTTACAAAAAGTGGAAACATAACTTTCCCACAGCCTAAAATTAAAGTAACAGTAAAGAAGAAAAAAGCTATTGTTACATGGAAAAAATTAAAGGCTGCAAAGGGTTACTATGTATATAGAAGGGAAGCAAAAGGCAAAAAGTATACAAAGTGGAAAAAAGTTAAGAATATAAAGAAGAATACAACTGTTAAGTACAAAGACAGCAAGCTTAAAAAAGGCAAGACATATCAGTACAAGGTTGTAGCTTATAATAGAAAGAACAAAGGAACATCAGCAATTAAGAAGATAGTTATTAAGTAGCATCAGAATGATTATACGGATTGCTATGTGCTTAGCACTTTTGACACTGTAATCATACAAAAATCAACGCATATTAAGGCTTATGCGTTGATTTTTGTTTTAATATGTATTAAAATAATTCGGATAGTAGGTGTTAACAACATAGATGTTGACAAGAGCTACACTAAAAAATAAATAATAGGAGAAAGAACATGAAATTATCAAAACTTGTTGGGGACAGATTTAAGGAAAGACCGGCTAACTGTCTTATTGACAGCCATGCATTAATGGTAAGAGGAGGATATATCAAGAATGTAGCTAATGGTATTTACTCACAGTTCCCGCCGATGAAACGTATTTCTCAAAAAATAGAAAATATAATCCGTGACGAAATGGATAAACTTGATGGACAGGAAGTTTTATTCCCTGTAGCATTACCTGGAAGTCTTTGGGAAGAATCAGGCAGATATGAAAGCGTTGGTTCAGAACTTTTAAGATTTACAGACAGAACAGGAAGCAAGATGGTTCTTGGTATGACTCACGAAGAAGCATCTGTACAGCTTGTTAGGGAATATGCTAACAGCTATGCTAAATATCCATTTATGATTTATCAGATTCAGACTAAATTCCGTGACGAAGCAAGACCAAGAGCAGGACTTATCAGAGTACGTGAATTTACAATGAAGGATGCTTATTCATTCCATACATCACAGGAAGATTTGGAACAGTATTATCAGAAAGTTTATGATGCATACAGCAGAATTTTTGCAAGATGCGGTATTCCTGAAGTTGCAATCGTAAAATCAGACTCAGGTATGATGGGTGGTAGCATTTCTCACGAATATATGCTTTTAACACCTGTAGGAGAGGATTCAATTGCAATCTGTCCTGAATGTGGATACAGTGCTAATGTAGAAGCTGCACCAAGCATTATTAAGAATGAAAACAAGATTCCAAAAGAAGAATTAAAAGAAGTTTCAACACCTGGTACAGGTACAATTGAAGAACTTTGTGATTTCTTAAAGATACCTGCAGAAAATACGGCTAAGGCTGTTGTATACCAGAAAAATGCTGATGACAGCTATATTGTTGCATTTATCCGTGGTGACCTTGATATTAATGAAACAAAATTAACTAATGCAGTAGGTGAAGACATTCATCCTGCTGTAATTGAAGATGACAGTATTTTAACAGCAGGCTTTATCGGACCTGTTGGAATTTCAGATAAGGTTACAGTATACTTTGACAATTCTCTTAAAGGAATTGATTATCTTGTGACAGGAGCTAACAAGGTTGATACTCACTACACAGGATTTAACGTGGAAAGAGATTGCCCGGATGCTAAATACGTTGACCTTGCAAAAATCACAGAAGGAGGTATTTGTCCAAACTGTGGCAAGCCTGTTATTAATATTTCAAGAGGTATTGAAGTTGGTAATATCTTCCAACTTGGTACAAAATATTCAAAGGCAATGAACTTTACATACACAGACGAAAATGGTAAGGAACAGTATCCTATTATGGGATGTTACGGCATAGGTGTAGGTCGTATGGCGGCTTCAATTTGCGAAGTAAGACATGATGATTATGGCCCAATTTGGCCAATTACAATTGCACCTTGGCAGGTTCATTTGTGTTGCTTACGTTCAGATGATGCTGAATGTAAGGAAAAGGCAGATGAAATCTATGAAACTCTTCAGAATATGGGAATTGAAGTTATTTATGATGACAGAAAAGCAAGACCTGGAGCGATGTTTGCAGATGCTGACCTTTTAGGTGTACCTGTAAGAGTTGTGGTAAGTCCAAGAAATCTTGCAGAAAATGTAGTTGAAATTTCAACACGTGACAAGTCAATTGACAAGCAGAAGACTCCGGTTGACCAGGCGGTAACAGAAGTTCAAAACATTATTAATAAACTTACAGCAGACATTAATAGCAAAGTTAATAAATAAAACATTATGTGCCACGTAGAATTGCGTGGCACATAGTTGTTGTGCACTATAAAGATTAGGGTGTTAAAATAACAAAGTTTTAGTACACCCTATAATTATTGTTACAAAAGAAAAATAACATAGAGAGGATTGGAAAATGAGCGAATATAAATTAATTGGATTGGATATGGATGGAACATTGCTTAACTCAAAGAAAAAGATTACACCGGAAAATATGGCTGCAATTGAGAAAGCATTTAGTCGGGGCAAGGAAGTTGTTTTATCCACAGGAAGATCAGTGGCAGAATTAAGGGAATATACGGATATTATTAAAGGACTAAAATATTTAGTATGTATAAGTGGGGCAATGGTATATGACCTTGAAAAAGAAGAAATAATATATTGTGTTCCTATTCCAAATGAAGTTATAGACAAAATATCAGAAATAGCAGAAACAAGTGATGTTATGGTAATTCTACAGACAACAGAGGCAATAGCGAAAAAAACAGACTTGGATAATCTTGAACATTTCCATTTGAATGTTTATAAGGAGTTGTTAAATAATGTAGCAACAAAAGTAGATAATGTTTTTGAATATTGCAAACAAAAAGGACAGTCTGCAAGTAAAATCAACATTTATCATTCTACACCTGAGGCAAGGGAAGTAACAAAGAAAATATTATCAAAATATGATTTGGTATTTAATTATGCAGAAGAAAACTCTCTTGAAGTATCGCCTGCCAACGTTACTAAGGGAACGGGCTTAACATGGCTTTGTAACCATTTGGGATTTGGAATTAATAAAGCAATAGATGTAGGTGATGCAGAAAATGATATTGATGCAATAGCGACCGCAGGTCTTGGCGTTGCAATGGCAAACGCAATTGACAAAGTAAAAGAAATAGCAGATGTTGTTTTGGAAAATGATTGTGATCATAGTGGATGTGCGGAAGCAATAGAGAAATACTTGTTAGGATAAGATTGAAGTAATACAAAGTATAAAGCGATTGGCTTTAAAAAGTGTTAATAAGATTACTCTACGAAAAGTGGGGTAATCTTAATTTATGGAATAATATTATAGAAAAAAGAGAATGCTGTGAAAAAATCATAATAAGGAAATAATGAGAATATATCAGGCAAAAAAAGCCATAATACCTTTGTTAAAAAAATCAAAAAAATTCAAAAGAGTTGTTGACAATCCCTTGAAGTTATGATAAATTATACGAGTTGTCGCTGAGACAACAAAAAAGAATTTTAAAAAGTTGTTGACAGACAAGGAAAATTATGGTAAATTATTCTGGCTGTCGAAAAACGACAGAAATTCTTGAAAAAGAAAAATAAAAAAGTTGTTGACAAGCGACTGCAAGTGAGATATAATAAACAAGCTGTCGCAAAGAGACAGCAAACAGGAACATTGATAATTGAACAGCAACCATCCCTGAAAATTCAAAAAAATATTTTCAGAGCGAACATTGTTAATTCGAGTAATCGAAGCTAACGATTTCCAAAACAACAGTAATGGATGAATGGCTAACGTCATTCTGACAGAACAAACACTTTTAACGAGAGTTTGATCCTGGCTCAGGATGAACGCTGGCGGCGTG
>OGZW01002888.1_pt1 | contig 13095 bp, 9 predicted proteins | sample 1577001 | NCBI WGS metagenome assembly OGZW01 (sample SAMEA3541519, study PRJEB24748) | human gut metagenome | biome: human gut; feature: human-associated habitat; material: faeces | place: China | collected 2012 | reverse complement strand
CACCTTCCATACGATACGTGGGTCACAGATGACGCCTTCCGTTTCCCAGGGGTGGCGCACCGTCATGCCATACTGCATGCCCAGCCACTTATTTCCGCCACGGTAGAGCATGTCGCCGGTCAGTCCGAACGGAATGCCCGAGGACTCTACCAGCCAGTTGGCGGGGGGCATCTTGTCATAGAGGAAGCTCTCGCCGAACCACACCTTATCTATATAAGGGAAGAAATCGGCATACTGATTAGCCGGGCCTTTGGAGAATCCGGTATTGGAGTGGAGGTCGATGATGCATCCCGGCTTCACGCTTTCCATGGCGCGGCGCATACGTTTCAGGATGCGGCGGTCGTAGGACACATCGTCCAGGTAGATGCCGTCGATGTCCATATTCTCCACCATCCAGCGCAATCCTTCCACGTAATAATTATACCAGCGTGAGTTCGATTCGGAAGTCAGGATAGCGGCATCGGCCACGATGCCCGTATCGTCCGTATGGTCAAAGTGCTGGTACCACTGTGGCGTGTATCCCGTCACCAGATGTTCCCGGCACCAGGGAAATCCGCCGCCGTTTCCGCCCCGCAGAATCTCGTCACCCAGGCTGCGGATGGCCCATATCTCGGTTACGGCGCTGGTCAGCTCACGCAAGGTGTAATACAATTTCACCTTGCATCCCTTCCCGTGCCATTTCCGGGTGAACTCCTTCATCTTGTCCACGGTGAGGAACGGATAGTTGATGAATGGATTGTATTCGTTGGCGTGGTGGATGTTGATGACCCGCACACCGGCCTTCACGTCCTCGTCCGTGGGAACGGGTTTGCTGCTGTTGTGGTAATAGCGGTTGGTGAACTGTCCTTTCAGGTCTATCGGTTTCACCGGTGTGACGAGCAGGGCAAACTCATAGTCCATGGGATTGCCGGCTTTCAGCAGGCGTTCGCCGCTGTAGCAGGTCACGGTGGTGGCGTCCGCCCCTTGGCTGATTCGGAAACCGCCCTTGCCCCAGTTGTTCCAACTGTCCGGATAAGCCGGACGGTAGGAGTTCAGCAGCGGGCCGCTGTAGGTGGTTCCACGCAATTCGCAGTGTATGCCGGCATGGGCGTTTCCTATCCAAAAACTGTCGAAAGGCCATAGCCATTGCTGCTGTTTATCCGTGGTGAGCGACACACCGAAGTGGTTCACGGTCTTTTCCGGTGCATCCCATTTGCCTTCATAAGTTTGCGGCATGTCCTGTCCGGGCAGTCCCGCACCCAAGAAATAAGAGGCCACCTCGTTCTTTATCGCCATCTCCAGCCGGACATCCTTTACCGTGAGGTCCTTCTTGGGTGTCAGCGTATAGATGTAGTTCATCCATCCGTCAAACTCCATGATGCCCCGGGCCGTCACGCTCAGTTCATCGTCCGCTGCCTGCCAGGTACCGGCCACGTGTCCACCCGTGCTTTCATCTATCATCGGAGTGGCGGACAGTCTTTTTATCCCTTCCGCCGTCTCAATGACCAGCTGCATGGGACGTGCCAGCATTTCATTACTCCACGAGGTGATTTGTGCGGGCAGGAAAGAATTCTCGTCCACTTCCACGCTCCGTCCCAGACAGTTTATCCGGTTGCCTTCCAGCGTCAGGTCCGTATAGGGCAATGTCGGTGTGTCGGCCAGTCCCAGTGTAGAGTTGAGCCATCTCAAGCGGCTGTGCCTCCACGGCTCGCTGTCTCCCCGGTCGGACAGGGCGTTGCCTTCTATCCGAAGGGTTACGGGCACCCGGCTCATCCGACCGCTACCGTCCTTTATCTCGATGCTGCCCGTGTACTTTCCCGGCCGTGCCTGTTGCGGAATATCCACTCCGAACCACAAGGCCTGTACTTTTCCCTGCGCCACGTTCACCTCCTTGCGGAAAGCCTTTCCGTAGGGGTCCACCCCTTCGGTGTTGAAGCAGGTGATGGCCGTTGCCGGCAGCACTTCCGTACCGCATCTCAGATCGGAAGCCCGGTAGCTTATCTGCTTCACATCCCTTGCAGCCGCCCACAGACCTATCTGGAACGTATAATACTCGTTGGGAGCAGCTGTACCCGTGAATCCGGCTCCCTGCTTGATGTCCAACCACTTGGCGGGGATGTCCTCACGCATGCGGATGGGATATTTTCGGTCTTCGGGGAACAGGTAGAAAGCCTTCTGCTGTCCGGCGGTATATTTCTTCCGTTCGTCCGCCGTGCTGGTCACCTCCATGGGGTAGAAACTGTCGAACTGCGTGCGTGCCTCCACCTTCGTTATCTTGGCGGTGCGTACCTTCTTGCGGTTTGTGACTTGTGCAGCCCATTCCGGTTGCGGTGCTTTCTCGGGCGGATAGTAGCCCCTGCCATAGAATCCTCCGCCCGGCTGCACCTGGTAGGGCAGATAATAGAAGTAGTACGTACCCTTTTGGGTAACCGGTCCGAAGAGCAGTCTGCAATGTTCGTCCGTCACCTCCAGTCGTTTGATGTTTGGCACCGTGTCTCCGGTTTCGGCATGGATTATCAGATAGCGTTTCCGGTCGACGTCTTTGTCCGGACGCCGCCATTCAAACTCCAATGCGGTCACTTCGGCCGGTTGGTCCACCTGCAACACCGCGCGGTGGTTGCCGAATGATTCTTCCCAAGGGGCAGACGGTACACTGTAGGTATATCCTTGTCTGCTCTGAGCATTGCTTCCTGCTGCTATCGTGAACAGGAACAAGGTCAGTGATAAGAATTGTTTTTTCATGATATAGGTTGATTAGTAAATTTCATTCTTTTATCGGTTATCTGTAAATCGGCTACAATAACGCCTGTCTGATCGTGGATGATACGGACTATCCCAAAAACGGGAGGCGTACCGAGAACATCGGAAGAGTATATTCCCATGTACAGAACCGTTGCATCCTGCAACTTTGCTTCGCAGATTGCCGCCACTTCCCTGATTGCATTGCAGTATAATATTCTCTCTGTTACAAAGAGATTTACAGCATATGAAACAATGGGAAATCTCTTTGAAGCTGTGTCCAAAGATTCTTTGGAACAATCCGTTACTGATCATATTCGGGGTGTTCTTCAAGAAATGGTCATAGCAATAGTCACTCTTCGGATTGAACGATGAGGACATCTATGAGGCTATTATCAACAGATCGGAAGAAATGAACCATATTTATAAATTAAAACTTGTAAATTGAACTTGCGAAACTTGAATAAATTAACAATCAAACAATACTAATTCGCCGTTCTTATTGGTCAAGCAATATGTTTTGCCCTTTGTTGTCTTTAACTTAATGTTTGCATGTCTATATTTAATTTCGCAAGCACCTCCATTTTTGGACAGAATAACCACCTCTTCCAATTCTCCGTTTTTCCAACGGATATTCACTTCAAAGTTACCTTTTGCACAGAGTCCCTTCACTTCACCGTCTTTCCAAGCATCAGGAAGAGCCGGGAGCAGATGAATAAATCCCATGTGACTCTGCATCAACATTTCGGTAACACCGGCTGTACCACCAAAGTTACCGTCTATCTGGAAAGGAGAATGTGTATCCCAAAGGTTGTCCAGTGTTCCGTTCTTTAGAAGGTTTCCGTAAAGTTTGTAAGCATGATTTCCGTCATGGAGTCGTGCCCATTGATTGAGTTTCCATCCCATACTCCAGCCTGTAGCGCCATCACCTCTATGTTCCAAGACAATCTTCGAGGCCTTGGCAAGTTCTGGAGTAGTGATAGGCGAAAGGGTGTGTCCCGGATGCAAACCGAACAAGTGGTTTACATGACGGTGCTCGTCTTTTGGATCATCGATATCCTTCGACCATTCCATCAACTGACCATAACGGCCTATTTGATACGGAGCGAGTTTTTCCAACACTTCTTCCCATTGCTTGCGTTCCTTCTTGTCTACGCCCAATACTTTCGATGCATTGATGGCATTCAAAAGGATTTCACGGATAACGGCATGAACGAAAGTGGCCCCTTGGTCTATTGGACCGTGTTCCGGTGAAGTGGATGGAGCTGCTGTATACGTTCCGTCAGGCTTTTTCCAAAGATAGTCCACGACAAATTGGGCGCTGCTCTTGATAAGGCCATAACCGGTTTCCTTCAAGAACTGCTTGTCGCGGGTATAGTCATAATAGTCCCATACATGGGTAGCCAACCATGGACCGGCCATCGGATTGAAGTTCCATGACATATCCTCACTTTCGAGTGGAGTCGTAAAGCCGAAGATGTTGCCCGAAATGGAAGCGGTCCAGCCTCTGGCACCGAAGTAAGCTTGTGCAGTCCTTTCACCCGGCTTCACCAATGTCCGGATGAAGTCAATCAAAGGCAAGGTACATTCTGCCAAATTGGTGGAACCTGCCGGCCAGTAGTTCATCTGTACGTTGATATTGTTGTGATAATCCACCCGCCATGGCCCGTCTACGTTATTGTGCCAGATACCTTGCAGGTTTGCAGGCAGGTTTCCCGGACGCGAACTTGCAATCAGCAAGTAACGTCCGAATTGGTAATACAATTCTTCCAGATAGAAGTCGGGCTTTCCCTTACGGTAATTCTTTAAACGTTGTGGGGTCGGAATGTTGTCTGTTTTTTCGCCACCGTTCAACGATAGGGATACACGGTTGAACAGGGAAGCATAATCCTTATAATGTGCATCAAACAAAGCATCGTAACCCAATGCCGCCGCATCCTTCATCCATGTAGCCGTTGTTTCTGATGGCTTCACGCCCACATATGCCTTCGGGTCATTGAAATCCGGATTGAAGTTGATTTGATAGTCAGTATCGGCTGTTACCAGAAATACCACTTCGTCCGCACCGTTTACACTCAACTTACCGTTTTGATTGGAAAGTGTACCTCCCCTGGCTGTTGCATGGATACGGATGACATATTCCATTTGGTTGTTGTCCAAACGTGCGGTATAAACCAACCCGTTGTTGCCGTCAGCTTCCATCTTTCCGGTAGAAACCGGATTCGGCTCATAGCTGAAGACCAGGCTTTGCTTGCCCGGCTTGTTTGCCTTGAAGCGGATGGCCATCACATTGTTCGGGTAAGAAATGAAGTAATTACGTTCATAAGCCACCCCGTCTTTATTGAATTGTACGACAGCCAAAGCTGAATCCAAAGACAGGATACGCTTGTAGTCGCTCATGCCAATGGTACTAAGCCCTGTTTCTATATAAAACTCTCCCATAGTGGTAAAGTTTCCGAAACGGAATGGCTTTTCTTTCCACGATTCGTAAGGTACTTCGCTGTTGAAGTTCTTTTGTGTCAGTAGCGTCGCCTTTTTTTCATCACCGTCGATGAAAGCCTGACGGATTTCATCCAGGATATGGGCTGATGGTTTGTTCACGTTCCAGTAAGCTGCCGCTCCCGCCGAGGTGTTCGGACCGCCACGCCATAAGGTCTTTTCATTGAAGGTGATACGTTCCGCCTCTACCGAACCCATGATGTTGGCACCCAAGCTGCCATTACCGATAGGGAGCGATTGCGATTCCCAACCTGCATCCGGATTGGTCGCGGTATCACCGGCCGATTCCGGTTTGTTTTCGCCTTTCCACATAGCTGGGGTATTGCCGAACCAGACGGCTTTGTTGACTAACGTGTTGGGGGTGTCGAACCAGATGGAAAATCCACGGGTATAGTCGATGGCATGTACGGACAATGCCGTACATGCCATGATTGCTAATTGAAAAATCTTTTTCATTTTTAAAAGATTACTTTTTAGCCTTTAAAATCTTTTCAATTTGACTGTCAAGTTTGGAAGCTGCTTTTTCGTATTTCTTGGTTGCACCAGCCTTAGTCCTGCCTTCTGCGTTTTTGGCGGCATCGTAAAGTTCCCAAAGCTTCAACTTGACAGTAGCTTCCTTTTGGGCGGCAGTATAATCGTCTGCATACGATTCCTGTACCGCTTCTTGTTCCGGTGTAGCATAAGCATGAGTATACCCCTTCACTTCGTTCCAGTATCCGCGGGTAAAGTCCGGGAATATAACGGTAGCACAGTTGTTGTCCATAGAGATAGCGCCAAGTTCTCCCAAAGCACACCATTCTGCCATGTCATACACGTCCATGTCGAGTGGCAAGCCATGCTGCAGACAATAGACCAGGCGGGAGTCCATCACATAGTCCATACCACCATGCCCCAAGTGACGTCCCTTTTCTGCATACTTTTCCAAAATCGGATGGCGATACTTTTCCATCAATGCCTTCTTCTGTTTTGCGTTCAAGAAACCGTGGGCGTTGATGTTGTCCATTTTCGGAGCATCTGTACCTTTGAGTGCATCACCTGCAATGGCAAATTCTTCTGTCGGATACTTGGTAGCATAACCCTTGGTACCAGTGAGCTTGAACAAACGGTTATATGGTTGCGGGTCACGTTATGCTGGATTTCCACTACCTTACCTTTAGCTGTACGCATCAAGGTAGTAGTATGGTCACCGTTACGGAATTCTTTCGGTTTCTTACCTGTATTCTTTTTTACCCATTCCTTACCTGCGAAGCTTTCTGTATCCATGGCAATCAAGGTTGTGAACCGGTCACCACGGTGAATGTCCATACATTGTGCCACAGGGCCAAGACCGTGAGTAGCATAGAGGTCACCACGGTTTTCCATGTTGTACTTCATACGCCAATGAAGGTTGTCCTTATCATTGTCATTCGGGTCTTTCCAATAATACTTCCAAAATTCAGACAATTCGTGGATGTAGGCGCCTTCCGCACGGATCACTTCACCGAATACACCGTCCTGAGCCATTAACAATGACTTCATTTCATAGTCATCGTAGCAGCAGTTTTCAAGGATGAAGCAATGGAGACGGGTCTTTTCAGACAAGTCAATCAAGTCCCAGCATTGTTCAAGGTTCATGGCCGAAGGGACTTCGATTGCCGCGTGCTTGCCGTTTTCCATTGCACACTTGGCTACAGGGAAGTGGTGGTTCCAGTCTGTTGCAATGTAAATCAAGTCCACGTCCGGACGCTTGCAGAGTTCTTCATATCCTTTTTCGCCATAATAGATGGCAGCCGGAGCCAAACCTGCGTTGCGGAGATGACGTTGCTGTGCTTCGGCACGCTTTTCTTCATAGTCGCAAAGCGCAACGATTTCCACTCCGGGAATTTGGCAGAAACGGATTACTGCCGACGGACCACGCATACCCAAGCCTACAAAACCTATGCGTACGGTTTTAATAGGAGCGGCTGTCAAACCCAAAACGTGTTCCTGACCGGCAGGACGTTCCGGAGTGTCAATCACGATAGTACCCTTATCCCAATGCCATTTGGTAGAAGGTGACAATGACTGTGCATTTGCAATTTGGAATCCCATAGCCGACACTGCCAGCAATGCTACGGCTATTATTTTCTTTAATTTCATGTTTAAATAAGTTTTTAAGATTAATGAATAGGGTATCCAATTTAAAGTTCCAGCTTTTTACAAAAAAAGCAATCATATATTTCTCAAAATACTGATAACCATATAATATATATGATATGATTTAGCAAAGAAAAATACGATGCTTTTTATCAATTAAAAAGCATATCAAAAAAATCTTCTAATTCATAATCAATAGATTAAAATCTTGAATCAATCTCTCAATTGAGAACATATAACAGAATACCTTAATTAATAAATTATTTTGCCAAGCTATAAACCACATTCATTATCCTCTGTCCGATTTCATCGGCAGCTTCCATGGTTGAAGCTTCAGAATATACACGAATAATCGGTTCGGTATTACTCTTGCGGAGATGAACCCACTTATCAGGGAAATCAATCTTCACACCGTCGACATCGTTCACTTCTTCGTCCTTGTACATTTCCTTCACCTTAGCAAGGATAGCATCCACATCAGTTTCAGGAGTCAAGTCAATGCGGTTTTTTGCAATGAAATAAGGAGGATAAGTTGCACGGAGCTTGCTTACGGTCTTACCTTCGTGTGCCAAGTGGCTCAAGAACAAAGCAATACCTACCAAAGCATCACGACCACAGTGGCTTTCCGGATAGATGACACCACCATTGCCTTCACCGCCGATTACAGCGTTGGTAGCACGAATCTTAGCCACTACATTCACTTCACCTACAGCAGAAGCGTTGTATTCGCAACCGTACCTGCGAGTTACATCGCGGAGAGCACGTGTAGAACTCAAGTTAGAAACGGTGTTGCCTGGAGTGTACTTCAGTACATAATCGGCTATTGTTACCAAAGTATATTCTTCACCGTACATCTTACCGTCTTCGCAAATCATAGCCAAACGATCAACGTCCGGGTCAACCACGAAAGCTACATCGTAACCACCCTTAGCCATCAAGCCCATGATGTCACCAAGGTTCTTTTCCAATGGTTCCGGATTGTGCTGGAAGTCACCGGTCGGATCGCAATAAAGTTTTTCTACCTTTTCCACACCCAAGCGTTCCAACAGCTTAGGAAGGATTACACCACCTACCGAGTTCACGCAGTCGATAGCCACCTTGAACTTGGCGTTGCGGATAGCTTCCAAGTCCACCAACTTCAATGCCAAGACAGCTTCGATGTGCTTGTCATCGTAAGTGTTGTCTTCGCGATAGTTGCCCAAGTTGTCGATGTCGGCAAAGTCGAATTCTTCGGCAGCAGCGATGCGGAGCACTTCCTGACCTTCTTCTGCATTCAAGAACTCACCGTTTTCGTTCAGTAATTTTAAGGCATTCCATTGACGGGGATTGTGGCTGGCAGTCAAAATGATACCACCGCAAGCACCTTCCATAGTTACTGCCAATTCTGTAGTCGGAGTTGATGCCAATCCGATATTCACTACATCAAAGCCCATACCCATCAAGGTACCGCAAACTATGTTCTTCACCATTTCGCCAGAGATGCGTGCATCACGGCCTACCACAATCTTATTGCTCCTGTTGGTAGTTGTCTTACGAATCAGCGTTGCATATGCTGAAGTGAACTTAACAATATCCAACGGATTAAGACCTTCACCTGCTTGGCCTCCGATTGTTCCGCGAATACCGGAAATAGATTTGATTAATGTCATAATTTATAAGGTTTATACTAAACTTTCAAGAATATTTTCTTTTGATACATCATCCATAAAATGCCATAAATAATGACAGCATTCACTACGGCTATCCATGCCTGGTAATAGTCACCTAAGAATTGTTCCAATCCATGGAACAATGAATAACCGATGCAGTTGAAATTGATACACGATGCCAGCATGTAAGCTGCAATCGAGTTCATGCCGTACACCTTCAGCCATTCCGTATGCTTACACCAGCCTTTGTGGTCGATACTCCAAAAGAATACAGCCATTAGCAAAAAGCACCATCCGCTGGTTTGAAGCACCATGGAACTGGTCCACAGTTTCTTGATGACCGGCATCTGAAAGCTCCATAACCATCCGGCGGCAACCAATAACACACCAATAACCGCCAATAGATAGAACTTTCGTACCGATTGTCGTGTTTCGTTTTTCAGGATATATCCGGCAAACAAACCGGTCAAAGTGGTGATGGCAAAGTTCAGACTGCTCAATATCCATGTATAACGGTACCAAGGTGCGAAGACTACTTGTCCGTCCTGTACGGTGGCTGCATCTCTGAATCTTCCTAATAAAGTGCGGTCTATCCATTCGGCCAAATTCCCGTCCGGAGTATAGTTGCCGTAGCCGTATGTTTTCTGTTACAATAATAGAGTTATCCACCATCATTCCCACCGCTAGAATCAAGCCCGAAAGTGAAATGACATTGAGTGAAACCTTAAAGAAATAAAACAGGGAAAAAGTGATTACCACCGACACTGTCATACTCAAGCCAATTACAATCAGTGAACGGACATCTCCTAGGAAGTAAATGGTTACAATGAATATCAGCAAGAAGCCAATGGTGAAGTTATCCTGCAAGTTGGATATGGTGTAGTCCAGTAATTCCGTCTGGTTACGGCACACTTGGAAGTCAATGTCCGGATAGAGCGTAGCGAAGTAATCGGTTGTCTCCTTCAACTTCGCTTTCATTTCATCCATGTTCTCGTCGCTCTGCTTGATGATGTCCAAGGTCACGGTGCGCTTCCTACCTGCCACCGACAAGCCCTGTTCCTTTTGCGATACCACCGCTACCTTGCACAAATCCTTGAGTTGCATCAGGCGGTCGCCCTTGCGGATATGGATATTTTCCACATCCTCCGATGTACGGAGAAGCGTAGCAATGCGGATATTGTATTCATAGTAACCGTCACGTACCAACATACTTCTCGGTTCTACATTATTGACAGCCAAGGCATTCTCGATATCTGCAATCGTGACTCCCGTACTGAAAAGTTTTTCCGCATCAGGTACAATCTGGAGCATCCTTCCCGGTATACCGGTAATGTCTGCCATAGCCACTTCGGGCAACTGTTCGATATGACGTTTCACTACATTTTCAGCTAGTTCGCACAAGGTAAGGAACTGTTGTTCATCCATCTCTTCGTACGCACGGTTGTTCTTCAAAGTCATATTGAGATACAGCACCGGAATATCCGTTGCACTCGCCTTGATAGCTTTCGGAGGTTCCGCTTCTTTCGGAAGGCTGTTCATGGTCGCATCAATCTTTTCGTTTACCTCGATGAATGCCAAATCGGTATTCACACCGAAATCAAATTCCATGCGGATGATACCTGCACCGTTACGGGTCTTACTCTTGATCTCGCGAAGCCCCGCCACCTGCAACAATTACCGACACACCAGAGCCACTACCGTATTTTCCAGTTCGCGTGCTGATGAGTTCTCATCTGATATCTGTACAGTAATCTGTGGAATGGCAATATCCAATGATACGGGCAACGTGAAGTACGTCACTAAGCTGACGATGAAACATGCCGTAAAGGCCATCAGCACCGCAATGGGACGTTGTAAAAGGAATTTTACCATATCACTCTATTATTTTCACTGGAGTTTCATGAGCCAAGTTCACATTGCCAGTAGTAATCACTCTCATACCTTCCTGCAAACCGCTTGCTTCCCAATTCGTGAGCGTATATTCTGTGAGGTTCTCCAATCCAGTAGTTACATAATTCCACATGGCAATATTATCCTTTACCGTAAACATTACCTGTTTGCCTGAACGGAGTACAATAGCTGTTTTTGGTACAACTATCCCACCTGATCGTATACCTTGATTAGAGGCAATTCGTTTTCCAGTACGGTGAAATCCACTTCCATGGCCGATGTACGGATGACCCGACAAAACGGTTTATCGTTCTTGGGTATGTTATATTCTTGTCGAAGAGGTTGGCTACCACTCCATCAAAAGGAGCGGTCAGTGTAGCCTGTTCCACATCATACAGAGAGGCTTCGTATTGCGCCTTGGCCAGTTTGTAGCCGCTCTTCACCTTGGCCAGTTCCAACACATCGGCCGGCACGGCATTCAGATTGTCGGGTGCATATCCCTAACCGATCAGCACATCCTGCATTTCCAGATTGGCCTGTGCCAATGCATTCTTGTTCTGCGCCAGAGTGTTGTTCAGTTTGAACATATCCAGTTCAGCTAACTTCTGTCCCTTGCGTACGAATGTGCCGTTCCTCACATAAACCTTCGCCACCACTTCGGACGTACGGAAATAGAGGTCAGCATAATCCTTTGCCACTATTTTCCCGTTACTCACCAGTTCGTGGTTGAAATTCCCTTTGGTAAGTTTCATCACGGCCACTTCATTAACTAGTTGGGAAAGTACAGTTTCCACTCCTTCCTTCTCCATGTTTTCTGTCTTGTTATTCGAACAAGCAGTTGACATCATCAATGCCAGACACCAAAGTATGTGTTTTCTCATATCAGTTTATATAAATAATCGTTCCAAAAAACTACTCTCTTTTATAATAACTTTTACAGTCCCTGATATAACTTTCATTAAAGGCAAACCTTTTCCTTTTTTGAATAAAGGCATATCAGAAAATCCTATTTCCATCACGTAATTACCTTCTTCATCGGGAACAGGAGAAAGTGATACTACTTTTCCTTCTGCAAATCCATACTCTTGTTCAGAAAAGCCTGTTAACCTAACAATAGCTCGTTGTCCTATTTTTATTTTACCTGCGTCCTGCATAGGAACCAATGCTTTTCCTTTATATAGGGAATCATATTCTGAAACGACAACAAAAAGAGTTTCGTCAGCAATCACATATTGACTTCTTTCCCATAATTGCATGAAAGCAACATTTCCATTCACTGGCGAAACCAACAAATATGTTTTTTCCCATTCATTGACAGCTATCAACAATTGAGTTATAGCATTGGTCAATTCTGTTTCATAGATTCTGTTATCATTCATATGTTGAAGATAATTGTTCCAAGACAACAAGCAAGTGGAATATACCCCTTGGACGCCTCCTAATCTTGGTAATTGGTGAAAAAAAATCATATCTAATTTTTCGACCCTTGCACCTGTATCTTGCCAATTAGCCAAACACTGTCTCAAACGTAACATGTCTTCTGTATCTGCCAAATTCTCTATTACCGCCAGTACATCACCTTTTTTTACTTGTATCCCATTTGTAATATACAATTTTTCAATTCTCCCTCCATGCTGACTTTTAATGTAAACTGGTGGATTCCGAGTTGTAAGTGTCAATTCCGCTTCAATTGTTTCTGGATATTGAAATAATGCACTACCTATCAACAACACCAATATAATAGTTGCCAATATTCCGATGCCATATCTCAATATCATAGGAGGTACTTTATTCATAACTTCTTGTACCTCCTCACTACGCAGTTCTATATCTTTATATTGTTTTTCCTCTAAAAATGAAATATATGCATTAATTTTTGCTTGTAGCATTATCAAATGTTGATATTCATCTTTTCACTCTAAATGGTCTGTTATTAATAAAATAATACCTTTCTTATCATCCGTTAATGCTACTCCATCTACCGTTTTATTATCTACTACTGACATAATGCCTCCTAATTTACCGCCTTTCGAAACAATATTTGAGTCTAAATTACCGCTTTTTTGACCAATTTTTATATCCGTTTATAGTAAACTTTCACAGAAAAACGCACCCTTTCGCAGCATTCTGTTGCTAAGATTGCGTTACATTAGCATATTAAATTCGCTATGTTCGTCCGTATACTACGAAGGGTTGCCTGGTGCTTTGGAATAGGAGCTGTCAT
>OGZW01002882.1_pt1 | contig 13110 bp, 8 predicted proteins | sample 1577001 | NCBI WGS metagenome assembly OGZW01 (sample SAMEA3541519, study PRJEB24748) | human gut metagenome | biome: human gut; feature: human-associated habitat; material: faeces | place: China | collected 2012 | reverse complement strand
GTGAATGATTTTGTCCGGGCGTGTTTCCCGGCTGTAAAATAAGGAGGCGGGAGCACCCTGGTGGCCGACGCAATCGCTCGATTCGCCGGTTACATCGCTTCGCAGACCCTCGCCGTGGAGGTCCGTCCGGCAGCGGAACCGGCAGGCGAAACGGTCGTCGAAACCGACGTGGACGACGAACCGCTGCGCATCGCCGTGACGCGGATATAGCCCCTTGATATATTTCGGTAAAATTTGGTAATATCGGAATTATTGCTTAATTTTACAGTAAACCTTAAAAGAGAGGAGATTATTATGGCAGACGAAAGAACCAGATACAGCGACGCCGAACTCGAAGAGTTCCGGCAGCTTATCCTGAAAAAGCTTGAGAACGCGCGTGCGGACTACGAGCTGCTGCGCGCCACGATCACCCATACCGCCGACAACGATACGGAAGACACATCGCCGACGTTCAAGGTGCTGGAGGAGGGCGCTGCAACTCTTTCCAAAGAGGAAAGCGGTCGTTTGGCTGCCCATCAGATGAAATTTATCCGCAACCTCGAAATGGCGCTCGTACGCATCGAGAACAAGACGTGTTCCATTTACTGAAAATCTGTCCGTTACCAGATCTATGAAAATAATCAAGGAAATTACCGCCAATGCAAGCATCGGACGGAAGAATATTATGCTTGTCTCATTCTGCTCTATCATTACCCACACCATCCAGCAGAAAAAGCCTGCAGACATTGCGGAAACAGCTTTATAAACGCCCCTTGTTTTCAATGTAAATTTATCAACGGTCATTCCCGCTTTGTCGCATGGAATTTTCTTAGCTTGCAGCTTTCCTGCTAATATTGCACCATCTGGCAGATTATTATCAATCCTAAAAAGCTTTTTCTTCCCGGAATAAAATTCATACCCACCATCTAATCTTTCCGTTATTCTTGTAATATCTGCAAATGTGTAATAATGCTTTATGCCTATGTAACTGCGATAGATGATTTTTTCGCCTTTTACCCAGATTTTCCAGACGTGCGTGCCTAACACCGAACATATAGCTAATAATTCTAAACATCCAAAAATACCTCCTGTAAACCAGTTCAACTGATCATCTACATAAGCTCCAATAAGACATATCAAAAAAAATAACAAACCTACATACATTATGAAAGCCAGTTCAAACGGATACCCTATTTCCAAATTCTCAAATAAACTTTGTGGAGTCTTTTTGTCATCCAAATTATAAAACTCCGGATATTTTTTCTCATTATACACATTCAGATAATGAATCACTACCGCTGCTGCCACCCACGGAGCTATTACTTTTATTAACGTTACAAGAAATGCTAACATGTTTTTCTCCTCCAGATTCTTATGTAAATGCACATATAAATTGATTTACATGTCCATCAATATCCACGGCATCCTTAAGATTACTAAGATACAGGTTATTCCTTATAGAATTCTTTATCTTGTCCTTCACACCACCTACCAATTTTTGTCCGGAATAATTGATAATCATGTATTTTAATGCTTCCTTTCTTCCAAGATGTTCAGTGGCTCTCTTTCTGGCACTTCTACAGACATTTCCACTTATACGATCCCACTTGGTTTTTGATTTCAGAACTCCAACCCGCACATTTAAATCATTCAATATTTTTGTATACTCTTTTTTATGTGGCTGGTTTCTTCCATGAATAATATCGCTTAACGATCGCTTTTCCCGCAGTTTTATCTTCTCAGTGCTTATACGTCGTTTCTCCATCCACGCAGAAATTCCCTTCTCATCTCTCAACTGCTTTACCGCTTTATCCCAGCCAATACCACTCTTAACCTTATCAACCGCTTTATCCAGACCGCCAAACACCAATGTTGTACCTGCACTCCACACGCCTGTTTCTACCACTTCTCCAACATCAATATTCTGTTTTCCTTCTATAAATTTCTGTTCAATTGCATTAGCGGTGCTATCAATCAATCCATTACTAGCCGCAGTAACCAAAAGTCCAGCTCCTGTTCCTGCAATTGCCCCTTTGACTACTCCTTTTGCAGCCTCTAATCCCACTTTTCCCCAATCAATATCAATTTTTTCTCCATTCTGTATAGCACCTACCATTTGACTTCCTGTTTCAATAACGCCACTTACAATACCGCCTACAAGTGCCCCAATTACAACTGTTGGCCATTCCCCATCATTATCTTCAAAATCTTCCGGTCTATCCCAACAATAAATATATGGATTTAATGTAAACGGCATTTCCGGGAATCCTTTGATCAGATCCTCACTTACAAACCGCCCTGTTCTGGAATCATAACGTCTTGCCTGTGCAAAATACAACTCACTGATTTCATCCATCTGATATCCGGTGTAACCAAATGGCTGCGTATACTTCTCATTCTTATACACAGGCATACCAAATTCATCATATGCATACAAAGCATCTATCTCTCTTTGCATATCTACCATACACATCGTGCTTCCATGATCATCCTGCAAATAATATGTGCTTTTTCCATTTTCAAGCATTCCAGCTGCTTTTCCATCCCAGAAAAACTGCTGTCTTCTTCCAGAATGTTGTTCATTGCTTTGTAAAAGATTATGATATTTTCTTGTCAGATCCAGCGTGTAGTGTATATCTTTTTTTCCAGATATTTGTTGTCTGACTCGCTGTCCGAGACCGTTATATGCATATTCTGCTATATCAATAATTCCATTTTCAAATTTTTGAACCTTTTTTAACCTATTTGTACAGTCAAATGTAAATTCTTTTAATACTTTACCATCTTCACAGATTTTTCGAATATTGCCTCTCCGATCATATTGATAAGTCTTTTCAAATAAATTGCCCGTCTCACTGACAAGCTGATTATTCGCATTGTAAGAATACTGTGTTATTGATTCATTTTCAAAATCCTTTTTCTCCATGCGATTTCCAAAGGCGTCATATGTATATTCTCTAAGCCTCTCTTTGTCTCTGCTGACATGTATCAGCCGATTTACTGCATCATAACCATAGGTATAGCTTACATTCTGTATTCCTGTTCCACTCCGCTTTTGATCAACTGTTATTTTATTTCCCGCATTATCATAGGTATAGTCATAAGAATCGATTATTTTTTTCTGATCATGATGCGTAATTTTTGCTATTCTTCCAATATTATTATACGAATACGATGTGACTACATCATTAGGAAGATGTTTTGTTTTAAAACGCCCCATTTCATCATAGTCATATGTAATCACACCAGTTTCATTTTCTAGTTGCATAAGCTGATTGGCTATATTGTAGGTATAATGCACCTCGTTTCCATCCGGGTAAACTATTTTCGTTTTCTCTCCCATATTGTTCCACTCATAAGAAACTTTTTGACCATCTGCATCTGTAACAGAAAGCGGTCTTCCCATTTTGTCCAGACGGATTCTGGTACTTCCTATCCAATCTTTCATTTCTTCTAATTGTCGAAGTGCATTATAAGAAAGTTTTACTTTCTGACCATCTGCATACACTATCTCACTTATCTGTCCAGTTGGATTATATTTGTAGTTTGTGACACAACCATCACGATCTGTTTTGGCTGCCATTCTTCCATTTTTATCGTAAGAAAAATATTCGACTGCACCCAATGGATCTTTGATCTGGATCACATTTCCTTGCAGATCCCATTTATAATCAGTAACAGAGTCGCTCTCCCCTTGTTCCCCGGTACGTTTTATCTGTAAAAGATTTCCAACCTTATCATATGTGTAATATGTCTTGTTGTTTAAAGCATCTGTCACACACGTCAAATCGCCATTTGGAGAGTATTCGTAAGATGTTCGATTTCCATTTTCATCAATCATCTCTACCACATTGCCAACTGCATCATATGAATAATGCCGTACTCCACCTGCTGGATTTATTAAATCTGTCAAGCGATTAAGTCTGTCATACTTCATCTGAACACATTCACCTAATGCATTTGTCCGCTGGATCAGATTATCTTCATTGTCATATGTATAAATTTCGACTGCCCCATCTGGATATTGAATCTTATGTAACCGTCCACCTTTTTCATACAAATATTCTGTACTGCTGCCATTCGGATAACAAATCCTCTGTACCTGATCCATTTTATTGTAATAGACACTCGTTGTATTTCCTTCTACATCTGTTACACTGTTCCGTCTGCCCATTTCATCATATGTATAAGATGTAATGTCACCTAATGCATTTACAATTGTAATCAAATTTCCATCCTTATCGTAAGTAAAGGATGTCCTTTCTCCATCTGAATCTAAAACTTCTATTATCCGATTTGCACAATCATAGGTATACGATGTAACGTTTCCTTCCGCATCCGTAACTGCAATACAGTTTCCGAGAGCGTCATAGTTATACTTTATCGTGCTCCCATAAGGTAAAACTTCTTCCTTCAGCTGGTTTTCCTTATTATAAATATAATTGTATACAGCCTTATCCGGCATTATAATACCGGAAATATTCCACATTTTATCATATAAATATTTAGTTGCTGCGCCTTCTTTATCTATTAAATATTCCAGCTGTCCTATGCCATTATATTTTGCTTTTAAAGTATATCCATCATAATCACAAATTTCTGTTAAATTTCCATTTTTATTATACTGGTATGTACGTGTATCTCCATTAGCATTTTTTACACTTACAATTCTATCTGCCACATCATACTGATATGAAGTCTCATTTCCATTTCCATCCACTGTCTTAATGACACGGTTCAAATTATCATACTGATATTTTTCTACACCGCCGGTTGCTTTTTTTATACAAATAATGTTTCCCCGATCATCATATGTAAAAGCAACTTCACTGCCATCCGGCTGCACTACTGTAGTTGGTCTTCCTGCCTTATCATTCTCAATTTTGACAATAGCTCCATCCGCATTTTCTGTACAGATCAAATTTCCATGTGCATCATAATAATGCTTTAATCTTGCTTTACCATTTATACTCACATTTAATAAATGGTTATTTGCATCATATGTCATATTGATTCTGCGTTTTGCTTCATCTGTTACCTGCGTCAGATTTCCTCTGTTATCATATGCCATACGTCTTCTATTTTTATTACGATCCATTACGCAGACACATTGATTTTTATCATTATAAATATATTCTTCCCTTGTTCCATCCTCATAGAGAGTTTCCGTATGACGATATAAATTATCATGCACATATATTATTTTTTGGCCATTACGCTCCGTACAAATAACTCTCTTTTTTACATCATCATACAAAAATTCCATCACTCCACCATCTGGAAATTTCTGACGCGTAATACGATGTTTATTATCATAATCGTTACATATGGTAGTAACTCCACCGGCATTCTCAACATGTGAGATTCTTCCGTCAACACCATATTGATACTGATAGACTCCACCATCTGGAAGTGTGACTGTTTCCAACAAATTTTCTTTATATGTAAGTAATATCTTTCTTCCTGACTGATCTTCAACTCTTACCAAAAGATTTTTTTCATTATAATAATAAGAAAAGATATTTCCATTATCTGCACAAGCTGTTTCCAATAAACCACTTTCATTATATGAGAATGTTATTCCTCTGCCGTTTATATCTTCCGCACGCACCAATTTTCCCATTTTATCAAACTGCATGCTATCTAGTCCTGCACGACACAATCTATACCCTTCTTCATTCTCAAACAGTATTTCTAAAGCAGTTCCTGTTCCCTTATAACTTCCATCATTTTCTTTTTCAAAATATAAGCATTGTCCATCATACATATGAATGCAAGCGCTTATTTCCGTTTTCTTTTCTAAAGAAATTTCATAGTTATGTCTAAAACTTTTTCCAATTGTTCCTGTTGTATCATCTTTTGAATTGTAATACCTATGAAATGAAAGATTTATTTCTCCTCCTACAACCAGATCTTCCCTATCATACACAAAATTCCCGGTTGTCATATTCACAGGATCACCACAATAATTTGTACCAGCAGCATCTGTTCCCAGCAATTCTTCCTGAATTTCTTTTTCTACCGTTGCCTGAGCATCTTTCAGATCTGCAACTGCGGCATCGAGAACACCTTTTTGTGAAGCCATATCAAGGTTACCTCCGGCAGGATCTATCGTCTGTGCCAGAGTATTCATTAACTTAATGATTTTTTCTGCACATGTATTCATCTCTGCTCCGTGCTTGAGATAGGCTGTATCTACATGTTCTACGGCTGTAAAAATCTGTTCGATCTGTTCAATGGTTGTATCATGCTTATTTAGAACAGTCTGGTAATAACCATCCATTTGAGATAAATAAGCATAACTGTCTAACGTATGCAGCCAGTTTTTAATTTTTACATCCATGTAATCAATACTATTCTTTATAATCTGCCAGATACCATCGGAAGATGTATCATTCACATAACTTATCAGCTTTTCTTTTGCTTCCTGTGAAAAATCCCTGAACATTTTCTTATCCCCATGCTTTCTTTTTCTTCCTATGAAGAAAATGTTTCTGAATGTGTCTTTTCTTTCGTCTCAACCGAGCTTTTTCTCTGTTCCATGTAGGAAATCGTATTTTCCAACAATAAAACAAATGCCTCCTGCATTTTCTGATACTGTTTTCCCATTTCCTCAATCTGAATAATCGTACTGCCTCCACATTCTCCGACATCCGGCATAACAATGTTCTTTGCTGCCCACTCTGTATGCAGATTTTTTAACTCCACAATATAACTGCCTAATTTCTCTGTATCTATAACATTTGTCATCATCTGCCCCTCCTAGAATAAATACTGATCATTTTCATCTATTTCAGCTTTAAATTTTTGACACGTTTTATTTACATTCACACCATGTTCTGTGATCACATTTTTTAATTCCCCAGCATAAGTAATAAAGGTATCCAATGCCTGTGCGGTTTCCCCTTCCTTAATAGCATCTTCCCTGATTTTTTTCATAATTTCCAAATACTTGTCTACACCTGACTGTAACTCCGTCTCATTATCTGAAAGAGTTGTTCCCATATCTAAAACATAATCATCATCTATTTTAAGTGCCGTTCCTGCCATGTTGTACTTCCTTCCTTTGAATTGATCTGGTTATTTCTTGTTTGATGTATTTGCCGACGCTGCTCTTGCTGCCGCCTCACGGGCTGCTGCTTCTCTCGCCGCTGCCTCTCTCGCTTCCTGTTCTGCTCTCTCAATTCTGGCTATTTCTGCATTGAGCTGAGCGATTCTGTTGTTACAATCCTGTATCGCCTGATTACACCCTGCTATTTCATCCTGTTTTCTTGTAATCTCCAATGCAACACGCTCAATCGCTTTATCCAGTCCGCTGGAAGCATTCCAAAAAGCTGCACCATTATATAAATCATGCATTCCTTCATAAAATTTAGAAGTAAATTTACTGTTAATTTTCTGAACTGCACCTGTATTCTCCAATTTAGATGTACCGGAATTTTTACACTCCGAAAAAGATCCCTGAAGCGAACTGATACTGCTTTTCACTTGATTCAATTCCAAAATTTCACTGTTAAGCTTTTCAATTTTTGTATTATAATTCGCAATCTCACTCTGTTTTTGCGCAATCTCTGCATAACACTGCGACTTCGTCATGCCTTCTCCTCCACTGTATATCACTTTTTATCTTAAACACTTTCATGTTTATGTTCAATTATTTTTCTCATTTTTCAGGATTATCCATGCGGGTTCCTGTTTTTCAAGAATCCGCATGGATAAAAGATTAGCCTCTTACAGCCGCAGCACCCTGTGCATCATCATCCTGTCTGTTCTGCATGTAATTCTGAATGAAATCAGAAATACTCTGGATTGCATCCCTTGCATTCTCAAGTGCCGGTTTGTATTCATTCTCAAAACGTTCAATGAATGCGTCTGCAGTCTGGTTTGTCCAGCCATCCTGCAACTGACCATTCATCTGCACTAAAGAATTGATCACATCGTCAAGTGCTCCTGCCTGATTTGAGTACACGCTCACTCCACTTGTAAGCACCTCATAATCCACTTTGTTTACTGCCATCTTTTTGTTCCTCCTTAAAATTTTTATTATATGGTAAATCTGCATATACAGAATTCCATCATGATAATTTTACTGTTTTAATTTTTGTCAGCTCATTCTCATTCACATAGAATGCATCGCAAAATTCTATTGGTTTTGCATATTTTTTTGCAATGCTCACTGACAGATCACACAGTTTAATATTGGATATATCATCAAAAATAATATATCTCCGGTTATCTTTTACAATTTTCATTAAATCTGGTGCACTGAATGGAATTGCCGCATTTTCCACATTGGTCATAAGTATGAGCACTTTCATCATGCGGTATTTGCCGAGCATTCCTTTTATAGTTCCAATTATTTTTTTGTCTGCGCTTATCTCTGCAATTGCGTCCGAGCTTTCAATGACAACTACGATCCAGTTCTCATCATCCAATGCAGCTTCCTGTCTCTGTGCAAAATCTTCATATCTGCTCTGCACCCGCTGATCGACCTCATCAAAAATGGTCCGGATAGATCCTGTTGTATTGTCATATACAGCTGTGTCCGGATGAAATTCATAATCAGCCCATCTCCGTGTCATATCATCCAGAATGTACAGGTCTGTACCTCCAAATGCCGGAAGCAGCATTGCTTCAAGCAGGTATTTTACAAAGATATCTTTTCCTTTTTCCTTTTTACCTGAAATCGTAAACATTCCTCCCTGCGCAATTTCTAACATCATTGGAGAAACCGTATTATAATCAAGTCCCAGCATTACTTTTCCTTCCTCTAAATAATCCGGGTAAGTTTTCTGGATGTAGGATAGTGTCAGTTCTTTTGGAATTTCCGGTATTATCGCAGCTTTCATTCCGGTGTATTTTTCATTCTGTTTCTTCACAAAATCCTGTATCTTCTGTACACGTTCGAATTCTTTTTCGCCTTCAAATGACAAATACATCTGGCTTTCATAAGTGTGCTTGTTCAACTGGATCAAACATCTTCCCGGAATATTTGGCAGCTTCATTCTGCAGCCCTCAAACAACATTCCATACTCTGATGTTTCATTACAAAACAATGCAATTCGTCCTTCAAAATTATTCAGATAGCGATAGCCAATACCGGAAGTCTGAACATTTGCCACAACAAATGAAATACCAACTGCTATTCCATCTCTGCACAATGGCAGCAGATAATCCTGATCCTGCAGATACATTTCTTTCAATGCCGTCAGATTATCAATCACTACAACAATCTGTGGCAGGTCACGGTACCCGGCTTCTTTATAGGCAACAAAAGAACTTACCCCAGACTGTGCCAGTATTTCTTTTCGTTTTACCATCTCTGTTTGCAGCAATTTAAACAGATTTTTTAATTTTTCATCATCTGATACGCACACGACACCACCACAATGATGAAGCTCTGCAAAATTGCGCAAAATCATGGAGCCAAAATCGATAATGTAAAGATTTACCTCCTCCGGTGTATAGTTTTCTGCAAGACTTCGGATAATCGTCTGTAATACATTTGTCTTTCCGCACTGTGCAGAACCGATCAGTATATAGTTCTGTGCCGTAATGTTAATTTTCAGTTTTTCCTGACTTTGTCTGTCCGGATCATCCAGAAGACCTATATATGCATAAATTTCTTCTGAATCCAGCCTCTCCCCATTCTCATAGGTTAATAATTCCGGCAATGGCGGCATGCAAATATTCGAAAGTCTTCTGATTCCTTTTTCTTCGCAATATTCTGCTATGTAATCTACAATTGCCTCCAGCTGGTTCTTCGTATGGGAATCCTTCTTTTTTATTTTCTTTTTCTGGTAAACCACTTTTTTTATTCCAGCAAAATTCAGTTCGGAAACACTAAATTCTTTATTTCCCTCACTCTCATCAAGCGTTGCAGGTGCCCCGCTGAATGCCGACTGAAACAATTCAAATATCTCATTGTTACCAACCTGCAGATATGCCCGTCCGGGTTCTTTAATCTCCGCTGCAAGCGGTGTTTTTAAAACTTCATTACTGTCCTCTTTAGACTGTACTTTCAGACAAAGTTTAAATTTTGAATTTGACCAGATCTGCCCATCTACCACACCGCTTGGTTTCTGTGTTGCAAGAATCAGATGTACTCCAAGACTTCGTCCAATACGAGCTGCAGATATCAGCTCTTTCATAAAATCTGGCTGTTCTGCCTTCAGCTCTGCAAATTCATCTACAATAATTACCAGATGTGGTAATGCTGTCTGCACTTTTTTCTCTTTATAAAGTTCAATATATTTATCAATATGGTTCACACCAGCCTGCGCGAAAAGATTCTGACGCTTCATCAATTCTGCCTTTATTGACTTTAATGATCTCTGTACCTCATTTCCGTCAATATTGGTGATTGCACCGATCAGATGTGGCAGATTCCGAAACTGGTTTACCATTCCTCCGCCCTTGAAATCGATAATTACAAATCCAATTTCATAAGGATGAAATATCGTTGCAGCCGATAATATGTAACTTTGCAGTATCTCACTCTTGCCCGATCCCGTTGTTCCCGCTACCAGTCCATGTGGTCCGTGAAACTTCTCATGCAGGTTTAAAGTAACTACTTCATCTTTTGCATTTACTCCAAGAGGTACTGCCATTGTCTTGTAAATCTGTGACTCACCCCATCTTTTTCCAAGGTTCAGATCTTCTGCTGCAAATATATGAAGTAATTCAAATAACGTAATATTTTTTCTGAGAGAATTTTCAAGTCCGATTTCTTCACAATAAACAGGTGCCAGCATTTGTACCACTGCTCCTGCCTGCATGTCTGATATTGCCTGATACTCAAATTCCTGCACCTTATTGCCATTTTCAGAAAGACAGATATTTCCCTCATGCCCGGAAGTCAGTGTAACTATTTGGTTGCAATGCAATGGCAGTTTTTCTGCACTTGTCTCGAAAAATACAAAAACCATTCCAAGTTCTGCTGCCCTCTCGATGTATCTTGAAATTGGATGATTTTTGATACCAAATTCATTTTCAACAAGAATGACACAGTAATAGGGAATATTTTTTGTCTGCTCCCTATAATTTAATTCACGGAACAAATTTTCAAAAAGATTATTTTTGCTCTCATTATTGCATACGATATTACGTGTTCCCTTCTCATTTCCAAGATGCGGAAGCATACGGACCCACTCATATTGCTTTTCATCATCCACCAGCAGAAAAAGTCTGACATCACCGTAATAATGTCTGACTGAGATATCAATCGCAATATTTTTGAACATTGCATACAATGCCTTTTTTTCTCCGACAACTCCAACTGCATTTGCATTTTTCAAATCTGCATAAACAGGGGCATGATCAATCTTTGCATACATATCACAGATTTTTTCAGGCAGATCTGTAAGTTCATCGCCTACTTCCATCCGTTCCTGCTTCCTATAATCAATCTGCCGCTCGGATTCCACGCTTCCCTTTCCAAGATATACACACAGGAAATCAGCATCCTCTCTTGTTCTTTCAAATAATCGGCGATCAAAATTCATTGCTGTGTCAACATCACTCGCCACATCACAGTATGTATCTCTTAAACTTTCCTCTTCTTCCTCACGTTTTATTTCGATTTCGTGTTTCTTCTTGTCAATATAGCTGTTGTATTTTGTAATACGTTCCTCGCAGTCCTTTTTATATTTTTTATTTCCCGACAGAAACCCTAATATGGTAGTCACCACCCCAAGTGCCATGGAGCATACACTCAAAATCACATACGAGCCGGATGAACCGGAAGTGTTCATAATTCCACGGAACACAACAACAAGCCCAATCATTGTAATAGAGGGCATCAGATTCATAACGATATTGTTTTCCGGTTTTTTCGGAATCTCCGGTGCATCCAAAATTTCTATTTTATCATCTGGAAGCTGTTTTATGATTCTCGTATTCCGGTTAAATAACGGATATTCCAGTTCGTTGACACAATGTCTGATTTCATGCACCGGTATCTTGTTTATCCGCAATCCAGTCTGATCAAAATAAATTTTTCCTTCCTTAAAATAAAATTGGTACTCATCCACCGAAAAGAAATCACAATCATGAAGTTCCACACTTTGCTCTATCTGTTGTCCATTTCTCAACACGCCGAAAGCTGACTGCACTTTCTGCAGAAAATAACTTTTTCCTCTTTTTTGTATTACGAGCTGGATATTTTTTTCAAACTGGCTCCTTAAAACAACTGCTGCTCCCGGTTCCGAAGATATCTCTATCCGCTCTGGAAGTTCAATGTACCAGTTGTAGTTTGGTACTTTCGCCTCAAAGTCAATCATAAAGCGCATTTCAAACGCTTCGTTCCCTGTATTCGAATAACAGACTGATATCATATCTCCATGGTTGATCTCCATGGAATATATTTTCCGCATGTCACCTCTGCTAAAATACAATTGATCCGCACAGTCCATATTCCATTTATTGCTATGTACCGAAAACTCAATCTCGATCTCTGAAAAAAAAGTTTCCGGATTCAATCGAAATTCACAGGATGAGGTTGTTCCAAGTCTCACATTCTCTACCCCTGCTGCAATTTCAAATTCCTTATATACTGTTCTGTTGCTGACGATTATTTTATACTGATAACGTATCCGCAAGCTTGAGCGGCTGTGCAGCGATTTCGAACTGCACACGCTCGGCGGCTCCATAGTAATGGACCTGCTGGACCGTATCGCAACGTTAGAGTTGCGTATTCGTGAGTTGACAGATCGTTAGTACGCCTTATTGTTAGAGAGAAAGCAATAGTGATATCACTTTTGCAGTTGTGTTGCGTTCGGTCATTTTGTCTCGGACGCCGCTGCTGCGCTACAACGCAATAGAGGTGAACCATTATGGATATCAACAGATTTACCGAAAAATCCCGTGAAGCGCTGACCACGGCGCAGGGGCTTGCCGCCCAGTACGGTCATCAGGAAGTGGACGCCGAGCATTTGGCGCTCGCTCTGGTGAATCAGGAAGACGGCTTTGTCCCCCGCGTTCTGGAGCGCGTCGGCGTCGCCCCCAAGGCGCTGGTCACGGCGCTGGAGGCGGTTCTGAAGAAGCGTCCTTCCGTGCGCGGGCCGGGCGCGGAAATGCGGCTGGGTGTTAGTGTTTCCAGTACATCAGACAAGCACAATCCTTCTATTTCCA
>OGZW01002881.1_pt1 | contig 13113 bp, 12 predicted proteins | sample 1577001 | NCBI WGS metagenome assembly OGZW01 (sample SAMEA3541519, study PRJEB24748) | human gut metagenome | biome: human gut; feature: human-associated habitat; material: faeces | place: China | collected 2012 | reverse complement strand
GGTGGGCGGCGGGTACTGAAGACGAATCTGATCGATTATCTGGAAAATCACCTGTCCGGCAGGATCCCGGTGACGGAGCAGGACTACGAGAGATTGTACGGGGCGTCGAAGCTCCCCGGCAGGCGGACGGTGGAATTGATGCCGATCCGGGGCAGGGCTGCACAGCCGCAGGAGATGGTTCGGGGGACCGGAAGAGAGGTATTTTCCACGGAACATGAAATGCCCGGGAAAATGGAAGACAGAGGCATGGCTCAGCAGGATGAATCTTCAAGGGTCACGGAGGAAGAATTACAGGCACTTTTGCAGGAATTGCTTACTGTACGAGGAAGCTCACCGCCGCGCGCGCACTCAGCAGCGACGAGATCGCCGCGCCGCCGAGCAGCACCTGCAGTGTGCTCACAACGGACTCCTTGGCGATAAAGCCGGAGATGAGCGCGGTCGAGATGCGCCAGTCGCCGAAGCCCATCGGGCGGAAAATCGGGGCGATAACGCCCGCAATCATCGCGAGAATGCTCTGCGAGGAGTCCTCAACGAGGGCGAAGCGCAGGTCGAACGTCTGAAGGAACCAGATGATGAGCGTTGCGAGGAAAATGACCGTGAACGCACGCTGGAGGAAGTCCTTCGCCTTGTCCCAGAGCAGCTGGCAGACGTTTTTCGCGCCCGGCAGACGGTAGTTCGGCAGCTCCATGACGAACGGAACCGCCTCGCCGCGGAACATCGTGCCGCGCAGGAGCAGCGCCATCAGCAGTCCCATGAGGATGCCGCCGAAGTAAAGCGCGGTCATGACGAGCGCACTGTATTTCGGGAAAAATGCGGCGGAGAAAAAGGCATAGATCGGCAGTTTGGCCGAGCAGCTCATGAACGGCGTCCTTTTTCAGTTATATAACACAATAATTGAAATAAATCAGCTAATTAACACTATTTATAATATCAACCTACATTTTTCAACGCGAACAATGTAAATTTCTATGGAATTTTATCAAAAAGAAATATATAATAACGTAAGTATTAATTGTTAGAAGTGGAGATTACTATGAAGATTGCCGTATGTGATGATGACCAATACGAATTAGGTATAATAAGAGAACTTTTAGATAATTATGAAGCCTCATCTAATATCGGCTTCACAGTGAAATATTATAACAGCAGTGTCGAGCTTGCTTCTACTGCTGGATTTGAGAAGTTTGACATATATTTTCTTGACATTATTATGCCAGTAATGAACGGACTTGCACTCGCTAAGGAAATCCGTACCTTTGATAAAGCCGCACCTATAATATTCTTAACTTCATCTTCCGAATTTGCAGTAGACAGCTATGAAGTCAAGGCATTTAATTATCTGTTAAAGCCCGTGAACAAAGAACGCCTGTATACTACGCTTGATGATTTAATAGACTTCTTTAACACCGAACAGACAAACAACATAATTATTAAGAACAATTCAGGTATACACAAAATCCGTACAGCTGATATTGTCTATGCGGAAGCATTAAACCGCAAGGTAACTATTCATCTTAAAAATGGAGAACACATAACATCAACCGACGTATTCTCCTCAATATGTGATACACTTAGTATTCACAAAGAATTTACGCTTCCACACCGTTCATATATTGTAAATATGAACTACATAAGTACTATTATTAGTAATGAAATTCATCTGAGCAATAACAAAACAGTTCCATTGGCACAACGCCGTGTCGTTGAAATCAAGAAGCAGTATTTAACTTTCCAGATGGAAGAATAACAGGGGGCTATATGGATATTTCTACTTTATTAAATCTTATTAATTATATCTTTGTTCTTATCTTTGGCATTATTGTATCATTTTATTTTGCTGATATACGCTTGGAAGATAACCATAAGCTGTTTATATATACAACTCTCACATTTGCGTTATTTCAGGCTGTATGCTATCTGCTACTTGGTCAGAATGTGCTTTATAAAAGCTATCCTTTCCTTATACATATACCTTTAATTCTTGTCATAAGATTTGTCTGCCATAAGAATATATACATTTCATCAATTGCAGTTCTGTCGGCTTATCTTATGTGTACCCCAAGAAAATGGTTCGGCACTGCTGCCGCTTACATTTTCAAAGATATTCCTATGATATCAGATATTGTAACTATTATTATTACAATCCCACTTATATTTATTGTAATTAAATACATTTCTCCTTACATAATAAGGCTTAAGAACGAATCAAAGACCATTATATCAATGTTCTTTCTCCTGCCTCTTACTTATTATATTTTAGAGTACGCATTCACTGTATACACAGACCTGTTATACCGCGGAGAAGCTGTTGTTATAGAATTTATGGACAGCTTTATTGTCATACTCTATTTTATATTATCAACAGTTATACTGGCTCTGTTAAATAAGAAAAATACCGCCAAGCGTGAAAATATCATTCTCTTGTCCGCAGCTGCACAGGCAGAAAAAGAGATTGCCCAGTTATCGGACTATCAGAAACAGGCAGCTATATACCGCCACGACCTTCGACACCATATGAACTTTATACAAAGCTGTCTTAATGATAACAGCTACGCACAGGCACAGGATTATATCAGGGAGATATGTACCAGTCTTAACAACAGCCAAATAACAAGATACTGTGCTAATGAAGCTGTCAACCTTATATTATCTTCCTATATTGCCAAAGCTGACAAATATAATATCACCACACAAGTGTCAGTTACTGCCGCCAACCTTGCTGACTACAAGCCAACTGACCTTTGCAGTCTATTTGCAAATGCACTTGAAAATGCCATAAATGCCTGCAAGCTTGTACAGACAGCCAGGACATCTATTAATAATTCATATAACAGCATATCCGACACTGCTTCTGACTACAATTCCGGCTGCACTTCTGACTACGGCGAGGTTAATTCAAACCGTATTATCACAGTAAAGGTGTTTGATAAAAACAATAAATTATGTATTAACATCACTAATACTTATGCTGTTGAACCTATATTTGTAAATAATACTCCTGTATCGAATAAAGCCGGCCACGGTATCGGTATTAGAAGCATAATATCTGTGATTGAAAAATATAACGGGGTATATGATTTCTTTACTAAGGATGGGGTGTTTTATTTTCAGGCGTGTATATAAATAATACGTTTGTATTTATATATCTAAATATTGAATATTTACAAGCCTAAACATATATATTATACTATGTCATCTCTTATTAAAAAGCGGAACAACGGATAGTCAAAAAGAATGGTTTGCAGTTGGTGATTATAAGAAACGCCCTAATGTCATTGGTGATATGATTGAAACAACACACCCTTCCAAAGTCCCCGCCGCTATCAAGAGTCTATTAAAAGACTATAGGGAAAACAGCAATATAACCTTTGAGGATATAATCGATTTTCATTATAAATTTGAAAAAATACACCCATTTCAGGACGGAAATGGACGTGTTGGCAGACTTATAATGTTTAAAGAATGTCTGAAAAATAACATCTGCCCTTTTATTATTGATGATACTATGAAAGATTATTATAGACGAGGCTTAAATGAATACAATGATGAAAAAAATTATTTACTAGAAACCTGCCGTGCCTCGCGGGATGAATATAAGAAGTTATTGGAATATTTTGAATATATTTATAAAGAGCGATGTCATTAAATAGCATATAACATATACCCCTAGATTTTGAAACACTTTAAAATCTAGGGGTATATTTAGGATATCTTATCTGTATGCTTCGTAAGATATCATTAGATACATCATTATTATTTCCTGCTAATTGTGATTGTTCGTCTAACTCCGAAGTTTCTTTCGCGGCTTCTGTGTCATCTTCTTGTTGATACACCAGATAATATGAAGGATATAATGATAGAACAGGATGTACTTGACAGGATACAACAATTGCTTACATTTAAACATTAGTCTTTATACAAACCAGCTAAGCAATCTGATATTCCATATTCAAGCCTTAATAACATTTTTAACAGGCAAACCTGTCCTACTATGGTAACTTTAGAAAAAATATGCCACGGTTTTAATATAAGCTTATCCGAATTCTTTTCTTTTAAAAGCATTCCTTTAAGAAATGAATTACTTTCCGATGATGAAGAAGAATTACTTAACACCTATAAAGAATTATCTGTTCAAAATAAAAAATTACTCAAAGCATATCTTGACGGTCTATGCAAACGCTGAAATTCAAAAAGACTTTCGTTTGAAATCTCCCCAATGGTTACATCAACCTTTCAACTACATTCCCAACGAAAGTCTTTTTATATTTCTTTTTATATTATATTTTTGTATTTTCTATTTATATAATTTATACTCTGCCATATCGGTCTATATCTTACTCCACGCCCTTAAATATCACGTTTCTCACCGGATTAAGTGCGAATAAAAGCAACATTCCAATAATACCACACACAATGAATTCGCTTGCTCCGATTGTCACAAAGAACATAGCAAATACGCCCTCTGAACCATAAGCATATCTTAATACAAATGGTACTATAAGTGTATTCGCAATAATTGGTGGTAATGGTGCAAGCCACTTATTCTTCCTTAACGCATAAGTTCCTATTGCACCAATAAGTGTCGCAATACTTCCAAATATTATATCCCATATAGCCGCACCGCCTAAGATGTTAGATAACAGACAACCTACGAACAATCCCGGTATCGCCGCTGGTGTAAAATATGGCAGAATTGTAAGTGCCTCTGCTATTCTGAACTGTATAGGTCCGAAGCTGCAATAGTTAAACATAATAACAAGCACAACATAAAGTGCCGCAATCACGGCCGCCTGTGTAATAAACGCAACCTTAAACTGTGCACTTTTAGTATTTCTATTACCGCTGTTATTTTTATTATTATTTTCAATAATATCTTTATTCTTATCCTCTTTACCTTGATTTAATGTATCCATTTTATTCTCCTTTAGTTTTGTTTTATGTGTGGAAGGTTTCGAACACACATTACTATAATCTCTGCATATATGAAACATATCACTGACACATTCCGTATAAGCAGCATTCACAGACACATTATAAGACGGACAGAAATGTAAATATCTGCCCGCCTTAATCTTATATGTCACTATATTTATATGCTGTTATTCAGAGCCACGCAAAATCTGAAAGATACACAACTGCCTCTGAAAAACAATTAACACAATCCTTAAAATTTGTTAATTAGAGAGTTACACCCTGCTTAAAGATAGCTAAATCGTGGAAGCCAGCGATTTCAGCCTTTACCTTCTTACCAGAAGCAACATCTAATACAAGCTGGAAGAGTTCCTTAGCTGCATCTTCAAGTGGAAGGTCATCAGTTACAATTCTTCCTGCGTTGAAGTCTATCCAGTTGCTCTTATTGCCAGCGAGTCTTGAGTTAGTGGCAATCTTTACTGTAGGTACTGGTGATGCAAATGGTGTTCCACGTCCTGTTGTGAAAAGAACCATCTGTGCTCCTGCTGCTGCACAAGCTGTTGAAGCAACAAGGTCATTACCAGGTGCGCTAAGAAGGTTAAGTCCCTTATCAGATACTCTTTCACCATAAGCTAATACACCCTTTACAAGTGATGAACCAGACTTCTGTGTACATCCAAGTGACTTATCTTCAAGTGTTGTGATACCACCATCCTTGTTTCCTGGTGATGGATTCTCATAGATTTCCTGACCATTCTTGATGAAGTACTCTTTAAAGTCATTGATAAGGTGAACTGTCTTCTCGAAAAGTTCCTTGTTAGCACATCTGTTCATAAGGATAGTCTCTGCACCGAACATTTCTGGAACCTCTGTAAGGATAGTTGTACCACCCTTAGATACGAGCATATCTGAGAAAAGACCTACTGTTGGGTTAGCTGTGATACCTGATAAACCATCAGAACCACCGCACTTCATACCAACGATAAGATGCTTAGCACTAACCTTTTCTCTCTTAAATGTAGCAGCGTAAGACATAAGTTCCTTCATAATACCTTCAGCAGCTTCCTGCTCATTTTCTACATCCTGAACCTGTAAGAACTTAACTCTGTCTGGGTTAACTTCACCGATATAATCCTTAAGAACTTCAATACGGCTGTTCTCGCAGCCAAGACCAAGTACAAGTACTGCACCAGCATTAGGATGGTTGATAAGGTCAGCAAGTACGTGTCTTGTATTCTCCTGATCCTCTGTTACCTGTGAACATCCGTATGGATGTGGGAAAGCAACAACTTCATCAACGCCTTCTGGCTTATTAGCTCTTGCTGTAGCTTCGATTGCTCTTGCTATTGAATTAACACAGCCAACTGTTGGGATAATCCATACTTCATTTCTTACACCAACTGTACCATTTTCACGCATATATCCTTCAAAGAACGCTTCCTCTGTTGGCTCAACGTCCTTATGTCCTTCTGGATTGTATGTGTATTCAAGAAGTTCACCGAGAGCTGTCTTTAAGTTGTGTGTATGAACCCAGCCACCAACTTCAATATCAGCCTGTGCGAAACCGATTCTGAAACCATACTTTATAACTGCATCACCCTTCTTGATAGGCTTGATAACAAACTTATGTCCCTGAGGGATATCTTCTATTGTGGTAACTTCTGTACCAGCAACATTAAGTGTTGTGCCCTTAGCGATTGGCTTAAGAGCTACTGCAACATTATCATCTTTATTAATCTTAATAAAATCCTGCATAACTACCTCCTGTAATTAATATAATCTCTATGTACCATTAACCACGTACATCATAGAATTATGAAATTCAATGATTACATTCACATCATAACATTTTTATTATAACAATAAAAGGGTATAAATACACAATACCTCTTACATAACTTAAGGGCGGATGAAAAAGAACACCCGCCCTTATTAATGCTTTAAAATACGATATAAATCAATGCTGAAACTTATATTCAGCTAAGGCTTATGAATACTTTGCTGCAAACTGCCAATGCAATTATGCTAACTTTTCATCATCAAGAGCTAAATCGTTAACTACAGCTCTCATACCTCTTTCTCTGATATCTGTAATATATCCTGTGATAACTTCTTCAAGGTCAAGAACCTTAGTAAGGTCTTCGCCACCGAAGAACTTAGTATTGCTTAAGTAAGCGTGTGTGAATTCAGCTGGTGTCTTACCAGAGTTATCTCTGAAGAAATCAAGTACAGCCTTATCATCTGTGATGTTGTACTCTTCACCGTTTCTATCACCCTTTAATACAATACCGCCGTTGAACTCAGCTTCTGTCTGTGATGTGTAGAAGCTCATAAGTGCTGCGATAGAGAATGTAAGGTACTTAGGAAGCTTATTAAACTTCTTAACATATCCTAAGAATGAAGGAAGACATCTAGCTTCCCACTTAGATACAGAGTTAAGTGAAATGCTTAATAATCTGTGATCTACGAATGGGTTAAGGAATCTGTCGATAACAGCCTTAGCGAATTCTTCACAATCTTCCTTAGAAAGTGAAAGTGTAGGAATAACTTCATTGTAAAGTGTTTCTTCCATATACTTTCTGATAACTGGATCCTTCATAGAGTTCTCTACGTTATCATTACCAGCAAGGAATGATGCTAATACGAATGATGTATGTGAACCATTAAGGATTCTTACCTTTCTTTCCTTATATGGATGATGATCCTTTGTAAATACTACATTAAGTCCAGCTTCCTTGAATGGAAGTTCCTTCTCAAGCTGTTCAAGTGGAAGGTTAGAATCACTTTCTACAACCCAGAGACCGAATACCTCAGCTCTGTCGATAAGCTGATCTTCATAGCCCCACTCTTCGCAAAGCTTAGCAGCATCTTCTCTTGGATAACCTGGAACAATTCTATCAACAAGTGTTGGGCAGAATGAGCAGTAATTGTTAACCCAGTCCTTGAATCCATCTTCAAGACCCCAGAGTTCTATAAACTTCATAATGCACTTCTTTAATTCGATACCATTATCAGCGATAAGTTCGCAAGGAAGTAAGATAAGTCCCTTATCTGCTGCTCCGTTGAACTTCTGGTATCTCTTGTAAAGAAGCTGTGTAAGCTTACCAGGATATGTCTTAGGAGGACGAGCATTAGGATCGTTATCTGTCTCGTCAAATACGATACCTGCTTCTGTTGTATTAGAAACGATAAATCTAAGTGTTTCACTTGTACCATATTCAATGTACTTGTCATAATCTTCGATAGCTGCTACAGCATCAACAACAGATGTAATCTGACGTGTGATTTCCTTAGGCTGTCCATCTACGAAACCTCTTAACTGAAGTGTGTACTGGCATTCCTGATCGTGGAATCTTTCAAGTGTACCAAACTCGATTGGCTTAACGATAACAACACCACCATTAAAATCTGTCTTTTCGTTAGTAACATCGAAGATATAATCTACGAATGCTCTAAGGAAGTTACCTTCACCAAACTGCATAACCTTTACAGGTCTGTCAACTGCATGTGTAATACTCTTGTTTAATCTCTGCATATTATTCCTCCATTCCGCCCACTTTAAGGGCATCTCAGCTCCACGCAGGGCGCAGATACTGACTATGAAATATCCTGGTGTTAATCAAAATATTAAGATACTCCATATTTAACATTATTGTAGCGCAGTATCACTCAGCTTTGCCGGACTACGCATTCTTAACCAGTAAATGGTATCCAAAGCGTATGTAAGCGCTTTCATCATCTTTCACAGATTATGATATACTTAAAAACATTTTTAGTCAATACTTATTTTTGTATACATTATTGTCTGTTAAATTTAATTATCAGTTACTGTTCTTCATTCATTACTAAACAATTGCACAACTCTTTAATAGTAATAATTAATTAAGTACAATAAAAATACACTTTACATACTTGCTTTTATAATAATACCATTGTATAATCAGTTTATCAATATGTAAGTGCTTACATTAAGCGTTTTTTATGATATTTTACCACTTTTGTAATTATACAATTCTGTTAATTATAATTATTCATCATAATTAATGACCTAACGAACAATTGCACCTATATATTACATTAATGCAAGCGCTGTCCAAAGCTTACAAGAATGAGGTTAATTTATGAATATATATGATGTTTCCAATAAAGCAGGAGTATCTATTGCCACTGTTTCCCGTGTTCTTAATGGTAATGCAAAAGTATCATCAACTACAAGGAACAAAGTATTAGATGCTATGAAAGAGCTTGATTATACACCCAATGTATTTGCAAGAGGCTTAGGTCTTAATACAATGAAGACCATAGGTATAATGTGTATTGACTCCTCTGATATTTACCTTGCCAATGCTGTATATTATCTTGAACAGGAATTAAGAAAGTATGGCTATGACTCAATACTCTGCTGTACAGGTAAGGATTATACTAATAAGAAGAAATATCTTGAACTCCTGTTAAGCAAAAGAGTTGACGGCATAATACTTGCCGGTTCACAGTTTGTTGAGAATACCAATATCCACAATAATGATTACATAATTAATGCAGCTAAGGATATACCTATTGTCTTAGTGAATGGATACCTTGATGCACCTAATATATATTCTGTTATGTGCAATGATGAAATTGCCATATATAATGCAACTAACCTCTTGATTAATAATGGACATCGTAATATAGTCTACTTATACACAAGCAAGTCATACAGCGGTATGAACAAATATGCAGGATATATGAAAGCTTTGAAAGAAGCAGACATTTCGCTTCCTGAAGATTACAGACATCTATGTGGCAAGAACATTTCGCACGCCAAGGAATACCTTAATTATCTTTATAATAAAGGTATTGAATTTGATGCTGTTGTAACTTCTGATGATTCGCTTGCAGCAGGTGCAGTCAAATATGCACACTCCCACTCCATCAGTGTTCCTGATGAGCTTGAGATTATAGGGTTTAACAACTCGGTTCTTTCCATATGCACTGAACCAGAGCTTACATCTATTGACAGCCACGTTGAACAGCTTTCAACTAAAGCAGTAGATGTTCTTATGAAGGTATTGTGCGGTGAATCTGCTGATAAACACAGCATTATCACTGCTGATATTATAAAACGCAATACAACACATTTTTAATTCACAGGAGGATTAAGAACTATGAAACAATTTATGGACAAAGACTTTTTACTTTCAACACCTACAGCACAGCATCTCTTCCACGACTATGCTGACAAGATGCCTATCGTTGATTATCACTGTCATATCAACCCTAAGGAAATCGCAGAAGACAGAAAGTTCGAGAATATTACACAGGTATGGCTCGGCGGTGACCACTATAAGTGGCGTCAGATGAGAACTAATGGTGTTGATGAGAAGTATATCACAGGTGATGCTTCTGATCGTGAAAAGTTCCAGAAATGGGCTGAAACACTTGAAATGGCTATCGGTAACCCTCTTTACCACTGGAGCCACCTTGAGCTTCAGAGATACTTCGGTTACAACGGTATCTTAAATGGTGATACAGCTGAAGAAGTATGGAATCTTTGCAACGCTAAGTTACAGGAAGATTCTATGTCAGTAAGAAACCTTATCAAGAAGTCTAACGTTAAGTTAATCTGTACAACTGATGATCCTGTTGATTCACTCGAATGGCATAAGGTATTAGCTGCTGATGATACATTTGATGTAAAGGTTCTTCCAGCATGGAGACCTGACAAGCCTATGAACATTGAAAAGCCTGAATATCTTGACTATCTTAACACATTATCAGATGTAAGCGGAATCAAGGTTAACTCTTTCGCTTCTCTAATGGATGCTTTAAGAAACAGAATGCAGTTCTTTGATTCAATGGGCTGTTCAGTATCTGACCACGCTCTTGAATATGTTATGTATAAGCCTTACACAGATGCAGAAATCGAAGCTATATTTGCTAAGAGATTATCAGGTGAAGCTATCACAACAGAAGAAATGAACAAGTTCAAGACAGCATTCATGGTATCTGTTGGAAAAGAATACAACAAGCTTAACTGGGTAATGCAGATACATTATGGTACAATCCGTGATAACAATGTATTCAGATACAATCAGTTAGGTCCTGATACAGGTTTTGACTGCATCAACACATATGACTGTTCAGCAGAGATGGCTCAGTTCCTTAACGCTCTTAACAGCACAGATGAACTTCCTAAGACTATCATCTACTCACTTAACCCATCAGTTAATGCTGCTATTGGTACTGTTATTGGATGTTTCCAGGATTCTAAGGCTGTTGGTAAGATTCAGCAGGGTTCAGCATGGTGGTTCAATGATCATAAGGTCGGTATGACTAACCAGATGACAAGTCTTGCTAACTTAAGCTTACTTGGCAACTTCATCGGTATGCTTACAGATTCAAGAAGCTTCTTATCTTATACAAGACATGAATACTTCAGAAGAATTATGTGTGAACTTATCGGTGGATGGGTTGAGAACGGTGAATACCCTAACGATGAGAAGGCTCTTAAGAAGATTGTTGAAGGCATCTCTTACAACAACGCAGTTCGTTACTTTGGTTTCGACTTATAAAATCAAGCACGGACAAATAGTATTATAGACATCAATTTGTTAATAATATTAAACTAAAATCCGCTGTATATTGAAATGTAAAATCAATATACAGCGGATTTTTATATCTTTAATCCTTGAGACTCTTTGACAAAAGCTGACAAAGAGTCTTAGGGATTATTCTTTTTGTTTCATTATTTCTTATCTTTTCTTCTCATTGCAACTGGCTTTCTTGATACATTCTTCATCTCACTCTCATCAAGTGTATGCATCTTGCCATTGTAATCCATCTTATGCTTTGGCTTCTCTCCAACATATACCATAGATGAATTATCCCTGCTAAGCTTAGCTGAACACTCCGGACAAAATCTTCCATATCTTATCTCTGCACCGCACATCTGGCACTTAATATATGAACCAGAACCATCTGGTATCTCGATACGGCCCTGATATAAGAACTTCTGTATAGTCTTAACGCTTACACCTGTTGCATCAGCTATTGTGACTGCATTCTGTGGTCCATGCTTTTCAAGATAATCTCTTATCTTGCCAAATTCAGTAAATTCTTTATTACCACATTTAGGACATTCATATACCTCTCCATATGCATATATCATTCTTGTGCCACACTTAGGACATTCCTTAAGCATTGTATAATGCTCATCAAGTTCTGCCCTCATATTAATCTTCATCTTTTCATCGCCATTGATATTCTGTCTGTTGTCAACAACTCTTTTATTATTATTCTCCAATTTTACCCCTTCTTTCTTTTACCCTGTTTCTTACTGCGTGAATTTGCAGGAAGCTGTACTGAGATGGAAGGAGCAGCTATCGCTCAGGCGGCCTACTTAAACCATGTTCCGTTTGTTGTCCTGCGTGCCATTTCTGATAAAGCGGATAACAGTGCAACCATGGATTATCCGACATTTGAAAAAGCGGCGGCACGTCACTGTGCGAATCTCGTGAAAGAGATGGTAAAAGCGCTGTAAGAAAAGGATTTGCCATGGTAAAAACCTGTAAGAATTTGACGAACGATTTTAGTTTCAAATCAGGTATGTGGAGGATATAATATTTCCAGAACATCGTTTTGCAAATGCATGACTTCCGGATTCGGCGATCGGGGGTGCGGGATAGACAGGCATTTGCGGGAGGATGTGAAAAGTGACTGCCAATTCAGTATTGAAATAAGGGGGTACGGAAATGCTGCATATTTGGATGGAACAAAATGTGTTGTTTTACGGGATGATCGGAGCGGGAATTCTTGGAATCCTGTGTATGTTTATGGTCGACCGTTTCTACGGCAGAGCCATACGGGATGTACGCAGGATAACAGAGCCGAAAGGAAAATGGACAAAAGAATTTTTGAACCAGTATCAGATGCGTCTGACGAAAGAGCAGGAGATCAATAATCCGGAGGCATTTGTGAGGACGCAGCTTGCCAGGGGAAAAACACTGGGAATCGGGATACAAAAGTGGAACGTGGCGTTTCCTCTCGCTGGCGACGGTGCTGCTCTGCTTGGCGGTCGTTATGGCCGTCAAGCTGCTGACGGCGCGTGACCGCCGCCTGGGGCTGACCGCCACTGTAGTGCTGGCCGCTGCCGCCCTGTTTATGACCGGGGCCATGCAGGCGCAGATGCTCTGCTTCCTGTGATTTTATCGATACAAAGGG
>OGZW01002880.1_pt1 | contig 13116 bp, 11 predicted proteins | sample 1577001 | NCBI WGS metagenome assembly OGZW01 (sample SAMEA3541519, study PRJEB24748) | human gut metagenome | biome: human gut; feature: human-associated habitat; material: faeces | place: China | collected 2012 | reverse complement strand
GGCTGCTGACCGCCGAGATGATCGAGCTGGTGCAGGGCGGCTACGGCAACATCGTCTGTGCCCAGCCCTTCGGCTGCCTGCCCAACCATATCGTGGGCAAAGGCATGGTGAACAAGATCCGTGCCCTGTATCCCAGCGCCAACATCACCCCCATTGATTACGACCCCAGCGCCACCCGGGTCAACCAGGAAAACCGCATCAAGCTGATGCTGGCAGTCGCCAAGGAGCGCCTGAACGCCCCGGCGCAGGCTGCCCCCATGACGGCAGAAGAAATTGCCGGTGGGGCTCCCCGGGTCGAGACCACGGTATAATTCTTTCTAAACAGCAACACTCCCCTTCGGGCAGGACCGTGTGCCGCACGGCTCCGCCCGAAGGGGAGTGTTTTTTGTCTCAGCTGCAAAGATACCGCCGCTCGAACTCCTCAGCCGGGATGGCCTTGGAAAACCAGAAGCCCTGTGCGCCGTCGCAGTCCAGCGAGCGGAGGAGCTGCACCTGCTCCTCGGTCTCGATGCCCTCGCAGATGACGTTGTAGCCCAGCCGTTTGACCAGATGTACGACCTCCCGCAGAAAATCGGTGCCCCGCGCGTTGGAACTGCACCGGGTCAGAAAGAGCTTGTCCAGTTTGATGGTGTTCACGGGGATATCCACCATGTTGTTCAGCAGGGAACCGCCCGCGCCGAAATCGTCCAGCGAGGTCTGCATTCCATCGCTCTGGAAGGAGGAAAGCAGGCGCTTCACCCGGTCGTACTCCGAGACCATCGCAGTCTCGGTCAGTTCGATCTCCAGCATCCGGGTGCTGATGTTGTGCTTTTCCAGAATTTCGCTGTACTCCTGGGTGGGGGCATCCTCCCGGGCCAGCACCGCCGAGGCATTCACCGCAATGGGCAGCAGTCGGTGCCCGGCCTGTGCATTGCGCTGCAGGAACTGGGCCACCTGCTCGAAGATGTACAGATCCAGCTCCACGATGCGGCCTGTGGATTCCAGAATGGGAATGAACTGGTCGGGGTAGACCACGGTGCCGTCCGGCTTGATCCAGCGGGTCAGCGCCTCGGCCCCGATGACCGAGAGATCCTTGGGCGAGAACTTGGGCTGGAGGTACAGTTTGAATTCGCCGTTCTCAAGCGCCTGCGGCAGGCCGCTCAGCAGCTCACCGGTCAGGGTCTGCTTGACCTCCAGCTTTTTGTCAAACTGGATGGCAGACACACGGGTGTTGCTGCGCACCTGCTTGCGGGCAAAGTTTGCCTTGTCGATGGCGGCCGAGGCGCTCAGGCAGCCGGACTCAATGGCGTACACACCCATCCGCACCCGCAGGCGTACCTCCGGGTAATGCTGGGCCTGATACTGCTCAAACTGGCGGCAGAGGTCATGCCGCGGCTTACATCGTTCACGGCCAGATGTTTGCTCAGGTAGGCGTTGATGATCTTGGTGATCTCGCCCAGCTCCCGGCGGTTCTGGGGTGTCCAGTACCGTTTGCTGCCGCACACCACATAGGCAATGGCGCCCTGATACTCGCCCTCGCCGTACATGGCAGCGTAGACCACTGTCTGGGCCCCGCCCTGCATCAGCAGTGCGCGCCCCTGCGGCGAGTACATTCCCATATTGTCGGCCTGCAGCACGGTGGTACCGTATTCATCGTAGCTGTGGAACAGGGTCAGGAAGTCCTCCTTGGTAAAGGAGTTACCGTTCAGAGGCACCGGCTCCGCGCGGGGAGAGGTCCACTGGAACTGCCGGGAGACGCTGCGTTCCCGGATGCAGGTGTCCACAATGGTAATGCGGTCCAGCTGCAGCCGGATGCCGACGATCTTCAGGAAGAGGGGGATAGCAGTCTCAAAGCTGTTGTTCTTCTCAAACAGTTCAAAGGCGGTGGAGATCAGGTCGTTGTGCAGGTAGCGTGCATCGATATCGGCCGTTTCCGGGGCGGCAGGAACCGCCTGGGCATAGCGCCGCAGATTATCGCAGAACACATACTGGTTGCGGCCATTCTGCTTGGCCTGATACAGGGCCCAGTCCGCGTTTTCGAACAGCTGGTCAAAGGAATAGCCCGCTGTGTTTTCAGGCAGGAAGCAGGCACCAATGCTGCAGGTCATCCGGTAATCGTTTTCCCAGAACTTGACCTGCTGCACGGATTCTGACAGCTGGCGGGTCTTCTGAAGCAGGGTGGTGTTGGGAATATCCTTCAGAAACACCACGAATTCATCGCCGCCGAACCGCACCAGAATGTCGCTGGAGCGGAACAGGGTGCGCAGCATCCAGGCAAACTCCTGCAGGACCTTGTCGCCGAACAGATGCCCATAGCGGTCGTTGACATTCTTGAAAAAATCAAGGTCGATGACCAGCATTCCGCAGGAGGCATAGGGATCTTTGGCCTGCAGATAGCGGTCGATAAGCTCCTTGCCGGTGCGGTTGTTATACAGCTGGGTCAGGGAATCGTGGCGGGCCTGCTCCAGCAGCTCCTGGGTCTGATTCTTCTGGTCGGTGATGTCCTTTGCGTAGCCTACATAGAGCGTGCCGCGGGCGGGGTCCTCGACCGGGCGGGCATCCACCTCCCGGGAATAATACACCCCATCCGGCGAGACAAAGCGCATCTCCAGCGGGCCGTACAGCTCACCGGTGAGCAGGGCGCGCATCTTCCAGCGGTCCTCCGCGAAGATCGTGGCGTGCTCCGGCTTCTCGGAGCCAAGGTAGGCATCCAGCGTCTCCAGCGTGCGGCTCCGGGTATCGTAGACCCGCAGCTGATCCAGACGAGGGTCATATTCCAGCAGAAAAAACCACCGATGCACAAGAAACTGCATCAGCAGGGGATTGTTGATGATCGAATCGATAAACCGAACAGGGACATCCATGGCCGATTCCCCACTTTCCGCTTTTTAACCAGTATAACAAAATATGGAAGATGCATCAAGACAAAACACAAAAATTTCATGGAAAGTGAAAAAATTTTACCGAAAGCTCTGTCGGAAACGGTTTCGGTGTTCCCGCTCAGGCCGGAACGCCCCACAGCTCGATCGTGGCACCGGCGGCAAGCCGGACGTTGGTGTCCACGGTCAGGGTCAGCCTGCCGAGCTTCTGGCTGGCATCCACATTCTGGCCGCCGCTTCCGGCAGGCAGAACGACCGCAGGCGGTGCACCCGTGGTGCCGGATGCGGCAAAACAGAGATACTGCCCAAAGCAGGGAAGTGCCTGAAAGCTGGCAAAGGTGCGGGTGGGCGGGCTGGACATCAAGCTGCTGGCAGCACAGGGGGCAGAAGCACTGAGCAGCTGGGTACCATCGCTGGTGCTGCAAACCCAGTGCAGCGTGCCCTTGGATTGGCTGCTGCCTGCCTGAAACAGCACCTTCAGCGCCTGCAGTTCGGTGGGAAAGGTGCGCTCAAAGCTGGCAGCGGCGGCATTCAGGGACACCTTTTCCAGCAGCTCCCACTGGCCGGGATCGCTGGGGTCACCCTTTGGGCCCTGGGGGCCTGGTTCTCCCTGCGGGCCTTGCGGGCCGGGCTCTCCTTTGGGGCCGGTGGGTCCTGCGGCACCGGGCTCTCCCTGCGGTCCGGGGTCACCCTTTTCGCCCCGGAATGCACCGCTTTCCACAGCTGCTTTCAGCCGGTCGAGCAGGGCCTGCCAGGCGGGCGTGCCGGGCTGGGGCAGGGTGCTGTCCTCAGTGCCGGAGTTTTCGGCCACGCAGTAGCACACGTCCGCGCTGGTCAGGGTGCGGGTGCCATCGGTGCCCTCAAAGGTAATGCGCCCCTCCCCGGGCACAGCCGTGATGAGGGCGGGCACCTCCACAAGGCCGTCCACCACCAGCGTGGAGGGGGCGGGGTTCCCGCCTGGCAGATGCCAGAAGGCCCGCAGGGTCATGCCCTGCCACTCGCCGTCGGCTTCCACCCGCAGGGCGTAGATGCTCCGGTTTCTGGTGTAGCCGAAGCGGAGCAGGCCGTCGTACCCCTGCAAAGCAGCCCCGCCGCCCGAGGATAAATGGATCTGACGTTCGATCATACAGTTTCACTCCTTTTGTCGTGGTTTTTGCGCTCAAAAAGCTTGACTTTGGTTAGAGTTTCCGGTAAGATTGTGAAAAAACCGCAGATGGTTTGGTGGATAAAATCTAACCAAAATCAGCTTGTGAGGCTATAATATCTGATTAAATTCAGAAAGTCAAGGGAAATTCTGAATCCGGTTAGAAAACCGGCGTTCTGCACAAGAAGGAGTGCAAAATTTGTGTTTTATGACTGCTACACGGCCCTGTGTCAGGCCAGAGGCATCAGCCGCAGCCGGGCCGCGCAGGAGATGGGCTTGAGCAACTCCACAGTGACCAAATGGAAAAACACCGGGGCGACCCCCTCGGGCGAGACGCTGGCCAGGGTGTCCGCCTATTTTGGCGTGCCGGTGGGGGAACTGCTGGGCGAAGCCGTCCCGTCGGTGCAGGAGGAGCGGAAGCTGCCCGAAGGAGCTGTCCCGTTCGATCCCGCCCTCACGGCTCCGCTGCTGGGCACGGTGCGTGCAGGCCTGCCCATGTATGCGGAAGAAAACATTGAGGGCTACATCCCCATCACCCGGAAGGACGGGGCACGGTACTTCTGGCTCCGTGTCCGGGGCGACAGCATGAACGCCGTGGGCATTTCGGAAAACGATGAGATCCTGGTGCGGGAGCAGCCGGAGGTGGAAAACGGCCAGCTTGCTGTGGTGATGGTCAACGGCGATGAAGCCACCGTGAAATATTTCCGTCAGGAGGGGAGCCTTGTGGTCCTGACCCCCAAAAGCTTCAACCCCGTGCACCAGCCCCAAATCTATGATCTGAAACGGGTGCAGGTGCGGGTGGTCGGCCTTGTGGTGGAGTGCCGCAAGGTGTTCTGAAAAAAAGAAGATGGCCCCTGCGGGGCAGAATAGGAGGCACGCTATGAAATGGAGGACTGTTCTGTGCACAGCGCTGTTTTTGTGCGGTACCATGCTGCTTTCTGCCTGCGGCGGGGGAGAGATGCCCGCACCTGCGGAACCGCCCGCTTCCAGTGAGGTATCGGCTCCCTCTCAGCCGGAGGAAGTGCCCGCCCCCTCGGAATCGGCTTCTTCCAGTGAACCGGAGCCGCCAGCATCCAGCGTGCCGGAAAAAGAGAATCCATTGATCGTGAATGGCGTGCTGAAAAGCTACGATACCGGCAAGCAAAAGGATGTTGTTCTGCCCAGCGGGAAGTTTACCAAAATTGATTCAGGATGCTTCAAAAATAATACCACCATGGAATCGGTGAGTATCCCGGAAGGCGTTACGGAGATTGGCTTTGCCGCATTTTCAGGGTGTTATAATCTGAAATCTGTGCAGCTGCCAGAATCTCTGGTGAAGATTGAACAGTCTGCATTTTTAGATTGTGTATCACTGGAAGAGATTACTTTCCCTGAAAACAGTAGACTGGAACTTTACCAGTCAGCATTTGAAAATTCAGGGCTGTTGAAGGTTTTTATCCCGTCAAATATTCGGATAATGAATGGTGGAGTATTTGCAGATTGCAAGAAACTTATCAGTGTATATCTTGAGGGACAGGAGACCATAGAAAAGCAAACATTTGCAAGTTGTTATTCTTTGCGAACAGTCATACTTGGTAAGGCAACGAAGGAAATTCGAGCGGGGGCATTTGATGGATGTTCGAATTTATCGGATGTCTGGTATGCTGGAAGTTGGGACGAATTGCTTTCGGGGTGCAATAAGGAGTGGAATGGAGCATTCTTTAATGCGGAACACCATGAAGGTGCTCCAAGCGATTGACTAGAATACCAAAACAATAAGAAACCCGGGGACAGCATCACAGCTGTCCTCGGGTTTTTGTGCGTTCGGAAATCTTACACTTCCTCAGTCTCCTCATCCTCGTCGTCGTCATCTTCGTCGGCGAGAGCTTCTGCATGGATGCGCTGGCGCAGGCGGGTGCGGAACTCCTCGGCGGGGATGCCGCTCTGGTTGGGGGTCAGGTCCGGGGCGGGCTTGCCGTCAGGCAGGTGGGCACCAAAGGCCGGCACAAAGAAGAACTTGCGCACGACAAAGATCAATGCAATGGCACCCACGCTGATGAGGTTGTCCAGAGCCGATTCGTGGCCGACCACCATGTGGCGGGCAATGGCGTAGAGCAGCACTTCCAGGCTGCTGCCGGGGCTGTGCTTGGCCAGCATCTTGATGAACTCCACGCCGATGACGATGTCCAGCGCCCGCTCAAGGAAGCCGCGGATCTCTACATCGTTGCCATCAAACAGCAGGCCCGGCATCCACTTGAGCAGGGGGATGAAGCTGAGCAGCAGGCCAATGAGCACCAGCCCGGACAGCACGATCTCCAGCAGGGTGGCGGCCTGAATGATGTAGCTGCGCAGTGCCTTGCGGCTGCGGCTCTCAACATGGGCGGAGTGCGGGGTGTCGGAAGGATGGGACATGATGCGGCATCTCCTTTGCTCAAGATCGTGAAACGAAAAAAGCTGACAAACTTTTCTTAAGTCTAGCAAAGGATTTGAGCAAAGTCAATGAAATGTGCCGAATTTTCTGGGAATTACTGGACGGCTACATAGCCGGAGCGCTCAATGCAGGAACGGCCTGCATCGGTGGAGAGCCACTCGTAGATCCTGCGTTCCGGGCTGTCGGCAGCGGAATCCTGCAGGATGGCGGCATAGAATTCGTTGCATAGCGGGTAGCTCTGGTCGGCGATCGTCTCGTTGGAAGGGGTCACGCCATCCACGGCCAGCAGCCGCAGACCGGGCTTGGAGTACATCTGGTCGATGTAGTAGTAGACCGAGAAACCGATGGCGTTGGCGGAGTTGTTATACTCTGCAATGCTGTCCACCAGCTCACCCATGGCGGTGGGGGCCAGCTCGGTGGGGGCCTCCATCAGCGGGCCGTCCTGGATCAATAGCTTCTGGAACAGGGTCTGGCTGCCGGAGTCCGCCCGCCGCTGGAAGGCAATGATCTCCTGATCCTTGCCGCCCACATCTTTCCAGTTGGTGATCGTTCCGGCGTAGATGTCCTTGAGCTGCTGCCGGGTCAGGCTCTGCACGGGGTTGTCCTCGTTGACGATGAACACCAGCGCGTCCCGGCCAATGGCCTTCTGCTCCAGCGGGTCACCGTCTGCCTTCAGCTCCTCCTTGACGGATTCCGGGGCCTCGTAGGCGATGATGAGCTTGACCGAATCGCCGTAATTGTTGCCGTACAGGCCCAGGTTGCGCCAGGCCTGGGCCGTGGTGTTGGTGGTCACGGCGCTCCGGGCGGTCTCCAGATCCAGCCCGGTGGTGTCGGCCATGATCTGCGCGATCAGCGGGATGCAGGCCGTGCTGCCATCCGTGATGGGGAATTCATCCACGCTCAGGATGGGCTGTGCGGGCATTTCACTGGCGGCAGAAGAGGAGGGTGCCTCAGAATCAGGCTGAGACGGTGCCGCCCCCGAATCAGAGGAGGCAGGTACAGTATTGCAGGCAGAGAGCAGGGCGGCGGTGGATGCCAGACCCAGACCGGTCAGGAACGCGCGGCGGGAAATTTTGACAGTACGCATGGAAAAACCTCCTTAGAAAAAACCGTTGTCCATTTCGTCGTTGCTGGAAGCGAAGATGCTCTCGGCGTAGAGCCACTGGCCGGTCAGGTCCATCCAGCCGCTCTCAAAGCCCTTGACGGCGGCGAACACGCCCTCGGGCAGGCCATTGACGCTGTTGGCGTAGTACCCGGCACAGCTGCGCAGACCGCTTACCACCACATTGCCGTCGCTGTCCAGAACATCGTAGAGCCAGCTGCTGCCGGGGCCGTTGTAGCAGCCGTAGAAGTAGATGCCGTCCTCAGTGGAGAGCAGGGGCGAGTAGTAGTTGTAGGTCTCATTCAGCTTGGCCGGGTCGAGGGTCTTGTGGATGCCGTCCGGCCCGCAGATGTGGATGGCCGCTGCGTCATAGTTGTCGTTGTCGTCCTGCGCGACCCAGACCCAGCCGTTTTCGGCATAGATATGGGCCCGCACTTGGTTCTCCACCGGGTCGATGGCGGTGTCGGTCAGCAGCACGCCGGTCTGCCGGTCGAACACCCGCACGGTGCCGTCCAGGGCGTAGATGGCCAACGTGGCATCATCCGTATTGGCATCGTAGAGATCCTTCTCCTCGCCGGTGAGCAGGTCGTGGAACAGATACCGCCCCGCCATTTCGGGGGTGGAGGCATCTGGCTCCGTGACTGCTGCGCCGGGCACATAATACCGGATGGGCTGGTCATATTCGCAGAGCACAGCGCTTTGCTCCGTGCTGACCAGATCCACCAGCTGATATCTGCCATCGTTATACAGGCTGACCGTGCCTGCACCGGTGTACTGCTGGTAACCGGTCAGCTCCTCGCCGGTGGTGGGGTTGTACAGGCTGTCGGCACCCGTCGTGCCATCCTCGTTGTAGTGGCTCACCACCAGCCAGTCGGTGGGGGTGGAGCTGTCGCTGCTGCTGGCATAGAAGCTGGAAAGGCCGGACAGCTCTGCCTGATAGACCACCTCGCCCTGCCGATCCTGCACCTGCACGGCGCAGTAGGCGGTCAGATCATCGCCCCATTCGTTTTCCTGCACATAGTCTGCCGGGACATTGCAGACTTCAAAGGCCAGATAGCTGCCTGCTATGCTGCATCCGTAGGCGTTTTCGGGCACAGCCAGCTCCTCGCCCGTGGCAAGGTCGATCACCCGGCAATCGCCTGCGGCGTGGTTGTTGTAGGGGGCATAGGCCATCTGTTCCGGTGCGGTCAGAACCAGCAGGCTGCCGGTCAGGGCTGCATCGTAGGCACGATCAAAGGTCAGGATCTCCTTGCCGCTGCGGTCGCACAGGGCGGTTGCCCGCCCGGTGGGGGTGCCGGGGGCTGACCACTGCCGCAGATAGTACCGCACGGTGCCGGTCAGGGTATCCGGCACCAGATACACGGTCTCGCTGCTGGCGGCCTGATACAACACGGTATTGCCGCAGAGCACGGTATTGCCGCCGTTGGAGCCGTTGCTGTACAGGATGCGCAGCTTGCCGTCGTCCAGTGAAGCTGCAGCGGAGCCGGGCGCTTCCTCAGCCTGCGCGGGCTTGGAATCAGGCAGGGGCGAGGCCGGGGGCAGAAGGGAGCAGGAGGCCAGCAGCCCTGCCGCGGCAGACAGGCTGAGCACTGCACAGCCGATGCGGAGAACAGAACGTTTCATAAGCGTACCTCACAGGTTTGGCAGAATTTAACTTTCCTATCCTGATTATAATACGAATAAACCGGACGTTCAATTGCAATCGAACGTCCGGTCATGGTTACAGTTTTGTTACAGGGTCCGCTCAGACCCCGGCAGTCTCGGCTTCGTCCATCCGCACCAGCTGGCGCAGGAAGGGGAAGAGGAAGGGCACGGTGACAAAGAAGGTCAGCACATCAGCAATGGGCTGGCAGATCTCAACACCCAGCAGCCCAAAGACCCGGGGCAGGGTGAGGATGAGCGGGATGAAGAACACGCCCTGACGGCAGCAGGCCAGAAAGGTGGCCCGGCCCGATTTGCCGATGGACTGGAACAGCATATTGCCCGCCACGATCACGGGCTGCAGAAGCATGGCAAAGCACTGGAAGCGGAAGGCGGGCAGGGCCACGGCGGTGACTTCGGGATCATCGCGGAAAAGGCGGATGAGGGTCTCGGCATTGAACCAGCAGGCGGTAAGAATGACAGAGAGGAAGCAGAAGCTGGCTGCCATGGTGAACAGGCAGGCCTGCTGCACCCGGTGGTACTTTTTGGCACCATAGTTGAAGCCCACCACCGGCTGAAAGCCCTGCCCGGTGCCGATGGCCACCGAGATAATGAACATGAAGATGCGGGAAACGATGCTCATGCCGGCCACGGCAGCGTCGCCATAGCCCCGGGCGGCGATGTTCAGCAGCATTCCGCCAATGCTGTTCAGGCCCTGACGGCCAAAGCTGGGCATACCGGTCATCAGGATGGTGCCGAACTCTGCCGGGCTGCGGGTGACTGCCGTGATCCGGAACTGGCTGACCGTTTTGCCCCGCAGGAACATGGACAGCAGGATGCAGAAGCTGATGGTCTGGCTCAGGGCCGTGGCAAGGCCCGCACCGGCGGTGCCCATGCCCAGCCCAAAGATGAACAGCGGGTCCAGCGCAATGTTCAGCAGGCCGCCGGTGACCAGGCCGATCATGGCAAAGCTGGCCTTGCCCTCATAGCGCAGGATATTGTTCATCACCAGACTGGACATCATAATGGGAGCGGCCAGCAGGATGTACCGCGCGTAGGCGCAGGCATGGGGCAGGATGGTCTCGGTGCTGCCCAGCAGCATCATAAAACCGGGCAGGGTGAGCAGGCCCGCCACTGTGATGATGCCGCCGAACACCAGCGCCGTGAAGAAGCTGGTGGAAGCAAACCGGGTGGCGGCATCGGTGTTCTGACTGCCCAGGCTGCGGCTGATGATGCTGCCGGAGCCGTGGCCCAGCATGAAGCCCAGCGCCTGGAGAATGGCCATCAGGCTGGAAACGATGCCCACCGCACCGGATGCGCTGGTGGAGATCTGGCCCACAAAAAAGGTATCGGCCAGATTATAGATGCTGGTGATGAGCATGCTCAATATTGTGGGAGCCGCCAGGCTCAGGATCAATTTCGGGATGGGGGTCTCCGTCATTTTGCGGAACTGCTCCGCGCTGCGGTCGGCATTTGCCATGAAAAAACCTCGCTTTCTCTTTGACACGATCTTTCAATAAAAACAATCCACTCCAGTATACCGCAGGATCTGTTTTGTATCAACCAATTCCTTGCCGGGGTTATTGCAGCAAAAGACCGCCCTGCCCGGCGGCAGAGCGGTCTTGGGTCATGGAAAGGAAAATGACAGTTACAGGGTCTTGCAGAACTCCTTCAGGTAGGCACGGAAAGCCTCGCCGATCTCAGGATGCTGCAATGCCAGCTCCACCTGAGCCTCCACCACGCGGAGCTTGTTGCCCATGTCGTAGTGGGTGCCGGTGAATTCCACGGCGGTCATGCCGCCGCAGTTGCGGGCATACTCAGCCATGGCATCGGTCAGCTGGATCTCGCCGCCTGCACCGGGTTTGGTGTGGGCGAGGATATCGTAGATCTCAGGGGTCAGCAGCACACGGCCCAGAATGGAGTAGTTGCTGAACTCCTGGCCCTTTTTGGGCTTCTCGATCATGTCATCCACAAAGAAATAGTTGTCGTGGATGGGGGTGGTCTTCAGGCTGCAGTAGCGGCTCACATCGGCCCAGGGCACAGCGGAGACACCCGCAGCCGGGCGGCCAAACTCCTCATAGGCGCGGATGAGCTGGGCGCAGACAGGATCCTCGCCCCAGATCACGTCGTCGCCGTAGATGACCACGAACGGATCGTCACCGGTAAAGGCCTTTGCCATGCTCACGGCGTGGCCCAGGCCCAGCGTCTGCTTCTGGCGCACAAAGAAGATGTTGGCAAGGTTCGAGATGCCCAGGCACTCCTCCAGCATTTTTTCCTTGCCGGGGGCGGCCAGCTTTTCTTCCAGCTCGGGGCTGCGGTCAAAGTGATCCTCGATGATGCTCTGGCTGCGGCCCAGAATGATCAGAATGTCCGTGATGCCGGACTTGACGGCTTCCTCCACCAGATACTGGATAGCGGGCTTATCCACGATGGGGAGCATCCCCTTGGGCATGGCCTTGGTGGCGGGCAGCACACGGGTGCCCAGACCGGCGGCAGGGATGACAGCCTTCGTAACTTTTTTCATGGTTCGGAACTCCTTCATCATATCATTTCAGGCTGAACGCTCAGCCGTAGACCAGATGGATCAGGGCATCCACATTGGGGCCAAGCAGCAGGGTGAACGCGCTGCCGATGACCATGAGCAGGACCAGACAGCCGAGCACGGCGGCCCAGCTGGTGCCGCCCTGCGCGCAGAGCACGGCTTTGCGCTGTGCCGCGTCCGGGAACTCCGCGCGGATGCGGCGGATCTTCTCGGCGGCACTCTGGCGGTAGAGCCACTTGCCATACAGGCCGCGCACGATCATCAGCAGGAAGCTGAGCACCGAGCAGACCCGGGAAAGGGTGAGCAGGGTGGAGGTGGAAAGCCCTGGGGCCAGGCTGCTGTCCGTGACCTGCAAAAGGTCAATGAAGGTGGGCAGGGCCAGCACCAGCTCGGCGGCCAGAAAGGCGAACGCGGGCTTCCACGCCTTGCGGTAGAAGAAATAGAACGGGCCGAACAGCATGGCCGAAAAGCTCATGGAGGTCTTGGTGTGGGACAGCTGCATCCGGCAGTAGGCGCTCAGGTAGGCAGGGGAGGCCGGGCCGATGAAATCCGCCCAGTCCTTGCAGGGGATGCCGTCCATGACCTCTTCCTTGCCAAAAGCGGCCTGATAGGTCTGGCGCAGCGGGTCTACCTGCGGGGCTCCGGTCTCCTGGAACTGGCGGTAAAAGGTGGAGTAATCAAACTCCTCGCTGTGCTCATCCGAATCGGCACGGTCGGCGGGCTCCTGTGCCCCCTCCGGGGGCAGGGCCGCACCGCAGCAGCGGCAGACAGACTCACTGCGCAGGGTGCGCTCGCCGCAGGCAGGGCAGGTGCACAGCTCACTTTCCTGATAAGGGAACTTCCACTCGTATCCGGCGGCGTGGGCCGGGGCATGGATGCAGCGGCCGAGCTTTTCGTAACAATCGCGGTGATAAGGCGCGCCGCAGTCGGGGCAGACAACGATATCGTCCTGCAGCGTCAGCGGCTTGCCGCAGCCCTCACAGGGGCAGCCATAATATTTGGGCATAAGATCCTCCCGGTATGCTAGTTGAACTTATTATACTCCCTTAAAAGAGAAAAGAAAAGGCAAAAATCTTCAAAATTCCAGTAGGTTGAGTATTTTTCCTCTTTACTTTATCATGGATTCTGGGTATACTAATGAAGTATCTGTGTATAAACTGTATCTTTTGAGGGATTCTTAAAATATGATTACTACTGACGAACTGAAAGTGCAGCTGGCCGATTACGGCACCGCTGTGAAGGACCTGGAGGAAGCGCTGGCCATCGACGCTTCCCGCAAGCGCGTGCAGGAGCTGGAGCACACCATGAGCCGCCCCGGCTTTTACGATGACGCTGAGCTGAGCAAGAAGGTCTTTGATGAAGTGGGCGACCTGAAGGGCAAGCTGAACCGCTTTGAAAAGCTGCAGGGCCTGTACGATG
>OGZW01002873.1_pt1 | contig 13132 bp, 7 predicted proteins | sample 1577001 | NCBI WGS metagenome assembly OGZW01 (sample SAMEA3541519, study PRJEB24748) | human gut metagenome | biome: human gut; feature: human-associated habitat; material: faeces | place: China | collected 2012 | reverse complement strand
GCAAAAGCCTCGTGCAGGTCGTCGGCCAGTGCGACGGCGACATTGTCCGCAGCGTTGATTTTCAGAAACCGTTTCATATCAATAAAATAAGCCGCATGTCCGGGTCCCGCAAAGCCCCCGCCGAGGCGGGGGTTCGGGGTGGGTCGGACTTGTGAACACGACCGGAGGCCGTGCCACGAACCGTCCGAAACGCCGCACCGGAACAGCTGACTGGTTACGCTCCTAAAAACTTCTTCAAGGCATCTTTCATGCCCAGCGTCTCGATGTCGCGGACATAGCCCGCAACGGTCCCGATGAAGCCCGGAACCTCCGAGAAATCGACGGTGAAGATGCCGCTCTCCTTCACGATCTTCGCGATCGTAGCCTCCATGTCGGCCGAATCCCAGTTGGCGCGGATGTAGTCCACGAACTCCCTCGTGTCGTCGGGTTCGAAACCGCTGTTCGGCCCGTAGAGGGTCATCAGCGCGGCGAACGTGAATGCTTCGCGTTCGGCCAGCCGCTGCGCCTTGAACCAGTTGTCGCGCACGGTCGGATAGTTGCGCGCCTCCCATTTCGAAAGCGAGTTGAGCGAAATGGACCGGAGCATGTGCTTGATGAAGGGGTTGTAGAAACGCTCCAGAATCCCGGTCTCGATGGCGGCCTTCTTAGCCTCCGCGCCCTTCAGGCCCTGATGGTGCTCGATGCTCTCCTGGATCTGCTTGCCGATTTTCTTCAGCGGGTTCAGGCTGGTCATCGGGTCCTGCATGACCATGGCGATCTTCTTGCCGCGCACGCCCAGCCAGTCCTTCTCGGTGAACTTGGTCATGTCGCGGCCTTCGTACATGATGGAGCCGCCGGTGATCTTACCGTTGACATCCAGCATACCCACGAAGGTCTTGGTGAATACGGACTTGCCCGAGCCGGACTCGCCCACGATGGCCAGCGTCTCGCCGTCATAAAGGTCCAGCGAGCACTTGCGGATCGCGTTCAGCTTCTTGCCGCGCAGGCTAAAGGTGATCTCCACGTCTTTGGCAGAGATGATCGGTTGTCTATCCATTTTTGTGATTTTCTCTCCCATCTGTTAAACGTGGTTGCGCGGGTCAGCAGCATCCGAGAAAGCGTTGCCCATGATATAGAAGGAAATCGAGATGATGGACACGATGGATGCGGGGAAGACCAGCAGGTAAGGATAATCGAGGAAGAAGCCGCGCACCTTGCTCAGGATGAGGCCCAGAGACGGAGTCTCGATGCCCAGACCGATGCCCAGATAGGACAGGGTGGACTCGAGATTGATGGTGGCGGGGATGCTCAGCGCCATGCGCAGGATGATGACGGAGACCAGATAGGGCAGGATGTTCTTGGTCAGAACGCGCCACAGCGGGGTGCCAAGGCAGCGGGACGCGAGGTTGTACTCGCGGTCACGGAACATGAACACCATGTTGCGGACGCGGCGGGCCATGACCAGCCAACCGATGGCGATCATCGAGACGGCCATGATGGTGAAGCTCTGGCCGACGACCAGTGCGATCAGGGTCATGTAGATGATGTAAGGCACGTTGTCGATGAGGTTGTACAGCTCGGTGAAGAAGCGGTCCAGCTTACGGACATAGCCCCAGATCAGGCCGATGATGACGCCGAGGATGCTCTCGCCCACGGCAACGATGAGGGCCAGACGGATGGACACCTGAGTGGCGTACCACACCTGACACCAGTAGTCGCGGCCAAGGTTGTCGGTGCCGAACCAGTATTCACTGTTGGGCTTCCGGAAGGCCAGAGAGGAATCCGTCACCAGCGTCTGATAATCGTACTTGCCGATGGCCAGTGCGATGAAGGAGAAGATGACGAGGAACAGGAACAGGATCAGGCAGACGACAGCAGCCTTGTGCTTGAGGAAGTTCTGGATGACAGAACCCCAGTAGCTGTAGTTGGAGTAGCCGACACGCTCGGCTTCTTCCGGAGAGTAATCGACGAAGTAGAACAGTTCGTCCTGCTTCTTGCCCTCAAAATCAGATGCTTTAGCCATCAGCGTGCGGCCTCCTTTCCGGTCAGAGTAATGCGCGGGTCAACCAGCATCATCAGCACATCGCCCAGGAAAACACCCACGATGCCCAGTGCAGCGTAGAGGATGACCAGAGTCTGGACGACGTTCAGGTCATAGCGCTGGATGGCGTCGGTCAGCAGGGGACCCATGCCGGGAACGGAGAAGAACCGCTCCATCAGCAGAGAGCCGCCGACCGTCAGCAGGATGGACTGGGGGATATACTGCACCATGGGGACCATGGCGTTGCGCAGCACGTGCTTGAACATGATCTCGCTGGAGCTCAGGCCCTTGACGCGGGCCAGCTTGATATAATCGCGGGTCAGCTCGTCCACCATGTAGCGGCGGGTCCACAGAGCGTAGCCTGCGATAGACGCCAGCGACAGGCAGACGATGGGCAGCACGCTGGACGGGCCGACATTACGGGTGGAGTACAGCGTGGGGAAACCCAGGTATTTGGAGCCGAAGACCAGCACCAGCGAATAGGAGACCAGAGAAGGCACAGCGTTGACGAAAACGGTGTAGGCAGTGCCGATCCAGTCAAAGACCTTGTCCTTGAAGGCGGTCTGCAGGATGCCCAGCATGATGCCCACCAGCAGAGAGATGCCGGCGGAGATCAGGCCGAGGCGCATGGAGACGCCGAACTTTTTGCCGATGACCTTCACGACGGAAGCGCCATTCTGGATGCGGCGGGAAGTGCCGAAGTCCAGATGGAGCAGGTCGTTGTAGAAGTTCAGCAGCTGAGTGCCGATGGGGTCGGTCAGACCGGCGGCTTCCAGTGCGGCGTATTTCTGCTCTTCGGTAAACTTCATGAGCTGTTCTTCCGTGAAGTAGTAGTCCGTAGGCAGGCAGCGCATCAGCAGAAAGACGATGGTTGCGATCAATAAGATCGTGACGAGCGACTGAGCCAGCCGCTTGACGGTGTATTTTAACATGATAACCAAACCTTTATAAAATAATCATCAGGCTTTGGTTGCTGCATTGAAAGCAGCGGAGAAAGCCTCGTACTCCTCGGTGGTGTAGCCGTCGCCCTGACGGGTCTCCCAGTTGACGGCCTTGTAGTTGCAGGGACCGTACATGGCGTTGATCTTGGTGTACTCGTTGACGTGGGTCAGGCACCAGAGCACCTCGTACAGGCAGGGGATGCACAGTGCGTTGTTCAGCATGGAAGCCTCAGCCTTTGCGAATGCGGCATAGCGTGCATCGGTATCGGTGACGATGGCCTTTGCCTCAGTGACCAGATCGGTGAACTCCTGGTAATCAGCCAGCAGCTCCTTCTGGTAATCCTTCGGGTCGGCCTCGACGGCTGCGATCCAGGAGGTGGTCTGAGCGTAGTAAGCGTTGTCGTCGCTCAGGACTTCCTGACCCAGGAAGTTGATGGGGTCGCCGAAGTCAGCGCCCCAGCCGTTCTGCAGGATGGAGTGCAGCTGGACGTTACGGACTTCCTTATAAAGAGAAGAGACGTAGGTGCCGATGTCCAGCACGACAAAGTCATCGCCCAGGCTCTCGGAGAAGCACTGCTTCAGAACGGTGGCGGTATCCAGAGCAGTGGTGTCGCCGCTCTTGATGTAGTGGTAGCAGTGGACGGGGAAGGTGACGCCGATAGCGCTCAGCTCTTCCATTGCCTGCTTCTTCAGGTCGGCGATGTCGCCGCCGTTGTCGCGGAGGCGGATCATGGTCTTGCCATCGTAAGCCTGACTGTCGAAGCCCATCTCCTTGGCGACCAGAGTGGTGTACTCCTCACCCTTGGTGTTGTAGCAGACACCGGGCATGGTGTAGTAGTCGTTCTCGCACTTCAGGGGGTTGATCTTGTTGGTGCGGGCGTAGTAGTTGGTGAAATCGATGCCCTTGTAGAAGCACTGACGGAAAGCGCGGTTGGAAACAGCCTTGTTCCAGTTCTCGTCCAGATTGCCGTTCTCATCCTTGCGCTGGAAGTTCAGGTGCATCTGGAAGCTGAACTTGGTGGGGCGCTTCTCGCACAGGAACTTGTTGTGCTCGTTGTTGGGGTCGGAGGTGATGGTGGTCAGGTTGGACTCGGTCAGGTCGATGTTATCGACTTCGCCGTTCTCGTACAGCTGCAGGCCCATGGACAGGTCGGGGATCATGGTGATGGTGTGATGCTCGAAACGGGTGCAGTCGTTTGCGGCGTAGTAGTTGGGGTTGGGGATGAAGCTCTTGGTGTTTTGCTGGATGTACTCCTCGATGAGGTACGGACCATTGTACCACATGGTGGAGTAGTCGCAGGAGCGGAAGCCATCGATGCCCAGCTCGTTGATGAGGTCCTCAGAGGCGGGGTAGAAGCTGTTGTAGGCAACGACAGTGTCGAAGTAGGGGCAGGGGTTCTTGCAGGTGAAGACCAGAGTGTAGTCGTCCGGTGCCTCGACGCCGACACCGGCAGCCAGCATATCCTCGTAGGTCATGTCAGCAGCAGCGTCGCCCTTGTCCTTGGTCAGGTCGTAGTACTCGGCAGCGCCCACGACGGTCTCAGAAGGCATGGAGGTGTTGAAGGCCTCGTTCTTGAGGGCGTTCAGGACCCACTCAAGACCCACGAGGAAGTCCTTGGAGGTCAGGTGAGACTTGACCTCGCCGTTGACGTCGCACCAATCGACATTGTCGCGCAGGTGGAAGGTCCAGACGGTGGAGTCGTCGTTGTGCTCCCAGCTGGATGCGATGGCGGGCACTGCCTTGCCGTAGCAGTCGAAGCTCAGCAGGCCGTCCCAGCAGTTGGTGGTGACGTTCAGGTCGGAAGCGGACTGGCTGTACAGGAAGTTCCAGGTCTCCAGCTCACGGTTGGCAGTCTCGAAGGAGACGTAATCGGTGATGGCGTCGGCTGCGGGTGCAGCTGCGCCGGAGGCAGCACCGGAGGTGCTGGCAGCAGTGCTGCTGGAAGAACCACCGCAAGCGGCCAGGATGCTTGCAGCGCCCACGACGCCGGAAGCCTTGAGGAAGCTGCGGCGGCTGATGGAATGAGACTCAAAATTTGCGTTCATTGTGTTTTCCTCCCAATTATTCTTTCGTGTCTCGGCTCTATGGCGCAGGGTACCTTGCCCTGCCGATTTCCCACTCCTACGAGATTATCTGCCCCTCTGTATTACCAGAGAATACAAAAGAGCGCAGAAACAGACCCCTCTGTCTGCGCCTGTGCTCCTCCCGTAAAATCCTTAACACGACATATATTGTACCATCGAAATAAATAGTTGTCAATGGAATGTGAAATGCCTTTTCTTTCAAAAGAAAGTTGTACTCTGCATAGAGATGAAATAAATTTACTTTACTGTGGTGAAGAGTGACGAAAATAAGATAAACAGGCCCAAAAACAAAACAACGGGAGCTGTTCTTGGGCTAAGAACAGCTCCCGTGTGTGGATCACGGGCCGGAAGCAGGAACTCCCGGCGGAAAAGATTTAAGAAAAAGTTAAGATTTTGCGGCGTCGAAAGCCTTGGCAAATTCCTCGTACTGAGCGGTGGTGTAGGCGTCCTCGCTGGTCTCCCAGTTGACGTACTTGAAGTTGCAGGGGCCGAACATGGCGTTGATCTTGGTGTACTCGTTGACGTGGGTCAGGCACCAGCGGACATCGTAGTAGCAGGGGACAGCCAGCGAGTTGTTGATCATGTAGGCCTCGGCCTTTGCGAAAGCCTCGTAGCGGGCGTCGGTGTCGTCCACGATGGCGTTGGCGGCGTTGACCAGGTCGGTGAACTGTTCAAACTCGTCTACCAGCTCCTTCTGGTAATCGGCGGGATCCTCCGCCACCAGCTGGATGTTGGAGTAGTTGACTGCGTAGTAGGCGTTGGAGTCGTGCAGGATCTCCTGACCCACAAAGTTGACGGGGTCGCCGAAGTCTGCGCCCCAGCCGTTGATGACGAAGCCGTGGAGCTTGGGGATGCGGACTTCCTTTGCAAGGCTGGAAACGTAGGTGCCGAGGTCCAACTGGATGAAGTCGTCGCCGAAGCTGTCGGTGAAGCACTGCTTGAGGACAGTGGCGTTGTCCTGAGCAACCGTGTTGCCGGCCACGAAGAAGAAGGGTACCTTGACCGGGAAGGTGACGCCGACGGCGGAAAGCTCGTCCATGGCCTGCTTCTTGAGGGCGGCGATGGAGTCGGCGGTGGACTTGCGCAGATGGACCATGGTCTCGCCGTCATACTTCTCGCCGTCGATGCCCAGCTCCTTGGCCACAAGGTCAACATAATCGGTGCCTTTGGAGTTGTAGCAGACGCCCTTCATGGTGTAGTAGTTGTTCTCACACTTGAGGGGGTTGATCTTGTTGAAGCGTGCGTAGTAGGGAATGAGGTTCAGGCCCTCCTGGAAGCAGCGGCGGAATGCCCGGTTGGCCACGGCCTTGTTCCAGTTCTCGTTGGGGGTGCCGTCGGAGTTGAGGCAGTGGAAGTTGAAGTGGAAGTCGTAGGCATACTTGGTGGGGCGCTTCTCGCAGAGCTGGTCGTTGTAGGCGTTGGAAGTGTCGGAGATGATGGTGGTCAGGGTGCTCTCGCTCAGCTCCAGCTCATCCAGCTCACGGTTCTGATACAGCTGGTAGCCCACGGTCAGGTCGGTGATCATGCTCAGGGACACGCGCTCGAAGCGGCTGCACTCGTCAGCTGCATAATAATGAGGGTTCGGGATGAAGCGCTTGGAGTTGTCGGCCACAAATTCCTCGATGAGGTAGGGGCCGCAGCACCACTGCTGGGTGTAGTCCACGCCGCGGAAGCCCTCGACGCCCAGCTTTTCCACCAGAGCCGGGGGTGCCGGATAGCAGCAGACGTAGGAAGCCACGGTGTCGAAGTAGGGGCAGGGATTTATGCAGGTGTAGACGACGGTGTAATCATCCGGTGCGTCGATGCCGACGCCTGCGGCCAGCATATCTTCGTAAGTAAGGGCTTCGCCTGCGGCGTCATCCATTCCGTAAGTCTTGTCGTAGTAGTCGGCTGCGCCCACGACGGTGGTGGAGGGCATGGAGGTGTTGGCGGCCTGATTCTTCTTTGCGTTCAGCACCCACTCGAAGCCTACGAGGAAGTCTTTGCTGGTCAGGTGGTCCTGCACCTCGCCGTTCATGTCCACCCAGTCCACGTCGTCACGGAGGTGGAAAGTCCAGACGGTGGAGTCCTCGTTGTGCTCCCAGCTCTTAGCCAGAGCCGGCACAGGCTTGCCGTAGTTGTCGAAGCTGATAAGACCGTCGATGATGTTGGTCGATACGTTGAAGTCGATGGCCTGCTGGCTGTAGAGCATATTCCAGCTCTCGATCTCGCGGCCGGAAGTCTCGTAAGTAAACAGCTCGCTCAGGCCCTTGCTGGAAGCAGCTGCACCGGAAGAAGCCGACGAAGCACTGGCTGCGGTGCTGGAAGAAGAGCCGCCGCAGGCAGCCAGCAGACCGGCTGCGCCAACAGCGCCGGCACCCTTAAGGAAGCTGCGGCGGGTGATGGTGTGAGACTCAAAATCGTGGTACATATTCTTTCCCTCCTGTAATGACTGGTACGGTCCTGCCTTTCCCAAATCCCTGTCCTGTCCATACTATTTTACCTTCCCACAAGGTCTGGAAGCAGTCTTCATAACCATTGTACGCCGTCTGAACGGTCTTTTTGCTCACATACTGCGTTGCTCTCCCTTGCAATCCGTCAGGATTGCTGCGGAAAATCGCCTTGTCTGTGGGCAAAAATCCTCGCCTATCCGGCGCACTCTGGCCATGAACCCGGCTTCAAAAGGGTACAAAAAGGGCGCAGAGACAGATTTTATTGATCTGTTTCTGCGCCATTGCAGAACCCGTATCGGTTGCAAATATTCTATCATCCCACAGGCGGGAAGTCAAGAAAAACCACTCTGGTACGGATTGAATCTTATTGATTCAGCAAACACATAAAAATGAAAAGATTTCATGTGCTAACTGAAATGGAATGACTTTTGCGTCTGCTTAGCCCTGAGTAGCAGCGTCAAAAGCCTTGGCAAACTGCTCGTACTGGACGGTGGTGTAGGCCTCTTCGCTGGTCTCCCAGTTGACGGCCTTGTAGTTGCAGCTGCCGTACATGGCGTTGATCTTGCTGTACTCGTTGGCGTGGGTCAGGGACCATGCGATGTCGTAGTAGGTGGGGCTGACCAGCACGTTTTCCAGCATATAGGCCTCAGCCTTGGCGAAGGCCTCGTAGCGGGCGTCGGTGTCGTTGACGATGGCGTTGGCGGCATTGACCAGATCGGTGTACTGCTCGAAAGCATCCATCAGGTCCTTCTGGTAGTCGGCAGGAGCCTCAGCCACCCGGGCGATGTTGGAGTAGTAGTGTGAGTAGAAAGCATTGTCGTCGTGGAGAGTCTCCTGACCGAGGAAGTTGACGGGGTCGCCGAAGTCGGCGCTCCAGCCGTTGATGACAAAGCTCTGGAGCTGAGGAGTGCGGACCTCCTGGGTCAGGCTGGAAACGTAGGTCTGGACGTCCAGCTTGATGAAGTCATCGCCGAAGCTGTCGGAGAAGCACTGCTTGAGGATGGTGGCGTTGTCCAGTGCGGAGGTGCTGCTGGCGATGATGAAGTAGGTGGCCTTGACGGGGAAGGTGACGCCGATGGCGCTCAGCTCCTCCATGGCCTGCTTCTTCAGGGCGGAGATGTCGCCGCCGTTGGCACGCAGGCGGATCATGGTCTCGCCATCGTACTTCTCAGCGTCGAAGCCCATCTCCTTGGCCACCAGAGTGGTGTACTCAACGCCCTGCGTGTTGTAGCACAGGCCCTTCATGGTGTAGTAGTCGTTCTCGCACTTCAGGGGGTTGATCTTGTTGTAGCGGGAGAACCATGCCTTCAGGTTCAGGCCGCGGTAGAAGCACTGACGGAAAGCGGTGTTGGCGATGGCCTTGTTCCAGTTCACATCGGGGGTGCCGTCGGCGTTGTTCTTCTGGTAGTTGAAGTGCATGGCGTAGGCAGTGGGGCGGGCGCGCTTCTCACAGAGCTGGCTGTTGTACTCGTTGTTGGGGTCGGAGGTGATGGTGGTGATGGTGCTCTCGTTCAGGTCCATCTCGTCCAGCTCACGGTTCTGGTAGAGCTGGAATGCGATGGCCTGATCGGAGATCATGGTCACGGTCAGACGCTCGAAGCGGCTGACGTTGGCAGCATCGTAGTAGTGGGGGTTGGGGATATAACTCTTGGTGTTGCCCTGGATATACTCCTCGACGAGGTAGGGGCCGCAGTACCACATGTTGGTGTTGTCGCAGCCGCGGAAGGTCTCGATGCCCAGCTCGTCGATCAGCACCTGAGAGGCGGGGTAGAAGCTGGTGTAGGAGGCCACGGTATCAAAGTAGGGGCAGGAGTGCTTGCAGGTGAACACCAGAGTGTAGTCGTCGGGAGCCTCGATGCCCACGCCTGCGTCCAGCATATCCTGATAGCGCAGGTCGGCGGCTGCAGCGCCCATATCCTTGGTCTTCTCGTAGTACTCCTCAGCGCCCACGATGTACAGGGTGGGCATGGAGGTGTTGTTGGCCTCGTTCTTGGAGGCGTTCAGCACCCACTCCAGACCGACCAGAAAATCGGTGGCGGTGATGTGCTCCTTCACCTCGCCGTTGCAGTCCACCCAGTCCACATCGTCGCGCAGGTGGAAGGTCCAGACGGTGGAGTCCTCGTTGGCCTCCCAGCTGGTGGCGATGGCGGGCACCAGCTTGCCGTAGCAGTCGAAGCTCATCAGGCCGTCCCACAGGTTGGTGACGACGTTGGCGTCGGTGAGGGTCTGGCTGTACAGCATGTTCCAGCTCTCGATCTCACGGTTGGCAGACTCCCAGGAGATGTACTCCTTGAGGGGGGTGGCACCGGTGGAGTTGGGGGCCTGTGCGCCGGAAGCAGCCGTGCTGCCGGAGTTGTTGGACTTGCTGCCGCCGCAGGCGGACAGCAGGCCGGCGGCACCCACGACGCCGGCGCCCTTCAGGAAGCTGCGGCGGGTGATGTTGCGGGACTCAAAATCGATGTTCATTGAGATACGATCCTCCGAGATATTGTTTTCCTTTTTTCCTATCCTAAATGCAAAAAACGGTACGCTCCGGGTGCCAAAACGCACAAAGCGCCCGGGGCCGCACCTTTCGTATTCTAACATTGTGGGCAAAAGAAGTCAATGAAATACAGCGCTGAAATAGAAACAAAATAGTAACGGATGCTTTTCTCTGAAAAATGACGGCAAAAAAACGGTAAAGAATGGAAAGAAGTCGCACTTTTACGAGATGACGAATGGATACAACGAAAGTTGGAAAACGCAAAGCGGCTATCTTTTTTCACAAAATCATGCTACAATAAAAAAGAATGTTACTTCTATAAAAGGAGCGTCCTTGGATGAAAAAGCTGGTTTCGATGTATCAAAAATATATGTTCCGCCCCATTTTGTATAAATCCGTCACCCGGGTGTCGGTGGTGGCTGTGCTGATGCTGCTGTGGGACCGCTACGTCAGCGACGGCACCTTCACGATGTGGCAGGCCCCGGCCCTGCTGCTGGGTGTTGTGCTGCTGGCGTGGGCGTGGGTGAACTACCTCCGTCTGGACGGTGTGACCATCCATCATCTGGGCGAAGAGTTTAAGGATATGGGCAAAAAGAAGAAGTTCCACTCAACCAAGTCCATCGTGGATTTTGCCGATGAACGCATCGTCTCCTTCGAGGAACTGGAACCCGAAGAGCGCACCTATTGCAGTATGCTCTCGAATCTGCTCCTGGGCGGAGCGCTGCTCATCATCGGACTCATCGCAGGTGCAGTGTGAGGGCAGCGGACATGGCAGAAAAAAGCGAAAAACAGCTGGTGGTGGGCATCCTTGCCCATGTAGACTCCGGCAAGACCACCCTCTCCGAGGCAATGCTCTACCGCGCGGGCAGCATCCGCAAGCTGGGCCGGGTGGATAACAAAGATTCCTTTCTCGACACCGACACGCTGGAAAAGGCGCGTGGGATCACCATCTTTTCCAAGCAGGCCCTGCTGAAAACGGGAAGTACGAATATCACCCTGCTGGACACCCCCGGCCATGTGGACTTTTCCACCGAGACGGAGCGCACTTTGCAGGTGCTCGACTACGCAGTGCTGGTCATCAGCGGAACCGACGGCGTCCAGAGCCATACCGAGACGCTCTGGCGTCTGCTGCGGCGGTATCATATCCCGACCTTCGTGTTCATCAATAAAATGGACCTTCCCGGCCCGGGCAAAGAGGCGCTGCTGAGCCAGCTTTCCCACCGTCTGGGCGAGGGCTTCGTGGATTTCGGCGCAGAGCAGGCCGAACGGGACGAGGCACTGGCCCTCTGCGACGAGCGCCTGATGGAAAAGATGCTGGACGCGGGCAGCCTGACGGCGGAGGACATCATCCCGGCCGTCGCCCGGCGGCACGTCTTTCCCTGCTGGTTTGGTGTGGCCCTGCAGAGGGAGAATGCCGGCGGACTGCAGGGTGTGGACGAGCTGCTGGCCGGCCTCGACGAATACACCCGCGCCGCCCCGGCGCTGGAAGCTTTCGGTGCGCGGGTGTTCAAAGTCTCGCAGGATGAGCGGGGCGAGCGGCTGACCTGGCTGCGCGTCACCGGCGGTGAGCTGAAAGTCAAAGCCCAGCTCACCGGCGAAGCGGACGGCGAGCCCTGGGCCGAAAAGGCCAACCAGCTGCGGCTTTACTCCGGCGCAAAATATACGCTGGCAGAGGCCATCGGCCCGGGGCAGGTCTGCGCCGTCACCGGACTGACCAAGGCCCGCCCCGGCACCGGCCTCGGGGCCGAGCGGGACAGTGACCTCCCGGTGCTGGAACCTGTCCTGAGCTATCGGGTATGTCTGCCCGAGGGCGCGGACGTTCATGCCGCATTGGGCAAGCTCCACCGTCTGGAAGAGGAAGAACCTCAGCTCCATGTCGTCTGGAACGAGACGCTGGGCGAGATACACGTCCAGCTCATGGGCGAGATTCAGCTCGAGGTGCTCAAGAGCCTGCTGGCCGAGCGGTACGGGCTGGACGTGGAGTTCGACTCCGGCGGCATATTATATAAGGAAACGATCACCGAGGCTATCGAGGGCGTAGGCCATTATGAGCCTCTGCGCCACTATGCCGAGGTGCATCTGAAGCTCGAGCCGCTGCCCCGGGGCAGCGGGATGCAGTTTGCCGCCAACTGCCGGGAGGAAGAGCTGGACAAAAACTGGCAGCGCCTCGTGCTGACTCATCTGGAAGAAAAGCAGCACCTCGGCGTCCTCATCGGTGCGCCTCTGACGGATATGAAGATCACCCTCATCGCGGGCCGCGCCCATCTCAAGCATACCGAGGGCGGCGACTTCCGGCAGGCCACCTACCGCGCCGTGCGGCAGGGCCTTATGATGGCAAACCAAATCAAAAAGACCCAGCTCCTCGAGCCGTGGTATTCCTTCCGGCTGGAAGTGCCTGCGGAGAACATTGGCCGCGCCATGAGCGACGTCCAGCGGATGGAGGGCAGCTTTGACCCGCCCGAGACGGCACCGGACGGCCAGACCGCCGCCCTCACCGGTTTTGCACCGGTGGCCACCATGCGCAGCTACCCGATGGAGGTGGTCAGCTACACCCGGGGCAGGGGACACCTGAACCTGACGCTGGACGGCTACCGCCCCTGCCACAACGCGGCGGAGGTCATCGAGGCAGTGGACTATGAGCCGGAACACGACCTGGACAACCCCGCTGACTCGGTGTTCTGCTCCCACGGCGCGGGCTTTGTGGTGCCGTGGGAGCAGGTGCGCAGCCATATGCACGTGGACAGCGGCTGGGGCCACACCGCCCCGGCATCAGAAGAAACAGCGACCCGTCCCCGCCGGATGGCGGCTTACCGCGCTACGCTGGAAGAGGACGCCGAACTGCTGAAAATTTTTGAGCGCACCTACGGCCCCATCAAACGCGACCCGCTGGCGGCGTTCCGCCCGGTGCAGAAGCGGGAACGGCCCGATTTCGCCGCCGAGCAGTGGGAAATCGCTCCCGAATACCTGCTGGTGGACGGCTACAACATCATCTTTGCGTGGGACGAGCTGAACGCCCTTTCCAAGGAGAGCCTCGACGCCGCCCGCCACCGGCTGATGGACATTCTCTGCAACTATCAGGGCTTCAAAAAGTGCGTCCTCATCCTCGTGTTCGATGCCTACCGTGTGCCGGGCAGTCCCGGCAGCATCGAGCAGTACCACAACATCCACGTCG